>OBAH01000102.1_pt1 | contig 84969 bp, 68 predicted proteins | sample 1517491 | NCBI WGS metagenome assembly OBAH01 (sample SAMN04571697, study PRJEB22368) | human gut metagenome | biome: human gut; material: stool | host: Homo sapiens | place: Luxembourg | collected 2012-08-03
GCCCTTGGTTCTTTCTGAACTTTGGGTATAACAAAGTGAAACATTAGCTGGTATCAAATTGATACCAGCTTGTTTTATAATAGCGCAGAGAGGGAAAAATCTTTACTTTTATGTATAAAAGCCAACTTGCATTTTTTCTCTAGATTGACTAATCCACTTCTACCGTATACAATACGTTTGAGGACTTTGAATTTGTTGTTGTTTCCTTCAACAAATCCAGAACTTATAGAGAAGGATATCGCATTCTTGACCGGAAGGATATCCTTTTTTATTCCATTACAAAACGATTGTATTTCGCTCTCGCTATATTTTCTAAGATATTCATCTAATTTTTCTTCATCTTTTCCCATTAGCAAGGAATGGAATTCTTTGAACATTTTTTCAACTTTTGTAACAACAGGATAACTGCTTTTTATCTGACCAATATATTTTTCAATGACAGAATCTCGCTTTGTTTTAGGATTACACGTCAATATATATTTAAGTAAATCTGCTCTGCTGATTACAGTCACTTCTGGCGGTAATACCCATTCCATAGTTGTTTTTCTATTGAATAGGGCTCGGTCTGGAAAATTATTTTTCCCAATAATATAAATATAATTTTCGAGTTTGCGGTCAGAATCATGAAAGGATTCTTGATGCTTGATGTAAAAATAAATTATTTCGTTACTGAAACCGTCAGCCATCATTTTATAAATAACATTGAGCCATGCATTCATAGACGAATCCCGTTTCTTGTAATTCGTAGGATGGTCCAATGCAGCAATAGCCTCTTTCGTCATAAAAATATATTTTTTTGCTGTAAGAGAGGAGATTCCGAAAATTTCAGCTACTTCTTTTATCTGCGGCTTCTCCTGCTTTTTCCAATAAGCTTGTATCTCCCGAATTAATTGTTGTTTTTTTTCCGCTTTTCTTTCTGATGTTGATACTGTGGTGAATTCAGATCATGCTTTTTGTTATCATAAATCACTTCATTTCCATTGCAATCTACAGGTGGAGTATTATCGTAATGCAGACTGTCAAGAAATGGGAAATCCGGTGTCTTCTCTTTTAATATTTTTTCTGGTGCTTTTTCAGATATTTCTCCGTTTTGAATATATAGGCGGGGTGGCATTTCTTCCTTGAAAATATTTTTCATATATTCGAGAAGATTCTGCAATAAATGAAATCTGTCCGCTACCTGGATACATTCTGGAAGTACTTCGTTGATTGCGGAGGCATATGCACTTGCTCTATCTCTTGCAACAAGCCGTACTTTTTTATGTGATTTCAGCCATTCTTTTAATGGTACTCCATCCCGACCATCAAGCAATGCAATTAAATGATGATCCTTTAAATCATAAATAGCAGTGGCATAGGTCTGGCCTTTTCGGATAGCAACATCATCAACACCAATCGCTTCCACATCTGGATTATCTATAAATTCGATTCGATCATACAAACGTTGAATGGTATCATTGCTGACTTGTACACCTAGTAATGCCAGTACTTTGCTTGCCCCTTCATTACTAAGATACATCGAAACGGCAAGAATTAATGTATTCAGAGCATCTGTCCGCACTTGAGATGCTTTGGCAAACGGAAGATCCTCCATAAAAACTTTGCATTCACAGTCTGGATTTTCACAATCATATTTATATACATTTGCATGTAAAAAGGTCTGTTTGCAACGAATAGGGGTATCCTGAAATTTTCTCCTATAAGTGGCATGAAGTTTAGTACTCATTTTTCCACAAATAGGACATTTACAACCATGTTCTTTAGATTTTATATAGATATGTAAGCTATCTTCGTTTTCAACATGATCATAAACATAATGGTTTTCATCTAGTAAAAAAGAATAATCTTGTGTTGGAGTGTACTTCATAGGAATCATCTTCTTTCATTTTAGGTATTTATGTTATACCATAAATACCCAAAGATAAGAAGTAAGTAGTCATATAAAAAGCAGATATTTTCATACCTGCTTTTCATTGACTACACCCAAAGTTCAGAAAGAACCATGCCCTTCGATTTCAATGCCTATTTCATTAGTCTACCAAAGCTCTGACCGCATTTAAAATTCTTTTCTGCTCGTCCTTTGGCAATTTTTCTATCATATCAGATAATTCATTAGTAACACCTGTGACAGAATGTGTCACAACATCTATCAGTAGCGCATCAGCCGATACATCAAGTGCATTGGCAATTGCTACAAAGGTATCCAACTTTGTTACTTTCAGTCCTCTTTCTATCACACTGACATGTGTTGTACTTAAATTTACCAGCGCCGCCAGTTCTTCCTGTGTAAGATTTTTTGCTTCTCTTGCTGCTTTAATTCGCTGACCAACCGCTTTTAAATCCATCATAGCACCTCCTTCAGAACGATAATTCGGTCTAAAATTAGTATACTGATGGATAATTGAAAGATACAGAATCCGCAAATCAAGTTGTAGTTCTATAGAACTAATTTTCATTTTTTATACATGCAACACACAAAAAAGCCACCAGAAGAATTAGTATCCTCTGGTAGCTCCATTAAAATTTATCATTTGTTAATGTGCAACACTCATGCTCTCATCAATCCATTTCTGCACCATTTGAACACTCACATTAAGATAGTGGGCTATTTTATCAACTTTCATTCCATCCGCAGCCATGGATAATGCTGAGGCTTTTGCTTTTTTCAGCTCACCACTTTCAATACCTTCACTATAAATCTGTTCCATCTCACGGCACATGAATTCCACCCCTTTCTGTGTTTCCTTCAATTCGTATACTCTGTCAGCAAGTATCTTACTGTGCATATCTTCTGCATTCTTACAGTGAAGATCATGCATCAGTCTGCCTAATTCTGTATCCTCTTGTTTCTTAGAATTTACATAGATAATATGAGCTTCATCCTTAAAATTCTCACTGACTTCTTCGATTTTCCTGTCTATATGATAAATCGGAAGTCCGTATCCAAGTGCATCGTCTCTGGTGATAAAAATCACGTAGCTTTCCGGAAGGTCATCAAAATCCTGTCCTGGATTTAATGTGTTCATATCCATCAGACCACTATGATACCTTGCTCTTTTGGGAGATGCCCCTTCGTTGTCCTGTTGGATTTCTACATCCATCTGCTTGCCTTCAGAATCTCTGGCAACACAGTCCAGAATAGCTGAACGCCCCTGCAAATTCTTATAGTCTTTCTGCAGAACTTGATCAATCACTTTCAGATCCTTTTTATTCATAATTACCTGCAGAACATATTCTGTACATTCCCGTTTCTTGAATACATTCCGCATAAACACATCGCTCATGATGGTAAGGTCTTTTAAGATACCCTTGTATCTTTCGTAACGTGTTTCCAATTCTTCTGTTTTCACGATTTCTTCTTTCGCCACGTCCATTCTCGCCTCCATTCTTTGCTATGTCAGGATAGGTTCCTAAATGTCTCCTATCCCAATTTCATCTTAACATCAAAATCAGCTTTTCACAAGCCACTATTTTATCCTACACCACTTGAAAACAATAATTTCCAATCAGTTTCATCCAACTATTATATTTATTCTTTTCACACACCTTTCGGCAAATTTCATTTTCCATCAATACACAGAACATCTTATCATAATCAAATGCCCAAACAGCACCATTCACATGGTTTTCCACTGCTTTCTGATCTATGCTTTTCAAGCGTGTGACCATTTTCTCAATTTCTCCATTTCCCAAGTTACCGATATTTTTGCAGATAAACCGAAAGAAATTCAACGTTGCATATTCGTCATGCCAATGGAACTCTTCTGGATTGTTTTTAATTTTACTGACTCGCTGCTGTTCTTTGATTATCTGAGCAGCTACACCTTTCATCGAATCTTCGTATCTCATATTATTCACCTACTCTTCCTCAACGCCCAGTGACGGTTTAAATCTTTTATCCTTTGCCTGCGGTACCACGATCTCATAAAAATAAAATCCTAAATATCCAAGTGCCTGCTTCTTCATTTTATAAAAAGAAGTCCTGCCTATTCCTAACTCCTGCTGTACTTCCACATCTGTCTTATTATAATGACTGCAAAAACAGGAATGAAGGATTTCACTGAGCATCACACCATTCGGTGCATAGAACTTCACCAAAGTCATTCCCCGATAGATCATGTCCGACAATCCATAAATAATCATCAGATTATTCATCTCCCGGTGCATCTTTGGCACATTCAGCTGGTTGTTATAAATGCTCAGATAACTCAATGCATATGCCATATCTTCATTGATTTTCTCCTGGCACTCCATATCCAGTTCTTCCAATACAACTGGTTTTCTAAAATCAGTTTCTGGTAGCTTGTCATCAGTTCTTTAATATCAGTATAATGTCTTTCGATTGTAACTTCCAGATAATCCTGTGCATGACTTGCCATCTGGAAGGTAATTTCTTTCATTGATTTAATTGCATAATCTCTGTCTGTCATCAGTTTCAAAATCTCCTTATCATCATCACACTAACTGGCGGTCTTTCAGACCAGTTCGCTTTCCCCATGATTTTGATGGGAAGCAATTACTTACTACAACTTGCAGAATCGGATATCCAAAAGGCATTGTGGGAGCTGCCTTTGCTGACCGAAATCCATCTTCTTATGTAAAACCTGCAGGAATATAAAGGGAAAGTGACTATCCCTGCCGGTTAATAATCCAAATAATATCGTCTATACCAATCTCTCCTTATGCTGTTTTTCTCTCCATAAACCATTTATCCACTTCGTAAAACAAGTGGCTTTCCTGCCCCTGTATCATACAGGTGTACATCATTCCTACACCGCCTGCCTTTCTGCTGGCGCATCGCTCGATTTTCAAAATTCTGTCAATGCTATACTTTCTTCCATCCTCCCATGTAAAAAATATGGGAACCAGCTGCCCGTCTTTCCGAAACTCTGCCACTACATCTACATATACTTTGTTCATGCCGACACCTCACTATAAAATCTCGATTGCTCTTGGCGATGCCGGGATTCTGCGGATATATCCATTTTGCTCCAACTGCTTGATTCTGGAAAAAGCAGATGATGTTGATTTCACCCCGATCAACTCTCCAAATTCCCGGACTGTCGGCGGGTATCCATGCTCCTTCATATAATTCAAAATACATTGATAACTTTCTTTCTGTTTTCTGGTTAATGCTTTTTTCAAATCTATCCCTCCAATTACCCATGAAAATAACTGTGTGGATGGATCGTGTGCGTACCAGCGTCTAAGTGGGATAAGACTTTATCTTGATACATTGCCGCTCGCTGTATACTGAAATAACCAAACCGTCGTCTGATCTCATCTACAGTACGATCCAGCTTCTCTAACTTTTCCTTTTTCTCCTGATTTCCAAATAAATCCAACTGCACGGGAATATCATCTAACACAAGATCCGCAGCTCGGATTCCCAGGCTTCTAATGGGATGTTCCCATTTATAATTATCTTTAAATAGCTGAAATGCTGCAGTTACAATCTCGTTTGTAATATTCGTTGGCTGTCGTAAATGTATCTGTCTGGAAAAACTATACAATCCATTATCTCGGACTGTAATTTCTACTGTTTTGCATTTAAATCCATGTTTCCGCAATCGTGCAGCTACACTTTCTGCCAATGCTATTTGAATGATCCAGACATCCAGATCATTTTCCAGATCTCTCGGTGTTGTAGTGCTATTACCTATCGACTTTACTGGTGCTTCATATCCTTCCTTGCAAACCGGATCTTCATCCCAGCCATTTGCGAAAGCCCATAATACATTTCCTATTTTTCCAAAATGACTCTCTAACAACTTTTCGTCTGATTCCGCAAGTTGCCCGATTGTCCGGATTCCAAGTTTTTGCAATTTCTTATTTGTCTGTCTTCCGACATAAAGCAAATCTGACGCTGGAAGCTGCCATATCCTGTCTTTATAATTTTCTCGATTAAACTCTGTGATTGCATCCGGCTTTTTATAATCCGAACCAAGTTTCGCATAAATCTTATTCCAGGAAATTCCAATACTCACAGTTACTCCAAGTTCGTATTTAATTCGATGGCTGATTTCTCTCGCAATCGTCATTCCGCTTCCTTTCAGATTTCCACTGTCTGATACATCCAGCCAGGCTTCATCAATTCCATATGGCTCAATTTTGTCTGTATACTCTGAATAGATTTCTCTTGCCATTTGTGAAAATCGCAAATACAAATCCATCCTTGGTGGTACAAAAATAATTTCCGGGCAAACCTGTTTCGCCTGCCATAATGCCATTCCGGTCTTTACACCTTTTTGCTTTGCAATATAATTTGCTGTCAATACAATTCCATGTCTGGCTTCCGGATTGCCACCGACTGCCAGAGGCATTCCGGCAAATTCCGGATGATGCAGCATTTCTACACTGGCATAAAAACAGTTCATATCACTATGCAGGATCACACGCTCACTCAAACATTTCACCTCCCAGCTGTTTCCTTCAACATGATGTCTTATCAATTTCTGTATGTTTAGTATATATCGACATTCTGGAGATAGTCAAGTAACATCTTGGTTGTATTTTCTCCATTTTGGAGATTATTGTTGATTTTATTTTTAACATACGGTATAATGCATATAGAAAATTCAAATAGAAATGAGGCGAACAAATGCGTGATTTCGGGGAAATATTAGCAGAAAATAGAAAAAAGAAAGGATACTCTCAATCAGATCTGGTAGACCTGCTTTCTCAGGAAGGTATTCAGGTCACTACAAAAGCAATCTCCAAATGGGAGACCAATGCACGAGAACCAGCTTTACATGTTTTCCTGACACTTTGCCAGTTACTTGATATCGAAGATATATATGAATCCTTCTTTGGAGAAAATCCATATAACATTATGAGTGGATTGAATGAAGAAGGCAGAAATAAATTGATTGAATTTGCTGATATTTTGAAAGCTTCTAAAAAGTTTTCTCCACTGTCTGCAAAGATTATCCCATTCCACCATCCTGTAGAAATTACCTGGGAACCAGTTTCTGCTGGTACTGGAAATTACCTGGAGGATTCTGTAAAAGAAACCTATGACGTAGGACACCTTGCTCCTGAGCAGACGGACTTTGGTGTACGGATTTCCGGTGACAGTATGGAGCCACTTTATCATACAGACGATGTTGCATGGATTCAGAAAAAAGATTCTCTTGCTAATGGTGAAATTGGAATCTTCTATCTCAACGGCAATACTTACATCAAGGAATTACACGATGAGCCAGATGGTGTTTATCTGATCTCTTTAAATCAAAAATATCGTCCTATCCAGGTTTTGGAATCTGACTCTTTTAAAATTTTTGGAAAAGTAATCGGGAAATGCAAAGGTGCAGAAATTCCGGGATTTCATTAGATTTCAACAGCAGGTTCATGATCCTGCTGATAACAATAAGCAAAGGAAGTGATTGAATGGCAATCAATAATACATTAAAAGATATTCGTGAAGAACGGAATCTCATTCAAGCAGATTTGGCTGAAGCCATAGGTTCCTGCAGCCAGACTATAGGCCGCATCGAACGTGGAGAACGTAATCCCTCTCTTGAGATTGCAATCCGGCTGGCCCATTACCTGAAAGTGCCTGTAGAAGATATTTTTCAAGTTGAAGACTGAAGCATAACAGCCGAAAAACCGAGGAGTAAAATCCCCGGTTTCCCTTTTGCTCAAAAATCAGTGTAATCCTTTTACGAAGTCTACTGCGTTTTTCATATCTTCTTCATTCGGATGGTCTTTAGCAATACCTCCAACCAGTTTAAATGGTCCGAATGTGTCATACCCTTTACAGCCAAATTTTCCAACCACACTGGCATGTTTTTTATCCAAAATCTGCTCTATGGATTTATAATTCGCACTTCCACCATAAGTACAGATCAGAAATATCTTTTTGTCGTCCGGTAGATTCTTCTCTGCAAATTCCAATATCGACTGATGAAACTTTGAAAAATAGATTCCTGATGCAAACCCAATCATATCATAACTGCTCAGATCTGCATCTGGCTGTTTCACAGCATCAATCAAATCCATCTGACATTCTTCTGCAATCCTCTTTACTAATTTTTCTGTATTTCCATGATGCACAGATGCGTATACTATCGCTGTTCTCATTTTTCTTCCTTTCTGTCTGCTCCGTCAATCAGGTCATAGCTCATATCCAAAAAGTCCAATGTCTTCGCTTCACTGACTGAACCATCCAGTAAAATCGTGATCCAGTGCTGTTTATTCATATGGTATCCTGGTAAAAATCCATAAGTCTGAATAATCATGCTGGTCATTTCTGGATCGCACTTTACGTCCATGATGTCAACCAGATCATTCCCCTCTAATCCCAACTTAGATTTCTCAACTGTCATGAATATTGCATACCATTTTCCATTTTTATGACGAAGTACAACACTGTCTGGAGATTTACTCCATAAATATTCTGGAACTGTACCATACTGTTTCTGCACATATTCAAAAAATTCTTCTTTCTTCACAATCTATTCAACTCCTGATTTTTCTGATATCCTGCCCATAATCATACCACATTTTCGTATCCCGTTCTACCTACCAAATTCTTTTGCATTTTCCCGGTTCTCGTGACTTTAACTAATAGAAGGGTAAAACAGCAAGGACAGGAAGTGAGGATACACTTCCGGAAAATCCCAATTTAGGGTACCCTGCCCTAAATTGAAAAACGATGAAAGCAACGATACAACTGCCCTCTCAGAAAGGAGAACCCGCCAATGGCTGAAAGAAAGAGAAACAAAGAAATCCATTTCTATGTCACCGAAGAAGAACGTAAGCTTATCCGCAGAAAAATGATAGAATCAAAGACAAAAAACATGGGAGCTTATCTTCGTAAAATGGCAATTGACGGTTACATCGTCAACACCGATACCACTCCATTAAAAAAACAATATGAAGAAATGCATAAGATTGGTGTGAATATTAATCAGATTGCCAAGAAAGTAAACAGCACCGGAGATCTGTATCCGGAAGAAATGCAAGAATTGAAAGAGATGGTGAAAGAATTATGGCGTATCTTAAGATCTTCCCCATTAAAGTAACAGACAAGAAAGCTCTGGACTATATTACGAATCCTGATAAGACTGATGAAAAACTGTTAGTTTCCAGTTTTGGCTGTTCCCCGGAAACTGCAGATCTTGAATTTTCTATGACAAGAGAAATGGCAAAAAAGAATGGAATGTACAAAGGCGATAACCTGGCATTTCATCTGATCCAGTCATTTAAACCTGGAGAAGTTGATGCCGAAACCGCCCATCGCTTAGGACAGCACTTCGCAGATGAAGTACTAAAAGGAAAATATGAATATGTGATCAGCACCCATGTTGATAAAAACCACATTCATAACCATATCATCTTTAACGCTGCAAGTTTTGTTGATCATCATAAGTATGTTTCTAATAAGCGGAGCTATCATAAAATCTGCCGGATCAGTAATCGCATTTGCCATGAAAATGGACTTTCCACCAGTATGCCAACCGGCGAAAAAGGTAAAAGCTATAAAGAGAACATGGAATATCATCGTGGCACCAGTTGGAAAGCCAAGCTACGTGTTGCAGTTGATAAAGCAATCTGGACTTCCATCAACTATGAGGAATTTCTACAAAAAATGCAGTTAGCCGGATACGAAGTCCGCCAAGGAAAGCACCTATCCTTCCGTGCACCGGAGCAGAAAAACTTCACTTATATGAAATCTCTCGGAAGCTATTATTCGGAAGAAAATGTTCGTATCCGCTTGGCTAAAAATCGTAGCAAAGTGAAAACTCCAAAGCATCTGTCCATAGAAGCTCGCCTGTATATCAATATCTCCACGTATGTTACGACCGGCAATCGAGAAGGATTTGAACGATGGGCAAAACTCAATAACCTGAAAGAAGCAGCCCGCACCTTCAACTATCTTTCCGAAAATAACCTGCTGAATTATGAAGATTTCCAACAGCATGTTTCTGATGTTGATGCTTCTGTTAAAGCGGCTGATCAAAGAATAACGCAAATCAACAGTGAGCTGAGCACACAGAAAATCATTCAAAAACACTGTGATTCTTACCGTCTCTGCCGAAAAGTGATTGAAGATTGCAAATCTGCTAAAAATCCAAAAGCTTACCGTACCAAGCATCAGGCAGAATACCAGCTACACGATTCACTAAAAAAAGAGCTTCAGGATCTCGGCGTTACCAAAATCCCAAGCTCTAATAAAATCCAGAAGCAGATTGAAAATCTTGAATCTGAACAGGCTGCTACCGTCCGAGAAAAACAGGAGCTGCAGAAAAAGCAAAAGACACTTGATATCATTCGGCAGAATTTCACATCACTGCTTAATGCTCCAGAGATGCAAGTTCCCGTATCAGGAAAAGAGCTAGCTCTTTAAAAAGAAGAGGTACCTACTTAACGGTGCCTCTTCCTTTCCATCTAATCTATTCTTGCGCTACCCTATCACACTCGCACCCAAAAGTAGTCCACGCATACTTATTTCAATCAAAAAAGAAAAAGAGCATATGAATTTGATTGATTCCATACACTCTATATTTATAATCTTCATACTTATTTTGCCATGTCAAAATACCCGATCATTTGAATCGCTGTATCATGATCAAAAGCTTTCTTTTCATGATGCTGCTTTAGTTTAAGAAAGGATTCATCACTGACACAGTGTTCAATACGGCAGGCTTCAGTTTCCGCTATATTGGGGCTGACTCCAGCAGATATAAGCTGTTCCTTAAAGAATTTATGTCGCTCATAAATTTTCTCTGCAACTTTTCGCCCTTCCTCTGTTAAAGAAATAAAGTGCTTATCGTCCTTTGTAAGAAAACCGCCGTCACATAAAACATTAACTGCATGGCATACGCTAGGCTTTGAAACTCCTACATAACGGGCGACATCTACCGAACGTACCTCTCCCATTTTCTTTTGAAGTACTAACACGGCTTCTAAATAGTCCTCTCCCGACTCATACAGTTTCATGTGCCATCTCCTTTCGAATATCTTTTCGATGCAACTTTTTATCTTTCTTCTATTTTATAAGGCATTTTCTATATGCTTCTAAATAAAGTAAGCATTAAACGTATAGGCTTTATTCTATGTATTGAAAATATAATATTCGAAAGAAATTCATGTTAAAATCTAAGATGCTTTCTTTCCAAGAGTACATATTTTCAATCTGTTAAACAAAAAATTACGCTTTAAGCTTTTGCCCATCAGCAAGATTATCTCTATTATCAATTAACAATGGAATCTTTTTTCAAATATATTGTAAAAATTTCCTTCTCTATAAAAAACATCAAATTCTTCTAAACTTAATTGCTGTTGTGCATCAGATAAAGCTGTAGATGGGTTTGGATGTACTTCCATCATCAGCATATCGGCGCCTGCTGCTATGGAAGCTTTAGCAATAGGAAGTATAATATCTTTTCTTCCAAGAGAATGGCTTAAATCAGATACCACCGGTAAATCTGTCTGAAGTTTTAATAATGCTATACAGGAAATATCCAAGGTATTTCTTGTAGCAGATTCAAATGTCCTAATTCCTCTTTCACACATGATAACCCTATTGTTTCCTTCATTCCTAATGTAATCAGCCGCGCAAATAAATTCCGCTAAAGTAGACATCAAGCCTCTTTTTAAAAGGATCGGTTTTTTCGTTTTTCCTAATTCTTTTAAGAGACTATAATTATGCATATTTCTACTCCCCACCTGAAGAATGTCGATTTTTTGTTCCATATACTCTAATTCTCTAATATCCATAATTTCTGTTACCGATAACAGACTATATTGCTTACAAATCTCCTGTATTATTTTGACTCCTTCTCTACCAAGACCTTGAAAGCTTTCTGGAGATGTTCTAGGCTTATATGCACCAGCCCTTAATACCTGGATTCCTCTTTCTTTTAAAAAAGCTGCCGTCTGTTCTAATTGTATGCGGGATTCTACCGCACATGGACCAGCAATGAGTTTTCCTAGTTTTCCACCTTTTATTTGATTCCATAGTTCTGTGTTTCGTTGTTCTATCATTTACCAGCCTTCACTTTCTATTATTTATTTCATATAGACAACTCTTTATTTTTCTTAAAACCATTTAAAAATTCTTCCGTATCAATAACCATACCTGACAGCTGGCTTATGTATTCTAATGCCATTTTATGTTTTTCTTCTGAAAAATCCCCCATAGCATCTGCAATTATAAAGGGCTGTATATTCTTCATTGATGCGTTAACTGATGTGGTTAAGCAACCAATATGTGCATAAATCCCCGTAATGATTAATTGATGCTTTCCCCATTTCTCCATCAAGTCACTTAGTTCTGTATTTTCAAATGCACTATACCTCCATTTTGTAATCCGAACATCCTCATCCGCTGGGGTTAATTCATCAATAATTTCTTGCTTATTCATTCCCGATGGAATACCCGTTCCCCAAAAGTCATATAATAATCCTCTTTGTTCTAATGTTTGTCCTTCTGGTTGTGCCGAATATACAACAGGGATATTATATTTTTTGCATTCAAGTCTTATATTACGTATATTCTCCACTAACGTCCGATATAAACTTCCACTTTTGTCATATGCATCAGTAAAGTATATCTGCATATCGTGAATTAATAATATTGCATCCTCTTTTTTAATATTCCATTTTACTTTATTTACAATCTGCCCTTTAATATCTGGCATTGGATAATCTGCAATTTTAGCAATAGCCATCCTTGTATCTCCTTTATATTTCTCCTAAATTAAGACCTCTCAGCATCGTTCTAAACTTGATTTCTGTTTCCTCTAGCTCCTCCTGTGCTACTGATTTTTGGACGATACCTGCACCAGCTCTTATAAAAATACTATCCTTATCAATCTCTGCTCCTCTGATGGCAATAGCCCAATCGCCATCTCCGTTCTCATCACACCACCCTATGATACCTGTAAAGATTCCTCTGCTACTCCCTTCTAATTCTCTTATTTTTTCATACGCATTACTTTGTGGAACACCACATATCGCTGGAGTCGGATATACCGACAAGGCAGCATCAAATACTGTACTATTTGAATTAATTAGTTCTCCTTCTATTTTCGTAGACAAATGCCATAGTTGCTCAGTACTTAATAATTCTGGTTTCTCTGAAAACAATACAGTTTTACATATATGTGATAATTTTCTCACAATATCTTCCACGACAAAATTATGTTCTATCAAATCTTTGCTTGAATTGTTCAGCTCCTTTGAAAATTTCAAATCTTCCTCTTGATTCTTCCCTCTTTGTCTTGATCCTGCCAACGGATTTGAATAAACATAATTTCCTCTTTTAGACACCAGCATTTCCGGGCTTGCACCGACAACATATTTTCCACTTTCTTTTTTTAAAAAATATGTATATCCTGCCGGATTATGAGAATATAAACACTGTAAAATTGGTGTCACGTCAATATTTTTGGGGAACTGAAATTTTACTCCTCTTGACAATACTAATTTACTAAGTTTACCTTTGTTTATACATTCCACACCTTTTTCAACCATTTCCTTATAGTGTTCACAAGAAGGAATATATTCCTTCTTGATAGGATAATTATTATCTGTTACCGCCGTATCTACATTGGCTCGTTCCTTAAATGGTACGCTATTAGTCTCCCAAGAATCTGTAATATAAAGTTTTCCACTTTCATTTATATCAAATGGAATTGCTCCAAATACAAGTTTACCTTGTAACTTATCTTTTATATCCGAAATAATTTGAGAAATTTCCAACGCTTTTTCAAATGATATAATATCTGTAAACTTATCAATTTTCATTTCATAATTAGGTGTAGAAAAATAAAATTTAATATCCTCAGCCCTACATTCTTCTAATAAACATTTCATTCCTATACCCCCATTGTAGCCCCACCATCTACGGTTAATTCTTCCATAGTTATATGTCCTGCAGCATCTGATGCCAAAAAATATATTGCATCTGCTATTTCATTGGGTTCAGCTATTTTGCGCAATGGAATTCCCAATCTATAGTTCTTTAAATCTCCTTCTAACACTGCTTTAGGAACAATCTCAGCGCCATTCCAAAGTTTCCTTTGCATATCTGTATTGGTAGATCCTGGTGAAACAATATTACACCGTATATTGTATTCTGATAGTTCTAAAGCCAAACATTTTATGTACATTGAAGCAGCCGCTTTAGAAGCGGCATATGCAGCCATATATTTTCTTGGGAACTTAGAAGAATTAGAACTTACAATAACGACTGAACCCTTTTTTCTCTTTTGCATTTTATCCGTTATAATTTGCGTAACGTTGAATACTCCCGTAGAATTCACACTAAAAATATTTTCCCATTGAACTACCGATGTTTGTCCTACTGATAATGTCTCGAAAATACCAGCAGCATTTACAAGAACATCAATACTCCCTATTTCTTTCTCAATTTTGTTGACTACATATTTTATAGAATTTCTATCAGTAACATCCATTTCGTAACAATATACAAAATTATTTTCTATTTTATTTTCCCATACTTTATCTGTTGCAATTACAATAAATCCTTCTTTTAAAAATTTTTTCACAGTTGCTTTTCCAATTCCCTTTCCAGCACCTGTTATTAAAACAATCTTTTTATCCATGTTATCTCCTTTTGCCTTAAATTTTTTATTGAATAACTCTAATATAGTCATTCTAGCTTAATGTTATGAGACTTTTCTCTATTTTTTAATTGTCTAATATTTCTTTTTATGATACAGTAATACACAGAAAGGAGTTTCTATGATGTATATTTACTGTTTACCCATCACTAATTCATTATGGCAAGATACCGAAACACATTTATTACCCTTCGTTTCCCCTAGGCGTCAAAGAAAAGTCTTGAATTATTATCATCCAATAGATCAAAAGTTGTCACTATATTCGGCTTTGCTTACACGGATGCAACTTAGTATTTTAACTGGTTTACCAAATAATTGCTTACGATTTCAGTGCAATTCATATGGTAAACCACTACTATTGTCAAATCCGCAATATCATTTTAACTTTTCACATACGCACAACATAATTCTATGTGGTATTTCTAATGTAGCACCAGTTGGAATAGATGTAGAATCCATCTCTAAAGATTTTTCCATACATTCTATATATGAAGGGCTACATCCTATAGAAAAACAATACATCAATAATTTTTCGTTAGAGTCCCAGTATGTCCGTTTCTACAAAATATGGACTCAAAAAGAAGCCTTTGTTAAATTTAAGGGTACAGGTTTTTCGACGGAGTCATCTACCATCAATACTTTAGATCCTAAATTAGCTTATCATTTATACACTTGGCAATACACCAAATATATTTGCTCCGCTTTTTTGCCTAAACCAGATAGCCAACTCTATATTCGATTAATACATGAATCTGAAGTACAAAATTATTTTTTCAAAAAAAATTAGTGCCCAGTTTATTGTATACAAAATACTCTTATCAATATTGATAAGTTATAAAAAATATATCAATTACACATTATCCAATTTATTATTTCCTTTTCCGATTGTTCCAATGCAAGCATACATTCTTTTTTATGTTTTGCAAAGCTTCTATATAACAGTCCAATTATGGGCAATGCTCTATATAGCCATTTATTTCTTTCTTTGCTCGGCATAATTCCAATTAAATGGCTCGCTTTTGGATACAGAATCATTTTATAATCTCTATTATATTTTGCTTTATCCAATTCGCATTTAATATATTTGCTAGAATAATCAGATGGCCATACCTCATCTCCGGTTCCTGCTATAAGTAATATCCTTGCCCTACTGGTTTCAAGATGGAAAGATGCCATTTCCTCATTTTTTTTATCTTTATATGCATTGCGATATATTTTCCACATATTTGTTACTTTTCTTCCCGCTTCTTCGTCATAAATATATTTGGCCATAAATCCAGAATGAAAAAAATCTGGACTTACATAAGGAATTTCTTTACCTTTATAAATGACACTTGAATGTCCTGTCATACATTTTCTTTTCGTATTTGATCCTTCAAACGGAACGTGTGATGGCGAACAAAGTATCACATTATCAATTCCATCTATATATTTTGCAACTAATGCAGCGTAAACTGTTCCCATAGATAAACCATATACACTTATACTTTTAACTTTCTTAACATTTTTTAGGTATTTTATGACAGGTTCAAACATCTCAAGTGGAATTCTATCTACATCCTTTGGAAGTCCCTCTGCACCAAAAAGAGAAATAGAAATCCCAATTATTCCAAAATCGGCAAACCGTTCTGATACTTTTATTCCTGATACAATACTTTTTTCTCCTCCCATAATTACAATCACAACATGATTTGTATTATTTTTCTCCGGTTCTACCATATGTCCAACAAATCCATCTTTATCCATAGAAAAATCAGTATATATCATAATTTTCCTCTTCATTTCCAGTTGACTTCATATCTTATTCAGATAATTTTTCTTCAGCTTTCCACATAGCCGCATACTTTCCTTTTTTATTTAAAAGTTCTTCATGTGTTCCTGCCTCTACAATTTTCCCATCCGCAACTACAAGAATTTGATCTGCATTTTTAACGATGGACAAAGTATGGGCAATCATTATTACTGTTTTTTTATTATTTAATAAGTTAAGTATTGCCTGCTTTACAGCCAGCTCATTCTCAATATCTAATGACGCTGTTGCTTCATCCAGCAACAAAATTGGACTATTTTTCAATATAGCTCGGGCTATAGAAATTCTCTGACGTTCACCACCAGAAAGTAGGCTTCCATTTTCACCAACTGATGTATCATAACTCTTTTCCATACTACGGATAAAGCCATCACAATTGGCTGCTTTACATGCCTCCTCTATTTCTTTATCTGTAGCATTAGATCGAGCATGACGTATATTCTCTCTGATGGTATCATCAAAAAGAAACACATCTTGATCTACCATAGAAATTTGTTTTAATACCTGTTCTGCAGCTATGTTATTAATAGGCTGACTACCAATATATATTGTTCCATTAGTTGGTTCATAATATTTTGAAATCAAATTTATAATCGTAGATTTTCCAGAACCTGAATCGCCTACAATCGCAGTTAATTTTTTATCTGGAATCTTAAAGGAAACTTTTTTCAAAACTGTTTCTCCGGGAAGGTAAGAAAAATCTACGTTATCAAAAACAATATCGTATTTGTCCACTTGTAACGGTTTTGCACTATTATTTTCTTCGGGCTCATTAACCACTTTTTGAATTTTCCTTTTAGAAATCATCATATTTTTGTATCCAAATAAATCGACAGAAATGGTCATATATAATTTTGCGAGTAACATAGGCATCATAGTTACCATTAAATAGTTTACTCCCGATAAATTCCCTTCTATCCACGGCTTTGATGCAACAATCATAACAACTGGAAGCGATAACCATGTAAGCATATTGAAAGAAAAAGCGACGGGAATACCTGTTGCTTCATATTTATAGCTTATCTTACTGTATTCCTCTAATACATTTGTTATTGTTTTATTCTTTGTTCCACTCATACCATAAGCTCGAAGTGTTTGAATACCATTCACATATTCTACAATACTGCTAACTGCTTCCGCGCAAACATTATTGCGTGTATTTCCATAATTTTTAACAATACGGAAAGATAACCACATATTGGGAATAAACAGCAGACTAACTGCCATTAAAATAACTCCGGCAGGTAAATATAAAAAGCATACAAAAACAATCAACATTAAAGAAAGGGAAATGTTCTTTACCAAATTTCCTGTTTTATGTGTCAATATTTGTTCGTATCCTGAAACATCGCTCGTCATAGTATTAACATACTGACCAACTTGTCCCTGATGGAAACGTCCTAGCGGAATTCGTTTAAATTTATCTCCCAAATATAAACGAATTTGTCTAGAAACAATTCCGCCTCCAATCTGCCCCTGTGTATAACCAAATGCATAAGTTAATAACCTTATTACAAAAATTCCAACAATTAAAATGGTCAAATTATTAATATATTCAATAGTTATACTATCATTCAGAAGCATCTGCAAAAGTAAATAGATTGCCATATAGACACACGCTGAAAGTACTCCTTCTATTACAGTAAAAATTACTCCAAGCCCAAAACGTATATTTTTTTTAAACGGATTATTTGGATTCATATGAACTTGCTCCTTTCATTGAATAGCTAACTTCTCGTGCTGTATTATAATTTTGCCAAGCTGTTCGGTAATAATTATTTTTTTCCAAAACCATTTCATGGGTTCCATATGCTGTAATAGAATGATTTTCAACAACCGCAACTTTATCACACATTTTGATAGCACCTAATCTATGCGCAACAATTAATACCGTTTTTCCTTTGCAAAGATTAGAAATAGCTTTATCAATTTCAACCTGGTTTTCAGGATCAGCAGCACTTGTAGCTTCATCCAAAATTAAAATAGGTGCATTTTTCAAAATCGCTCGTGCAATTGCAATTCGTTGTTTTTCACCTCCAGAAAAGCGTGTACCAAAGCTTCCTACTTTTGTATAATAGCCTTCTGGTAAAGACATAATAAAATCATCAATTTGTGCCTTTTTCGCCGCTGCACGTACCTCGTCTAAGCTCGCATTATTTCCCATACGTATGTTCTCCAGCACAGTATCACGAGTAAGAAATGTCTTTTGAAATACAATAGAAATATTTTTCAATAGCTGTTCGTAGTCAATATCTTTTATATCTTTTCCACCAATTGTCACTTTACCATCAGAAACATCATAAAAGCGAGAGATTAGCTCAATAATCGTTGTCTTTCCTGCTCCAGAAGCTCCAACAAGTGCTATCTTTTCTCCTTCCGAAACATGAAGATTGCAATTTTCCAACACATTTGTTTTTCCATCATAAGAAAAACTTACTGCATTTAACGTAATGTCATGCTCTTTAGGAAAGTCTCCTTTACTATCAAAAACTGGCAAATCAAGAATTTGTTTGGTTTTCTTTACGCCATTTAATGATTGAGCTAATTCCATAGAAAGCTGCTGTAATGGCAAAAGTTCTGCCAAATACAAAGAGCCAATATAAACAAATAACAAAAAAACACTCGCTGTAATAGAACCATTCAAAAAGAATCTTCCACCAATGGGAATAATTAAGGCCATCCCACATTCTAGCACAACTATAAACGCAGCATAAAATGGACCAGTTTTTTTAGATACTGTATTCCAAATACAGTTTTCTTCTTCAATTGCCTCTGAAAATTTCTGAAAAGAACGGCTCCCCATATTGTATGCTTTAATTAATTTCATTCCGTTAATATATTCAATAATTACTGAATTAAGGTTTGACATTGCTTGCGTAACACGAGGCATCATACCTGACATAAAAGCGAAACATCCAATCATAATAATTAGCGTAATCCCCAAAGGTATTAAGGAAATTAGCGCTAACGGCACATTAACTGTCATAAGATAAATAAAAATGACAATTGGACCCGTTGCAAATCCAACAAATTCAGGAATATTGTGAGCAAGACAAAGCTCAAGTTTTTCAATATCTTCATTTAATACCGTTTTAATATCTCCAGTCCTTCGTTCATCCATTGCTCCCAACGGAACTCTTGATAAATGTTCTGTAATCATACATCGTACTCTAAATAACGCCCCGTAAGCTCCTTTATGGGAGAAAACCCCAGATAACCCTTGAAAAATTTGACGTATTATAACCGTCGCGGTAATCAAAATAGCATTTTCAGAAATTATCTGCACAGAACAGCTATTTGTTAAAAAAGCATCCATTAATCTATAGATACCAATATAAGGTCCAATAGCAAAAAGTCCTCCTAAAAAAGCACAAATTACAGAAGAAATTAAATACCCCCTATCCTTTTCTGCCCATCTCAGCAATAACAAAATGGAATTTTCTTTCTTTGTTTTCATTATTCGTCCCTCCCTACTTCCATAAGTTTCCAAATAGACTTTTCATTTTTTTTGGAAAGTTGAAAATCATTTGTAATAGTTTGATGATCAAAGTGGAGAATTCTGGTACATGTTTGGCAAATAAATTCATAATCATGGGTAACAACAAAAATAATTTTACTTTTTGCAAGTTCTTTTATTAATTCACTAACCTGATTCATACTATCATAGTCTAAACCAGAAGTTGGTTCATCAAAAACAAGTACTTCTTTCCCACATATCATACTAACCGCTACTGCTACTCGCTGTTTTTGTCCTCCCGAAAGTGTATTGGGATGGCGCTTACGCACTGCCAAAAGATTTAATTTATCTAAGGTTTTTTCTATTAATTCAGAATCTGCATTACGAATGCCAAGAGAACATTCCGTTTCTACACTATCTGCAAAAAGCTCATAATTCACATCTTGCATTACCATATAGGAAAGCTTCATTCTATCTTCTTCTTTTTGTACATGTTCCTGCCAAAAAAAATGACCCGTATATTCCTTATGTAATCCACATAAAGCACGTAAAAATGTTGTTTTTCCAGCACCATTAGGTCCTATAATTCCTATAATCTCACCTTTTGAGGCTTGTAATGAAACATGTGATAAAATAAGTTGCTTTTTATAAAATAGCGCCACATCTTTTATAAATAATATAGGAGACTGATACTTTTTGTCCAAAGAAACCGGATGGATATTTTTCATATTCACAGTACGCAGTCCCATATTCTTTCTTTTTTCTTCTGGTATCTCTTGTAACTCTTTTGGCGTATAAATCGTATCAATTTTCCCATCTTTCATATAAGCGATTCTATCAACTATATCCATAAGATAATAAATACGATGTTCTGCAATTAAAATTGTTTTACCTTGTTTCTTCAAAACTCTTAGATAGCTTTTTAAATCTTCAATAGAGGCCATATCCAAATTTGAAGATGGCTCATCCAGCAAAAATATATCCGGAGTCATCGCATAAACAGATGCAAAAGCAACTTTCTGTTTCTCTCCCCCAGAAAGTTCAAAAATGTTCCTTCCTTGTAATGAACGAATTTTTAATATTTCAAGCGTGTCTATTAACCGTTGATATAATTCTTCTGGTGGTAGAGCTGCATTCTCAATACCGAAAGCAATTTCACTGTCTACATCCACATTAAAAAACTGTGTCCTAGGATTTTGGAATACAGAGCCTACCACTTTTGCTAATTGATACATAGGAGTTCCTAGCACATCTTTATTGTCAATTTTCACATTACCACTTAAATTTCCCGTAAAATAACTCGGAATTAATCCATTTATTAATTTTGTAAGAGTTGTTTTTCCACAGCCAGAACGACCACAAAGCAACACACATTCTCCTGTCTGAATTGTAAAATCAATGTCTTTAACCCCTATCTCATTAGCAACAGTTCCTGCATATGTAAACTGTATATTCTCAAATTGAATCATACCGCACCACACCTCTCTATGAAATTCAATACCATCATTGCAGTAAAACAGAATAAAACCCAAAAATCCTGTATACGAAAGCAAATCTGTACTAAACAAGTCCTTGGACTAGGATTTTCAATTCCCCTTGTAACAGAAGCTATCGCAAGTTCATCCGCAGCTTTAGAAGCAGCCATAAGAAGTGGCGAATATAGACACTCTATTGTCATACTCGGTTGTTTTAAAAAGCTTTTTAAAGATGGAGATACTCCCCTTAGACGCATGGCATCTTTAATAAAATGCCAATCTTCACGTATGGTCGGAATATATCGAAGCATAACTGCCAAAGGTATAATAACCTTTTTAGAAATATGAATCTTACTCATAGCAGATAAAAATTCATTTACCTTAGTCGTAGATACAACTATTCCAGCCAGCATCCCACAAGGATATACTTTAAAAATTAATGACAGCCACGCCATAAACATTGTATAAACGATTCCCGATATATTTTGCAAATAAAATATCGAAAACAAATATATTCCTATATAAATTCCTGTTCCAATTACTGTATATCTAATTTTTCCGCAAGCCACTCCTACCGTCGCAATCAACGCAATCAATATGCATTCGTAGTAAAGAGATGAGATTGTTGTTGCAATAATCATACTAATAATCAACAATATGATTTTTGTTCTTGGATCAAACCGAACATTCCATTTTCTTCGTTGCTTTTTTTCATTCATGCAGTTATACCGGCTTTCTCAAATTGTTTTTTCAATAATTTACTGCCAACAAAGCCACTTAATCCCGCTATTAAAGCCGTTCCCACAATCATAATAATCAATATCCACCATGCCGCTGCATCATTCATCGCATTAATGTACTCTTGTGTTGTTCCATTTTGCAGCATAGTTTTCGCCCATCCTTCAGGATCGACAAAATAAACAATATATGTTCCCATCGGTCCAAATGAATATACAATATATCCCAAAATATTCATTTTATAACTGCGATAGTCTTTTATTCCCGCAATCATATCAGCAAGAAAAGAACCAACAAATCCTCCAAGACACATTCCCCAATGCATTCCCATAATTAAGCTAAGTAAAGAAACAATAACTCCAATAATAGTTAACGCCCATCGTTTTGGCACTTTTGCAAGAAGCAGCAAAAATACGGGGCCCGGTAATAATGCTGCACCCATAGAAAAGTAAAATGTCAAAGTCGGTGTTACTGCAAATAAAACACCTCCAATCATAGAGCAAACCATTAGTAACGCACCAAAAACCCCCATAATAATCAGATCTTTTACTGTTAATCCTTCCTTTTTAGTTCTGATTTGATTTGTTTTAGCCATTGTTTTTCCTCCCTTTCGGTACTATTGTTCATAATAATTATTTCATACCAATTGACTTCCTTAGAGCTTCTATGGTATGATTTTATTAGATTTAACTAACCTGTTTTTTATTATATAAAATCCAATCTTTTTATCAACACCTTTTACATCTAAACGCCCAAAGTGTATGATAAAACGTCCAAAATGTATGAAACTGGAGGGAGTAGAAATATGTCTGATATTGGAAGTAGGTATCATAGCGATTTGCTAGGATGTGGCTTTAAGGAGCTACCTCCTACCAACCAATTTAGTGGAGTAGGAAGGCTGTACTCACTTCCACAAGAATATGGCAATGGTATATATTGGGTATATAGTGAAAAAGACTTATACGATATCAAAATCCACGATTTTTGTTTTCATCAAGATTCCTTTTTTTACTTTGGAATTCCACAAGGTTGCTTGGGTATTTGTTACTATGAGTCAATATCTGGTGAAGAAATATTACCTTATCGCCGTCTGACTGCTGGATGCGTAAAAAGTTTCATAGGTGGAACAGAACCTTGCAAAACATTAATACACAAAAATACGCCGGTTCGTTCAGTTGATATTGAAATTACACCATCTTATTATGAACATTATCTAAAAGCAAAATTTCCAAATGAATATATAAATCCTCATGAGGCATTCAGTAATATCGCTCTAACTAATCGTTTTCCAGAAATGATTCAGTTGCTCCGTCAAATTAAAAATTATAAAGGTAATGGTATTGCTGCTAAACTTTTTTTTGAAAGCAAATTAACAGAAGCAATTTCTCTTATTATGGAATACAATAAACAGCAATCCTCATTACCATCTATTAAGCTTTCTAAAGCTGATCTTCTTGCCTTAAATAATGGTACCGCATATATTAATGATCATTTTAACTGTGATCTTTCTGTAGATCAACTTTGCCGTATTACCTGTATGGGTAGAACAAAATTAAAACTCGCTTTCAAAGAGATTTATGGTATGTCTATTACTGAATACATTCAGCAACGCCGATTAAGTCATGCTGAAACTTTATTAGCCATAACAGATTTCACAATTGAACAAGTGTCCGCTGCAGTAGGCTATAGCAATGCTGGTCGTTTTGCTAATATGTTTAAAAAAAGTACTGGTGTCTATCCAGCAGAATATAGAAAAATGGTACAACGTGAATAAATGTTTTAATTACACTTTTTTCTAAATTTATTTCCAACACCATATGATTACCAAAAATAAAGCGATTCACGAAAATAAATGTCAAAAAATATTTTCTGAATCGCTTTATAAACGCCAAAATTACAATGTAGCTAAAATAGCCCCTAATACTTCCTTAAAATTCTCTTTGCACAAGCAAGTTGCATGATTTCCTCTAACTTTTTTGATTGTCAAATTCACACAAATATCTGAGATTTCCGTCGGTTTCTTCGTTACTGGATAAAAAGAATTTACAGTAGGTGCCTCTAAATATAATACTTTTCCGAAATATACCTCATCAAATCTATAATTCATCATCGCTTTAAAGGTATGTTCAAATATGTCATATAAGATTTTAAACATAGCAAATGTACTCTCATTCCCATTGAACTTATCTCCTCCGGCTTTTTCAAAAATACATTTCATACGTTCCTCATGAGTTTCATCCAGCAACTCTATGAATAATTCCCCATATTCCTTATATTCTCCAGATAGTTTAATGAGTTCAGAATTTTTAATATTTCTATGTTCTCCTTTTAAAATGCTTTCCATACATTTTTTCATTTTTTCTTTATCAAAATTATACCCTGCCTTCTTCATATCCAGGCCTATGGCAGTTCCATATGCAAGCTCAGTAATCATAGTATTAGAAATCATATGTGTTGCTAATTCTGAACTAATCATTACGACATTTATAACATTAGCTCCATTTTCGAGTAATATTCTTGCAGTCTCTAAAGCAAGAAATCCTCCAACACAATACCCTATTATTTCATATTGTTCGGCATTCATATCCAATAAGATTTTCGCATATTTTTCTGCCCTTTTCTTCATAAAGTTTTCTACTGGAACAGCCAAATATTCCTCATAGTTCCCATACATAAATCCTATGACTGAAACTTCATCGGATGTATTACTCAATATCTCTGGAATCAATAGTTCATAATCAACTAATCTTCCAGTGCCTGCATGCATATACGCCTGTACTAATTTTCTTTTTTCAGGTTTATCCCGATAAATTACCACTGAGCTGTCCTCTAATTTACCGATATATCTGTCACTTTTTTTAGATACTTTTTTCAAAATCTTTTTTTCAATCACATCAGCAATCCCTTCAATTGTTGGATTATTCAGTGCTTCATGCATTAATTCATCCCACGAAACAGTATCCAACCCATCAATAGATTCTCTCATTTTTGAAACTACCTGGGTAATCAAAAGTGAATCACCACCTGCATAATAAAAATTATCTTTTTTATTGATATTTTCTATATTCAGTACTTCTTTCCATATATCTGCTATTTGTTTCTCAATGCTCGTAAATCGTTCTGTTTTAATTACCTCCTTCTTTACTTTCATCCTTTCTGCACAAATACTATTCAAAGCTTTACGATCTATTTTCCCATTAAATGTCAGCGGAATTTTATCAATAATCTCAATCTGATCCGGAATCATATATTTTGGAAGACGAGCTGCCATATGTTTTTCAATAGCCTCTACATTAATTTTTTCACTAAATATAGTCTCCTGATTCTGGCATAAAATTACACTTTGTCCGCACTCACATAATAAGTCTTTTTTTTCTGGTAAGGTAAAATAGTATGTAAAGCCAGCTTTTTTTAGGAGTTCTACCCATTTTTCTTCTGAAGTAAATACGTCTATTCCACTACTTCTATGATCTGTAAAGCCTCCCAGGCCGCCTTTTAGCTCCAATGAAGTAGTTAAAAGATATGATTCTTTCGTAGCTTCTATAATAATTAAATATCCATTTGGTTTCAAAAGTTTTTTGATTTTCGACAAATTCACTTCAATATTCTGCGAATTATGCAATACATTGGCACATAACACAATGTCATATTTGTTATCTTTGAACCCTTGCATTTCATAGTCTTTATTAATATCTAATATATTATATCTTATAAAATCATATCCTGAATATCTATTTTTGGCTTCATTAATGAAAAACTTAGATACATCTGTAAAGCAATAACTTATATTTTTTTCCTTTAAATTTTCTAACACTGTAGTTGTTGTTCCACCTACACCTGCACCTATTTCAAGAATAGCTGTTCCTTTTCTGCTACAGTTGTTAATTAAATCAGCAACAACATAATTTAAACTTCGGTTGATCATATTATCATTATAAGCCGATACCGCAACATCTGTACTTCCTTCTGGGAAAAATAATGATAATCCTGTAATAGTTCCTCGAATTTGTTCTAAAATCTTTTTGCCCGATTCTCTTTGGTATTGCATTAAAACCGTACCATAGTTAATCTGCTTCCCAATATCCATAAAATCATCCCAAATCCTATCGCGATCTTTAATTTCAGAAACCTTTGGCGTTAAACTGTACATACTGTTAGTGCAGATTAAAATTCCAGCCTCAACCAATGCTCTCAGCATTCGATCAACAATTGAAATGAACTCGCTTTGCTCATTTGTAACGCTATGTATCTCTTTACGGCTGTACTCCTTATCTCTTTCATTAAATAAACCAAGATTTGAAAATAAGGCAAACATATCAGCTAATGCTGCTTTATCAGATTGCTTTTTCCACTTCATAAAGTCTTCCCGATTAATATTTTCAAATCTCTGAGTACATATTCTTTTTAATTTATTAACTTCTGCTTCTTCAAGGTGTCCTGCTGTACACTCAACACTTTTTCGAGGTTCCAAGAACGCAAACAGTCCACTAGCCTTATTTGCTTCTTTATGATAAACAACTGTACAATCCGTTACCTCCTTCGTTTCTTTAATAACGCTCTCAATTTCGCCAATTTCTACACGATTTCCATTTATTTTAATCTGGTTATCTTTTCTGCCACAAATCATTAAAATTCCATTTTTCGTGTAGTATCCAATATCACCTGTCCTAAAAAGACGTTCTTCTAATTCTTCATTATACAAGAATTTTTCTTCTGTTAACTCTTTATCTCCATAATATCCGCTTGCCAACCCCAAACCACCAATATAGATTTCACCTTTTACTTCATTTGGACACTGCTTAAAATTACTATCTAACACAAACATTTTCTGATTGCTTAAAGGAATGCCATATGGTATTAATGTATTACCTGTAAAGTCAGTAATATCCCAATATAATGACCAAATAGAAGCTTCCGTAGCTCCTCCTAGGCTAACCATTCGATAGTCTGATAATATTTCTCTCACTTTTCCTGGTAATTTGTTGTCGATAACATCACCAGACAATAAAATCAAACGCAATGACTGTAGTTTCTGTTTATTTGCTTCATTAATTTCCTGTAATAGCATTTTCAAAAGAGCCGGAACTGAGTTCCAAATAGTTACCTTATACTTCTCTACTAATTCTAACCAATGGAACGGATTTGTAGCGCTACTTTCTTTTGGAATAACTAAAGTTCCACCTACGTCAAAACAACCGAAAACATCATAAATAGACAAATCAAATGATAATTTTGTCAACGCAAGAAATACATCTTTATTTGATATATTAAACTTCTCATTCATATCAAAAATTGTATTTTCTGCTGCTGCATGTGTAATCATTACCCCTTTTGGTACACCTGTTGTACCTGATGTAAAAATAATATAGGCCAAGTCCTCTGGCGATGATACTGGATTCTTAATAATATATTCAACACTTTCCATTTCTGATTTATCACTAAGTTTAAGACGAATTATTTTTTCCGAGAATATATCCTCAATCTGAATATTCACTTCATCTGCTATTAGCACAAATCGAGAATTACTACCTATGACAATCTTTTTTTGTCGAGCTAATGGTTGGTTTATATCAACAGGAACAAAAGCAGCACCAACTATCATACTTCCAATGGCGGAAGCAATCTGCCAAACTCCCCTTGGTTGAATTATTGCAATGTTATCCCCTTTCTGTACACCTTTATCTTGCAGTAATTTTACTACTGAACTAATATATTTTCCAAGTTCACGATAAGTATATTCTTTCTCATCAGCTATAATTGCTACTTTATTCGGAACCCTTAAAATATTTCTCAATACCCCGTCATAAAGTACTCTTTTCTCCACATTCTTCGTAGTATTATTGTAACAGTCTCTTTCCTTAAAATATCTTGTAGACAAGTTTAAAATATTTTTTTCTGTCCAATCATTATTTGTTGCAATTTTCCTAATTACATATTCAAAAGCCATGAACATGTCAGAAATAACATTATCTTTAAATATACCATCTCTAATGTCCCAATGGATTTCCAGTTGCCCTCTACGTTCAATTACTTGACAATCGATCCAAACCTGTGGTGTCCTACTTATACCTTCAATAATATTTAATTTATTAACATCTCTAGCTGTCTTTTCTTCTCCTACAGTACTTGTATATACGACAGGAAAAATTTTATTTTCGTTTGTATATCGATTGATTTCTCTCAATACTTCAACTCCCGAAAAATCCATATGTGCCATATCCAGTAAAAGTGTATTCTGTATCTGTTTTATCAAACTAATAAATGGCTCATCAGTAACAGATACTGTAAGCATATCAACAGAAGTGAAGTCTCCAATAATTTCCATTTCACTCTCTGAGCGCTGCATCAGTGTCACATTAATACACATTTGCTTATTACTGGACCATCTTCCTAAAACAGCAGCATATGCCGCTAATATCGCATTAGACACTGTCACGCCATTTTGGGCTGCTGTATTCTTTAATGTGGTATATTCTTCATTTTCTAATAACATTTTCTTTCTATAAAATGTAACCTTGTCTTCAGATTCATCTTTTTCAATGATAATCGGTATTTCTGGGCATAAAAATTCTCCTTTTTGAATCTTATTTTTCCAGTACTCTTTTGAACTATCATTATTATGTTTCTTTTTTGAAATCACAACATCTCTAAAAGTAATATCATTATTACCTATATTCAAAAACTCCCCGTTATTATAATAAGTGAAAACGTCTCTTAAAAGTATATTAATACTAACATAATCAGCAATCAGCATATCAATACAAAAATGAATAATAGAGTACGATTTTCCTTGACTGATAACAAATTTATGCATTGGCCATGTTCCGACAGCGAAGTCATACATGTACATCTTCTCACGTATACTTTTTACCTCAAAACTATTCTCTAATCCTTGACTTACATCTACTTCCCTAACTTCAAGTATCGGTAAATCTACTTTTTCTTTAGCAATTTGTCTTCCATCCTTCGTAATAATGGCTCTAAGCATATCATGTCTCATAATGGTTTTATTCCAAGCTTTCTGAAAACGTTCAACATCTATTCGTTCTGATTTAATTTCAATATATGTGTAGCAACCTGTTCTACCTAACTCGTATCCAGCTTGTCTTCCAGAATAATATGCACTCTGGATATCCGTCAATGGAAAGTATTGATATCTATCTTTCTCATTATGTATGATTTTTGATTCGTCTATCATCTTATCTGCTTGTTCATTGCTTTTTAAATATTCGATGATTTCTGTTTTATGTTCTTTTAAATATGCCAGTATATCTTTTTCCAAAGGTCCTTTACTGGTTCGATATGAAATATTCTTTCCGTCTTTTAATGTTAAAGTAATTCCTTTTCTTGCACATATTTCAAAAAATTCTTTCATATTTTATTTTCTCCTTTTACCCATTGATACAGTTTGATATGTCTTTCCACAAGCGGCATAAAGCTATATAATATTGCATATCAACAACATCGCATTTTTTATCTACGATATTTTCTTTATTTAAAGCCAAAAAATTATTTACCGCTTCTGGCCATATATTATTATATAAATCACTATATTTCTTTCCACTTGCATCATATAAAAGTTCTGTTCCATTTATATTGCATGCATCGTTTTCATCTCCATTTCTTAGATATTCCTCTACAACATATGGCTTTGATACCCAAATAATCTGCCCATTAACCTCCGTCATTTTTAAATTTCCTATCCCTGTCATTACGCTGAATTCATTTAAAGTATATGAATATTTATTTATGCTATCTGAATTCATCTGACTCTGTATACGAAACATAAATTGAATACCTTTAATTGTTCCGCATACATAATTTTGAATACTCGTTTTAAAGCAATGTTCGTAGTCCAAATAGTATGGGCTAATGCCTCCTAATATTTCTCCAACTTGGGCAAGAAATGGAAGAATTACAGGCATGCTACAACTGCCATTTATACTGTAGATTTCTGTTTTTAATTTCAGCTTATGAAGCTCATCATGAAAAACTCTAGATATTGGCAAGTACGGATAAAACGTATTTACCTTATAAAAAATATTGTTTTTCAGAGCAATTTTATAATTTTCAATTGCTTCTTCTGAATGAACTGGTTGTTCCTGAATCACACTAATTCCTTTATTCAATAATTGTTGTGTTACTTTATTTCCTTCCCCTCCAACAATTCCTGATCTAATAACAACTAAGGCCAAATCAAAGTTGTCACTTGAAACCTCATCAATTTTTGTATAAAGAGACACATGATACTTAGCTGCAATCTTTCTGGAGTATTCACTTCCAGTTGATAGAATACCACACAATTGATAATCGTTATTATTAAGAACACCTTTTAAGTAAACCTGTCCAAAAATCACTCCACATAAAAGTACTCTTATCTTATTTTTCATTCTATAGTTCTCCATAAATATCTATTGATGTTCCTATCTTTTGAATAAATTTTAACACTTCATTAGGATCAGCAAGTTCAAATGGCCAATATGTTCTTCTTGGTATTTTCTGATATAATAAAATATCTACCATATGCGCTATCATAGAAGCAGTAAGTTTGAAACTATTATCTGTATCTAATCGCAAAATATTTTTTCCATTTCCACCAACTACTTCAATCACAATCGTAAACCATGTTTGTTTTGTTCCATTCAGCTGTCTCATCTTTTCCAACATTGTTGCAAATAGTTCTTTCAGTTCTTCCTCCTTTTTTAATTTTACCGCTTCCATGCACCCAGTCATCATAATCTGTTTCATATGTTTATCTGCCCAAATTGTATAATTCCACAAATCACGAATTCCGAGATACTGAGAAACCGCTTCCATTTCATCTGTAAGAACCAATTGAGTACTGATATCGTCTGGAAATATATCTGCATTATCAAATAATTCTATACTTGGTTTAATGCTCTTTACTACTTTGGCCTGTTCCATATAATAATTTGACTTTCCATAGCCATTAACACTACTTAAAATAATATCCCCTATGGAACCAATACTACCCATTTCTCGTCCGCCACTCCATACTTTTACTTTTTGTGATTTCTCATTCCACATATTTTTAATCAATACACCGAGTATTCCTGGAACACTTCCTGAATTTAAAATAATTCTTGACTTTCTCTGATTTAAGTATTTTGCGTCTCTTGTCCAGCCAAAAGCGTCTATATAGTCTTTTTCCGCTTCTATAATAACAGGCAATATTTTCTTACTTGTAAGCAATGATGGTCCTGTACAGTTGATAACGATATTACACTGATCCACAAATTTTTTCACAGAAACTGCATCGTCTATGTTTACACTTTGAGTTCCATATCCATTTTTTAAACTTCGACTTCCTCTTAGAACAGAAAAATTCCTCTGCCGTAGCAATTCTGTTAATAATTCTCCAATAATTCCAGTGGCTCCCAAAATACCTACTGTTTTAACTTTATGTATAGAATTATCCTTTTTATCCATGCGACTAAATCATTCCCTCCTCAATATTGTTTACCAAGAACTCAACTAATTCTTGAATGCTACTATGTTCTACTATATCCACAATCGTAATACTAATTTGAAAATTCTCATTTATCTCGTTGACCATTCTTACCATCCCAAGACTGTCACCGCCAAGTTCAAAAAAAGTTTTATTACTATCTTCTATTGAAATCCGCAAAATTTTCTCCCATATTAGTATTAATCTTCGTTGGTATTCATCAGACAACTCATTTTTTTGATAATCAGCTTTTTTAAGCTTACTTTTAACTTCGAGATTATTTTCAATATAAGAAACTGGTTGTAAATTTTCACATCTTTCATCAGATATAAATGTCGTTTTTTCTGGATTAGCAATATAGAAATAAATTTGCTTTCTATAATTTTCGAACATTTCATCTAATAACTCTGCAGAGAGCAATTCATCAACACTATCCCAATTAAGTGTTAGCCCATTATTTTGCTCAACTATCTGATGATCGAGCCATACTTGAGGTGTTTGCGAAATATTATAAATTAATTTCCCAATCCATTTATTGTCCTCCCATTGACTAATACCAAGTCCACTTGTAAAAACAATAGGCATAATCGAATTTTTCCAATTACCATCTCTTTGCCTTAATTCTCTCTCAAATTCTACTGCAGTATACAAAGAATGTTCTAAATCATTAGTCAACTGTTTTTGGATCGTTTTGGCTCTTTCAATAAATGATGTTCCATTAATATATCGTATTTCCAATAAAGTCAAATTAGTAAAGTCTCCTACCAATTCGTTAATTTCTGGATGCTGAAAAGTTCGCTCAAACTGTGTTAAATTTAGGGCAAAATTTTTATTATAGGACCATCTTCTTAAACAATCTGAAAATACTGTAAGGAAAAACACTGTCGGCGTAATACCATTATCTTTAGATAGATTTTTTATTTTCTCCCATTCATTTTTCTCAAGATGTACGGTTCTACGGCAAAATATATTATCCACTAATTCAGACTCTTTTTTGACCAGTGGAAGTTTCGGTGCATAGCTAAAATTATTTAATCTCTCTAACCAGTATGCTTTATCCTTTTCATATTTTTCCGTTTTACGCATCTCATTTAATGAAATAACATAATCTCTAAATGAAATTTCCAACTCCTTTTCTCTATACTCGTTGGCACGATATCTTTTGGCCATTTCATCTAACAAAGCAAACATACTCCAACCATCCAAAATCAAATTATCAAAATTAATATGAAGTCTGGATTTTTTCTTATCCATAATAGTAATCTTCAAATCAAACAATGGCCATTTTTCTGCATTTAACACTTGTCCTGACATTTCCTTTCGCACTTGAGTAAGATACTCCTCTTGTACCTTTTCTTCAAAGCCGACTAGACTTGCAGTCTGTATCAAATACATCGGCACCTCTTTCAGAATTTTCTGCTCACCACTTTCACATACAACATCTCTTAACATACCATGATGGATAATCATATCATTCCATACTTTTTGGAACTTAGGAATATCGAGATCTTCACACTCAAATTCAAAATAACAATGTGTTGAGACCCTTCCCATATTAAAAGCTCCTTTTCTACCAATCCAATACGCAAACTGTACGTTTGTAAGTGGAAACGGTTTATATTCTTCCTCCTTATCAACAAAGAGCTGTGCCTTGTTTTCTTCTGGCAGCTCAGTCGTATTTTTATCAATAAACCGGGCCAATTCTAAAATTGATGGATTTTCAAATATATTTCTAATTGAAACATTAATGTTATATTGGTTACGCAAACTTCCAATAATTTGAGTAGCTGTAAGAGAATCTCCTCCTAAAGAAAAATAATTATCATCTATATCAAGTTTTTTTCCCTTAAATACTTGCTCAAAAATGTCTTTTACTATTGATTGAGTTTTATTCATTTGAAGATTTTTATTATTTTTAAATAATTTACTTTCTTTTTCTTCTGAGTACACTTTTACCCTATCATTTAATTTCTTGCGGTCAACTTTTCCATTTTTATTTATTGGAAATTCATCAACCAGATAAAATGCAAAAGGCATCATATAAGAAGGTAATTCTTTTTCCAAATAGCTCTCTAAGTTATTAAATGTTACTCTTTTCTTATCGTATAGTGTTCCAACCAAAAACAAACTACCATGTGATATTCCCTGTTTCATTTCATTGATATATTCAACTTTATATCCTGATTTTTCTAATAAATCACTCATTTTTCCTGCATCTGGTATAATTCCCCCGCCTCGCTTGGAAATATCTATATGGGCAAAGCCTTTTTCTATAATACTCGGAACAACATCAACAATTAATAAGTTTCTATTTGGTTCACATGCAAACAAATAACCATCGGTTTTTAAAATAGTGGAAACTTCTTGTAATTGTACTTCAATATCATTAAAACGATGTAAGGAATTAGGAAGAATCACTATATCAAATTTTTCCTTAAACATTGTTTTAATATATTCAGCTTTTCCAACTTTATATTCAAACTCAGAAAATTCTTTTTCAATATCCTGATAATCTTTCTGGAAAAAAATCGTATTTTCTAAATATGTATATCCGATAATTTTCCCTTGATTTTGTTTGAGAATATCTTCAGTTAGCCTTACATCTCTCCCTCCAATTTCAAGTATTCTTAGGTTTTTTCTTTCTTTTTTATCTATTATAGTTTGAACTAATCTTAAGATTCGATTCACATTCTCCGAATAGTCCTCTAAGTGTTTTAGTAAAATATCCGGCCTTACATTCAAATTTTCATCATAAAAAATTTCAATTGGATTTTTTTTGCCTTGCAAAATTTCCGTCATATATGGCAATAATTCATGGAACATCTGTGAGTAAAAACAAGCTTCATCCTCAATTTTATATTGTCCCATATCATATTGTTCAGTTTTTATATATGCATTTCCTATTACTTGCAAATCTTTATTCTTTACCAGCAGCTCTATCCAACGAAATAGTACCTTTTCCATATCATAAGTAACTTTTCCTATTTTAACTATTTCATCAAAGCCAACTGGATTTTCGAACATAATTCCCAAATTTTCAAAAACAGCTTTTAGAAAATCCAAAGTCAAAGAATTCAGTAAATCTATTTCTATAGATGCATTCGCATCTAATGTGTTTAGAATCTTAAAATAGTCAATGTTCTTTGAATTTTCATATTCAAAAAATTTTGAAGCATTTTTATCAATCTGTATAAAGGCAACAACCTTTTTATCATTCCTATTCCTTTCTACTACACTTACTATAGTATTTCGAACCCCATGATATTTCTTTATTGCATTTTCAATCTCTCCCAGTTCAATACGATGGCCTTTAATCTTCACTTGGCTATCTTTTCTTCCTAAAAATTCAATCGTTCCATCATTCCAATTCGTCCCATTATCTCCTGTTTTGTACCATCTCATTCCATTGCAGTCTAAAACAAATTTCTTTTCTGTTAATTGCTTATCTCCTCTATACCCTTTAGCAAGTCCTGCTCCACCAATCCAAAGTTCGCCTGTTACATAATTAGGACAAATTCTTCCATAATCATCAACCACTTGATAGACCTGATTTCTCAACGCCTTTCCGTAAGGAATAGACGCCCAACTATCTGGAACTTCTCGCGGTACTTCTAAAAAGTTTGACCATATAGATGCCTCTGTTGCCCCTCCCATAGCAACAATTAAAGCCTTTAAATTGCTGATATTGTAGAAACGAGTTGGTAACTCAATCGGAATCCAATCTCCTGATAAAAATACTAATTTTATTTCCAATTTCCTTCTTCTGCCTTCTGCCATTGTAACAAGCATATCAAATAAAATCGGAACAGAGTTCCACATGCTTATATTATATTTGTCAAGCATCTGTAACCATACGTCTGGATTTTTATAATTTTCTTCATTTAGGGATATAATAGCTCCTCCAGCAGAAAGAATTCCAAAAATATCATATACAGATAAATCAAAATCTATAGAAGATACCATTAATAGCGAATCTTTTCTACCTACATTATATTTCTCATTCAAGTCTAAAATAGTGTTCATTGCACTTTGATGTGATATTTCTACTCCTTTTGGCATCCCTGTCGATCCTGATGTCATAATTACATACGCAGATGAGTCATATGAAATCTGTTCAGGCCGGCTTAACAAAATGCCACTCTCTATGGCATCTTCTAAATCAATTAGGTTAATTTGCTCATCAAACATTTCACAAACTTCTATCGTTTTTTTATCAGTTACAACATTTCTAATACCGATTTGAGAATATATTTTCTTTCTTCTTTCTTTAGGTTGATTACTTGCAATTGGGACATAAGTTCCTCCCAAAAATAAAATACCTATAATTGCATAAATCTGTCTGTAGCCTCTAGGTAATGTAATCGCTATATAGTCTCCTTGTTTTATTCCTTTATTCTTTAAATAGGCAGCTATCCTCAAGCCAATATCTTTAAGTTCTTTATAAGAAGTCCTCTTTCCGCTATCACTATCAATAATCGCCACCGATTCTGGGTTTTTTTCCACATTTTTTAGGAATTCCGTGTATAAATGACTCTCTGGAAATTGTAACGGTAATATTTTTGACCGTTCACTTTTTCTAACTCTTTTTTGACTACTCGGCAATACATCAATTATCTTATCCCAGTTATCCAGGGTCGCCAATTCTTCTATCATTTCTATCATTGAAGAATACATATCTTCTATTACAAAAGGGTCAAATAATTCTTCAACATAATCCCAACATAAAATTAAATCTCCCATATCTGAAAACGATTGAAAGTCCAACCATACCTGCGGTGTTTGAGAAATCATATAAGTAAGTTTACCCAATGTTTCTCTCGTTTCTTTTGTTTCAAATGGGAAATCAATATTACACGCGAATACAACGGGAGCAATCAGTTCAGAACTTTCATTAATTCTATTAATATCCCGTTGCACCCGTACACCTGAATAATTAGAATGTGATACTCTTGAAATAAATGTTTTATTAATTTCTCTATAATAATCTAAAAATGTTTTTGTTTCTGAATTTGAAACATCTAGTAACAATAAATTAGTAAAATCCGCAATCAAACCTCCGACATTTTGATTTTCTTCATCACGAGCAAACAGTGGAATATTAATAATAAATTTCTTTTGATTTGTCCATCTACTTATAACTGAACTATATACAGTTAGCAAAAACATTGCTGGTGTCATACCATAAGTCATTGACTTTTTCTGTAATATATTCCATATTTCTGCTTTTATTTTTTTACTCTTTCTATTAAATCTTACATTTTTTATTTCATGTGGTTTCTTTTTCAAAGGAATGGCCGGCGCCTCATATGGATATTGTTCAATCACTTTATTCCAATATTTTTTATCTCGGTCGAAGACCTCTGATTTTTCTGACTTCTCTAATAAATATTTTTTAAATATATCCCTATCATACTTATGTATTTTTTCTCCATTATAGGCTCTTGTTAATTCCTTAATCAAAATATGTATACTTGCAACATCCGCAACCATTAAATCTGCATCCAAAAATAATTTACTCTTTCCAAACGGTAAAAGAACACATTCTAAATGAATATTTACTCCGTTCTGGATATCCATTTTTTCATGTGACAATCTATTCCTAAGATCTTGTAAAACATTCTCATACCTATTTCTATCCAAATTTCTAAGATCATGAATCACTACTTCTTGTAAATGATCTTCGCCAAGTATAAGCTGTGTTCCTTCTTCTGTAAATTTAGCTCTCAACATTGGTTGAGACTTTTGTACTGTTCTCCATGCTGCTTTTAATCTTTCTGCATCTGCAATTTCTCCCTCAAATTCAAAATAAGCATGGCATCCCACCCCTCCTAATTCTTGGTCATCTTGTCGTCCCGCCCAATATGCATACTGTACGTCAGTAAGTTCAAATTCTTCTTTATCAAACCTATTTTTGATAACATTTCTCGGAATCGCGGACTCTTTCTCTAAATTATTCAAATTTTTAATGATGTTAACCCAATTATCAAATGTAGGTTGTTCAATTAATTCTCCAAAGGATATATCTATCCCCCTTCTTTTTAGAAACGCAGAAATTTTCATTATCATAATTGAATTCAATCCTATTTGGGTAAGATTGATATCTGTTTTAAAATCTTCTACCTTCAGCATAGCTAAAAGTTTTTTTCTCAATTCATTTACTATACAAATGTTCTCCATCTATTTTTTATCTCCTTTATTTGTTAATGGAAAGTTTTTCTGAATTATATCCGCTGCAGTTTTAACGCCATCCTCACTTACTTCTGAAGAAAGTTTCAATGAATTCTTTTTATATATATTATTGTTAATCAAATCTCTAATTTGTTTTTCAAGCTCTGTTTCGTCTATTTTCTTTTTTATATTGATAGGTGCAGGACCTATTCCAAGGTAAAAACATTGTCCACCCCAAAATACTTGATCTGCACCAAATGCCATAATAAGTTGTGGTGTTCCATTCCTTAAACACGCATGAACAGTGCCATTTCCTCCATGATGAATCACTGCATCTATTTTGCCAATAAACTGTTCAAACGGAATATAACCTATCGTATATATTCTATGTGATTCATTGACAAATTCTTTTTTAATGAGATTTTTGCAACTTTCGGGAACAATTATCCCTTTATTAGTTTTCAGTAGAATTTTTATAATAATATGATAAAGTTCCTCGATTTTGTTATAATTCATACTTCCAAATCCAACATATACTACCCCCTTTTGTTCTTCGATAAATCGATGCAAGGATCCTACTCCAGAACTTTTCTTGTCGGTAATCGGGTTAATCCAATTTCCAGTCAAATAGATATGTGTACCCCAATTTTTATCTTTATTAGCTAAAATGTTATCATATTGATATAAAGTAATAATTTTTTTTCCATTTATTTTTCTATAGTTCCCAAATTTTCCCATTCTCTTTAAACCCAAACGTTTTCTCCAAATATTAACTGTTTTCATCGCAGCCCAAGACATCATCATTTGGCACATAACATTTCCGAAATAGCAATATAAGTTATTTCGCTTCATCGTGTCTAACAAAGAACAGTATTTTTTTGTTACATCAAATGGAAATGCAAAAGTTCGTATCACTGGTATATGAAATTTTTCAGCAAAATGATAGGCAAGCGCGCCAAATTGCATATAAATTATTAAATCACTTTTTATACAAGCACGCAAAAAATCATTATATAATTGAGGGTATTTTTCCAAAAGAAATCCAATGCCATTCATTCCTTCCGAGCATGTATTATTGCTATTTCCAAGTAACAAACCTACCATTTCATCGGCATCACCTGATATTCTTAAAAATGTCATTCCATTTTTCTCAATTATGTCTTTATAATTTTCAAATGTTGCTATTCTATATTTGTATCCCCTATTAATCAGTTCTTTTCCTAAAATGACAAATGGCATTATATCCCCATAAGATCCTAAAGTTATTGCTGTTATTCTCATTCTTCTTTCTTCTCCAGACTTCTTATTACTTTACAAGGATTTCCTACAGCTAGAACATTTGGTGGTATATCTTTTGTCACCACAGAGCCTGATCCAATAACACTGTTTTTTCCAATGGTAATTCCTTTCTTCTCCGGGCAAACGATTGTAACGCGGGAACCTATATAAACGTTATCCTCAATCACAATTGAATTTGCATATCCATACCCATTTTTTCTTCTTTCAGGATCCACACTATGACCAGAGCTAATGAATTCACAATTGGGTCCAACCCAGATATTATCTCCAAACTTTACCAAACCACCATCTAATATGCAGCAGTAGCTATTAATAGCTACATTATCTCCCATTTCTATGTTATACCCAACAGCACACTTAAACGGTGAAAATATAAGAAATTGTCCGTCAGCTTTTTTAAACATTTTCTTTAAAAAATCCATTCTTTTTTCTACTTGACTCGCTGGAATATTATTATATTCATGACAAAGTTCCTCTGTTTTTAACATGTCATAGAACATATCTCTATTTTCATTTATATTAAAATTGTCATTTACCTGCATCTCATTGTTATTTATTTTTTCCATTTAATAAACCTTCCTTTCCTACTTCGACTAATCTTTTTTTATCTACTTTTCCTATTTTAGTCAGAGGCAATGTATCAACCATAAATATATAATCTGGCAATTTGAAAGATGCTACTGATTTTTTTCTAAGATATTCTCTTGCTTCAAATAACTCGATCCTTCTATCTGCAACTAAAAATACCCCTATAACCTCTCCTTGATTTTCATCCGGAAGTCCTACAACCGCACAATCTCTTATACCTTCCATCTTGTTCAAATACGATTCGAGTTCAGAAGGAATTATTTTCTCCCCTGATTTATTAATTAGTTCTGTAACTCGACCAGAAATCTTTAAATTTCCTTCCTTACTTAAAAAAGCGCGATCTCCTGTTCTATAATAACCATCTTTCGTAAAATATTTCTCATTTTCCGGATTATTATAATAAGAACGAATTGTGTACGGACCCTTAATAAGAAGTTCTCCACTTTCTCCATTGTTTAGAAAATTACCATTTTCATCAACAATTTTTATCTCGTCATACGGAGATATTGGCTTGCCTTGAAAAGCACTAATAATCTCCTCTTGATCTGAAAGTTCTGTCATCGTATTTAACCCCTCAGCAACACCAAATACTTGTTGCAAAGAAAAACTTTTTAAATCAATCAGTTCCTGTGCCATTGATTCTTCTAAAAATGCTCCTCCTATCTGCAGTACTCTTAATGACGATATATCATACTCATCTTCTTTTAATATTTCCAACATCAATTTTGCCATAGAAGGAACCATAGAAAGAAAAGTCGCTTTATATCTTTCAATTAATTCTAATCCTTCATTTATATCTGGATATTGGCTAAGTAACAGAGTTCCTCCTCTGGAAAATGTTCCCAAGAATCCCGGATGCCCCAGTATAAAATTATGCGGCAATGGAAGAATTGCCAAATATACATCATTACTTTGAAAATGGCACTTTCTTACAGACATTTCAGTATCATATAAGTAATCTCCGTGTGTTCTAGGAATCAATTTAGACATTCCAGTTGTTCCTCCTGAAAGAGATAAAAAAGCAATGTCCAAATTGTCTATATATGGGAAAATACTTTTTTCTTCAATGTCCAAGCTATCTACAATCAACTCTTGATCATTTATCTGTATAATATTTTTTACCTTATCATCAATTATTAATTCATTAACAATCTGAGAATATTCAAATCCCATATATCGGTTTTGGCAAATATATCCTGTAGCCTTTGCCGTGTTAACCATACCTTTTATTTCATTAATTCTATGTGCTGGTAACGCCATAATCGGAATAGCACCTATTTTCATCAAACCAAAAAAGCACAATATAAAGTTTACATTATTAGGTAATTGTAAAACTACTTTATCTTTCGGCTTAATTCCTCTATTAAGCAATCCTACTGACGTTTTTTTAATTAGTTCTCCAATCTTGGAATACGTTATTATATTGTTTTCATAAATAACACAAGTTGAATCACTAAATTTTTCACACCATTTAAGCATTTCATCTGTAATATTGCCTTTATTCCATCCATCAATTACTTGATAGCTTTTATAGTGATCTCCATATAGTTTTTTCATTTTATCTCCTTTTCCTTAAAAGAACCTTACTATTTTTGTTCCGTTATATATTTTTTTATAACCTCCAATACTCTATCCGTATTGGTATCTATAAAAAGATGTTCTCCTTCAATATCTGTATAATGAAATTTTGATGTGGTATACGCCTTCCACTCCGCTAAATCTCTTAGTGATATTTCAGGATCTAATGTGCCGCGCAATGCTAATACAGGTATATCAATTGTTCTGTATTTTTTATCACAATATGTATCTGCAATTTTAAAATCTGCTCGAAGCATAGGCGAAAAAATATTCCATAAATCTTTATTTTTAAATATCTCAATAGGAGTTCTACTATATTTTGATATTTCTTTAAAAAACAATTCATCTGGTAAGTTATAAATTGGATTCGGTTCTATCCTGTTTGGCGCAAGTCCCGCTGAAACAATAATACCTTTCAAGTTTTCTTGTCCGTTTTCTTCACATTTTGCTGCCAGTTCATAAGCAACTCTACTTCCTACACTATGGCCAAACAAATAAAATGGTTGTTCTTTCAACTCACTTATTTCTTTATAAATATTGAGCACTAAATCCTCCATACTTTCAAACGGTTTTTCCATTATACGTTCTTCATGTCCTGGATAATGCGCTGGTATAATTTTAATATCTTTTCCAATCTTTTCCTGCCATGTGCGAAATACGGATGCACCACCTCCTGCATATGGGAAGCAAAATAAAATTACTTCCTTTTCTTCTTCATTTACATGAAAAAAACGTTTTTCTTCCATTTCTTATCTTCTTCCTCATTTATTTTTTATACTATATTTATAGGTTTTGCCCAAAGCAGTTAGTTCAAACTTACTTATGTCCAAAAAAAATTTTAGTTTCTCCTAGTATCAAACCAAATGCTAAAACAATATGCGACATCACAATTCCCTTTGCAATGATAGCGTATTGTGTAAAATATAAGACAAATGCAACTATACATTCAATCATTAATATTATCTTTGCTTTTTTTCCATAAATTTGTTTTTCTACTTCATCCAACTTTTTATTACTATTGTCTACTGGCGCTAACATATACACAATTCCGTCCGCAACTAGCCCCAAAATTATTATTGGAACTGTAAGACTAGGTTTAGCAGTCAAATATTGTGTATTAAAAAAAATAATAATGCTAGAAACAATCATGCAACTTGATATTTTTTCTAAATGTATTCCTCCGACATACTGTCTTAAAATAACAAATGGCAGTAAAAAGCTGAACATCTCTAACCAGTTTCCCGTTATGATACCCATTGCAATAATAATCGAATATATGAGGATTCTGCTTAACAGCAGTCGATAAGCATATTCATACAGACTGTGTTCTTCTTTTTTAAAAATCCCCCGCCGACTTTGTAAATTACATAGCCAGTCTACCACTTTCTTCTGCATTAAAATTTCCTCAGTCTTTTAACCTCGTCCGGTTCTTCTTCTTGAAAATATAACCAATTGCAAGCAAGATTCGCTGAACGCATCGTCAGCCTGAGCGCCAAAGCATTGATTCCTTCTAATATTTTAGTTGTCATTACATTTAATATTTTTTCCATAGAAATTTGCCTCCTTTTTTTCGTGATTCTACTAAAAAATCGCCCCTATTTCAATTACCCCGGCTAAAATGGTAATTTTTTGGGCGATTTTTGCATTCTACTATTTAACTGTAAAAACAATCTTAACCGAAAACTCCTCCTCGCCAGCTACTATCCTCATGACTCCTCCATATTTTTCAACCAATTTACCTACTGTATGTAATCCGATCCCATGATCTTCCGGATTTCTCTTTGTGCTTATATAGTGTTCTCTTTCCTTGATCAACGGAAGAATATAGCTATTATAAAACTCCATTACCAAAAGATGTCCCTCATTCCCCATATACATATTACAAATCACATGTTGGTCTTTCTTTGTCTTTTCAGCAGCCTCGATTGCATTGTCCAAAAGATTCCCCACAATAGAAATCAAATCCAGGTCTTCTATAAAATCTGTTCTAAGATTATTTCCAAGCTTGATTTTATACAATATGCCTTTTGATTCGGCGACAAATTTTCTTTCACTTAAAATACTGTTTAGAACCGGATCAGCGCAGTAACTATAATTTTTCAGTTCCTCCATCCGGATCCCCAAATGTCTCACCATGCTATCCAGTTCAAGATTTTTCCCATTTTCTATCAAACTCGCCGCAGTACAAAGAAATTTATTCACATCATGCAGAAAAACCCTTTTATCTTCGTTTACCTTATTGATATATTTCTGATTGATATTTTCAGCTTTACTTTTCTGATAAAGCAATTCCATCTTTTTTACTTCTTCAGACTTCTCAATTAATTTATCAAAGACTGCAAATATACAGATATTCGTCATTAATAACAATGCTGCCCCAATAGGAATCATGATACGATTCACGCCAGTAAAAGAAATATGCGAATAATATATACACATAAAAATGATAATTGTCGCCGCCGGCAGAGTTAACAGCACAGTAAACAATTTATTTTCAATCGTCTGGTAATTTTTCTTTCTCGTGATCTGGTTAACACATTTTACTAATAAAAATGTAATTGTGCTCATCAACAAAAGTGACAGCAACTTTTCCAACTCTGAATGAAAGTTATTTTCTGTCCCGGTTACTCCATAAGCCCCTGTAATTACAGCAAACAAAAACTCAGGTACTATAGCCAGCATATAATAGCAACAGGCCAAAATAATTTTCTTCCATACACTTCCTTGGAAAATGACAATAGAGGCAATAGTATAGCTGACAGGAACCATCATAATATTGATAAACGTAGACTCTATATGATTCACACCAAGAATAACCAATGCCGTTACGCCATATATTAGAATCCTTGTCCAATAGGTTTTAATCCTATATGAGAACATATTCTTTCCTAAATCATTCAGCATAAGCATTTGGAAACCGCCAATCAAAACATCACTTAGCAAATTCATCAGATCAACCATTCCTTTCCCTCAGGTATTCAAACAGCGCCTCGGTAAACTCTTCTTTCTTTGCTCTTGAAACATTCAGTTCTATTCCGCATTTCAACCGTAGTACGCCTTTTTCTAACCCTTCTACTTTTCCCAAATTAACAATGTAACTATAATGCGCCTGTGCAAATCCCTGATCTTTTAGCTGTTCACATAATTCTCCAAACGCTTCTCTGCACCGAACTGTCTCTTTTTCTTGCTCTTTCACAATGGTTATCACACATCCTCTTTTGGCTCTGGAAACATATAAGATATTTTCCACATGTATGCGTATTATCTTCCCCGCCGATGTCACCGTTACCGCATAGTCATTCAGAAAGCGTCTCTTTACCTCAGTCATAATAGCTTCAATTTCCCGGCGTAAGCTGGTATCGTGTAAGTCCTTCATAATATACCGGAAGGGCTGCCCAAAATTAATACTGTCCACTGTCGGCTCAAAATAACTGGAACAGAAAATTAAAACTCCATCTTTGTTATAATTTCTCAATTTTAATGCTGTTTGGTTTCCATCCAGCCCCGGCATACGGATATCTATAAAGACCAATTCGTGGAGAATATCCGTATGTTTCAAAAGTTCATTTCCAGATTCGTATTCATAAAATCTGATTTCATTTTCAGGCAAACTATTTTCATGCTCTACAATCTCCCTGATCGTTTTTCTATATCTTTTATCATCATCGCAAATAGCTATCTTATACATAATCCTTCCTTTTGTTAGTTGTATCTAACCTCATTCCATAAAAAAACCATCCCGCAGAATTTTGCCATGAGATTATCTCTTACTTCTATAACTCCGGTTCCAACTCTGCAAAGATGGAATCTCCAAAAAACTCTGGTATTGTGATTTCTAATCCATCACACAATTTCTTGATTGTAACTACGCCTACATTCTTACTCTGCCCGTACAAAATATTCTTCAGCGTTGATGGCGGAACACCAGACCGTATCGCCGCCTCATTCACGGTAATATCCTTTTGCCTTATCAATTCTTCAAGACGATATATAACTGCTGTTTTCATATCCATGATTTCTACCACCTTTTCTCTATTCTATATAAATTGCCCGTAAAAGGTCGCCCATATATAGTCTTTTTGAACAAAGATACCTCTTTGTAAGCTTTGTATACTTTCGTGGTAGATAATTCAGCATTTTTACCAAAACAAAAAAAGCCGAAAGCCACATTGTTATCCGTGACCTCCGACTCCTTTCTATCTCATACTACACCGTCCTTACATCCAAATCAGCCCCTCTCTCCGGCTTATCTTTTCCCTGTTTTTCCTGAATGATTCTCTTATTGATTTCCAAGCGTTCATGGATTGACGGTTTTTTCTCTTTTCCTGGCATTGCCTTTTTCTGTGCTACTGCCTTTCTTTCAGCTTTCCCTGCGTCCTTAACTGCTGTATTTGCTTCAACGCCAGCTCTTGGCACAGCTTCTCTGCTCTCATTTTTCTCTGCTACCTGCTGTTCTCGTCTCTCCTTCACACCCTTTTCTTCCAGACTGCAAAAGCTCTGCAAATATGGCAACACATGATTCTGCATATCTGTCAGATCTTCCATATACTTCTGGTACTCTTCATTGCCTTTTCCTTGCTGATAGCTGATCCAGCTTTCATCTGTCAGTTTCATTTCATTCTGCATCTTTAACTGACTGATGATACCGCCGTTTCCGGTACCAATCTCTATCTTACCCTGAAAATGGTGCAGCATTTTGTCACCTTTCTCAGCATAATATACGGTAAAAAACATCTGAGCCGTTGTCGTTGGTTTATTGATTTTGGGATTTCTGTCAGCATACCATGCTTTGTCCTGTTCTGCGGTCTTGGAATCCAAATCCGATAACTTCTGGCATCGTGGATTCATGAACTCACTTTTCTCACAGTAATTGACATACACCATCGGCTCCATATCTTTCGGAAGTTCCGGTTCGTAGGACTTCAATCGTTCGATCAATACTCCGGCACGGACGGACAAATCACATTCTTCCTCTACAATGTCCTTCAAATAAGAAATATAAGAATGTGTATTGCCACTCTGCAAATCCAACATCACCTCTTGTACCGTATTTTCTCCGATTTCCACATTATCCCGATACTCATACGGATCAAAAGCTTCTGCAATCTCATCCAGTGCCTCTGCCAGCTGTTCTGTGGTCATCTTCTCTGGATACATTGCTTCTCGAACATCCCTCATCGGTACATACTTATAGTCCGGCAATGCTTCATGAATTTTCTCAATCCCTTCCCGTACCAGTGCAAGTTCTCCATAAAATCGAACATCGTCCATCAGATTTCCAAGTACTGTATTTCCTTTTACGATTGCAAATTCAGCATCATCATAGTAACTGTCTTCCGGATCACGATAGATAATCCCCATACTACATACTCGATAGGCATTTTCAGGATTCTCCCTATATTTTTCATAGACCATAGCAATCTGATTAACATCGGTACTTTTTTCATAAGCTCCCATATCATGGAACTCATCGCATTCTGCAGCAAAGTATTCCAGATACGGTTCTTTCTTCGGTGGCATATTGTTGAGGACGTTATCAATCATGTTGTAATTTGCCTCTTCCAGTTCTTCTACCTTTGCCAATGGCTTATATTCGCCCTGGCTTTTCTGAATCTCTACCATTACAATCTCATCCATTTTTTCTACTTTTTCCATCAACTGACCATAATCCCCACGGATGCGTTCTCCAGTCCATCCTTCGTCTTCCAGCAGTTCCTCTGCCGCTTCTTCAATAGAAATTTCATCATTTTCATAGACGCCACCATCCATCAGACGGAAATCTTCATCGTAAAAGGAATAATCGTATCCTTCTTCTGACCTCTGAATAGCAAAATACCGTTCTCCTACCTCATATGCCAGTTCACTAAGAACCTGTTCTTCCAGATTCAGGAAAGAATCCAGCTGTTCAAAACTGATACTGTCTACAAAATGAGCGGTTACTTTTTCCCCGTTATTCAGAACTACGATATCACTGACTGACAGGGAATGCCCACGGAAATCTTCCGGTCTATCAATGTTGAACCTTTCAAAAATATCATCCAGTGACATATTTCCCAGTAATTCGCCAACATAGACCAGCTTATAATCTTCTTTTTTTATCTGCATACCATGACTTTCAATAAAACGCATATTCATAAATGCATAGTTTTCGCCCGGTGAATCATCCTTGATTTGATAAATACCAAAGGTTCGCCTTGTTCCTAACAGCAGGTTTGCCTCTTTTAAAGACTGAATCTGTGGATATTTTTGCATTTCCCATTCCAGGTTACGAAAACGCTCCAGTTCTGTCCTAGACACCTGATAATACTCTGGTCCTCGTTCAATTTCCATGCGTTCCGTGACATAGACCGGTGAAGAAAAATTAGTGATCAGATAAATATCTGCTCCGGCATCGTATAATTTCAGTGCTTCTTCCTGCTCAATGACACTCATAGGCTCCTGAAATGCTCCAAAATCTTCATCTGCATAATCCAGATCCTGATCCCTTATCCGTTCCCACATCTGTAATTCCATGCCAAACAGCCCTTCGTGTGCCTGTATCATTTCTTTACTTGCATACTCTCCCTTACCGCCATCGCTGCCCAGACAATAAATCTTAGAACCCATCCTGTGATAATCTAAGGCTGCTTCCTTTCTAAGCGGTACCATATCCTCTGCTGTATATCCATAATCCTGAAGTTCCATCTTGCCTATGGTTGGATCTGGTAAGTCCTGAATATCCATTTTTACATCATCCAGTAGATCCTCTACACCTTCTTCATCTGCCTTGCTCAATGCATCTGCCAGATTTCTTACCAGAGTCCTAACTTTCTCTTCCTCACCGATCAGATTCGCATATTCAAAAAGCTGTTCTTTTACATCTGTTGAAATTTCTATACCTCTACGCTCTGCCTGACTGATCTGTTCCTGCGTATATTCCTGCATTTTCTGTGTTTCTCTACCCGTTATCCTGTTTCTTGCCATATAAACTCCTCCTGTGTTCTAAAAGATGGCATAACCGGCAGAACATTCTTTCTGCCAAATTATGCCATCTTTCCTGTTTATTTATTCCAGACCGAAGTCCCGTTTTCTAGTTTCCTTTCCAGTTTCACTTTCCCGCTGACTCTTTTCTTTATAAATCTGCAGTTTCTCATGGATAGAACCTCGTGCCGGTCTTTCTTCTTTCTCTTTTGATTCCGATTGCTCTGTTTCTGTATCTTCCCGTTCATCCATATTGAGAAGTGCATTTAATTCTGATAGCCGCTCCAGTTTCTGGTTCAACTCCTCTTCTTTTGGAAATGGCTTTCCAACCTCTTCTTTTGCACTTGCAAGCTGTTCATATACTGTTTCCAGTCTTTGTTGTGCTTCTGAAAGCTTCTCTGGATAACTGTCCAACAGATTGTTGATACGAGTAATATTTCCAAGTGCATCTGCTCCAAGATGAACTTTCGAGACAGACTCATGTTTGACAGATAGAATAAATTCTTTACTCCATCCATCAAACTGAATCCTCATATTGAATCCCTGATAGTTTCCGATATCCATCGCAGCATCTACAGCTTTAATATCTTTACATACCGCCAGAAGTGCTGCTCCTGCCTCTTTCTTTTCTGTGAACTCTTTGCCACCAATCTCCATAGTAAACTGCTCTGGATCTGTGATTTTATGCTCTGAGTAATGAGCGATGTCTGCCTTGTAGCTGTCAATGATTTCTGTCAGTTTTGCAATCTGTTGTGGAAAATTTCTTGCAATATCATCTTCCAGGCGGTACTGGTTATTCATGTGGTTGGCTTTTAAAAGTTTTAATTTTGCCACATCAACATCCAATGCCATCTTCTCTTTTACTGCTGGATTTCCGGTTGCAAGAGCTTTGACCTCTGCATAGGAAAGTGCCGCTTCGTCCACATCTTCACAGCTTCGCACAGGTGCTTTGCTGGTCATAATCTGAGAAATGAATTTCTGCTTATTCTCGATCAGCTGCCACATGTAGCTGTCGAATGTGGATTCTGTTACATATCGGAAGATATGAACCTTTTTATTATGATTTCCCTGGCGGATAATACGCCCTTCCCTCTGTTCCAAGTCAGATGGTTTCCAGCCAATATCCAGATGGTGCAACGCAATCAGACGATCCTGCACGTTGGTCCCGGCACCCATCTTTGCTGTCGAACCAATCAAAAAACGAACCTGTCCGGATTTTACTTTTCCAAACAACTCCGTCTTTTTTGCTTCTGTATTTGCATCATGAATAAACGCAATCTCTTTTTCCAGTACACCTTTCTCTATCAGTTTCTGCTTCAAGTCATCATAAACATTAAAACTACCATCGCCTTTCGGTGTGCTCAAATCACAGAAAATCAACTGTGCTGATTTCTGTGCTGCAGTATCTTTCCAGATTTCATAACTTTTCTCTGCACAAACTGCTATTTTGCTTTCCGGATTATCTGGCAATAATTCATTCACCAAACGCTGATCCAATGCTAACTTTCTTCCATCATTGGTAATTTTCAGCATATTATCAACCGTGGCATCTACCCCACCGTTTCTGACAACCTCTGCACGTTCTCCCAGACTTTCTACGATTTCTTTCTGCTGTTCTGTTGGTTTCAGCACCACTGTTTCATATTCCGCTTCCGGCACTGGAAGCTTTAATTGATCGGAAGTCTTGATATCTGCAATCTCCTTAAACATATTCATCAGTTCCGGAATATTATAAAACCGTGCAAATCTGGACTTTGCACGATATCCTGTTCCTTCCGGTGCAAGTTCGATACTCGTGACAACTTCTCCAAAAGTGGAAGCCCAGGAATCAAATAATCCAAGTCCCATATTTTGTAATTTGCTGTTCTGCAGATACCGCTGCATAACATATAATTCCGTCATGCTGTTGCTGATTGGTGTGCCTGTAGCAAAAGTAATGCCTTTTCCTCCGGTAATCTCGTCCAGATACTGACATTTATTGAACATATCTGCGGACTTCTGTGCTTCGTTCTGTGCAATCCCGGCTACATTTCTCATTTTTGTATAAAGAAACGCATTTTTATAGCTGTGTGCTTCATCTACATACAAATGATCCACGCCCAGTTCTTCAAACGTAACTACCTGATCTTTTTTCTCTTTCTGATTCAGCTTCTCCAGTCTTGTCTGCAGTGTTTTTCTGGTCTTTTCAATCTGTTTGACGGTATAACGTCCCCCATCCTGTTCATACCTTGCACTCTGGATTGCCATTTCCAGATCATCAATCTGCTTCCGCAGCATGGCTTCCTGTCTCTCATCAGAAATCGGAATACGCTCAAACTGGGAATGACCGATAATAACAGCATCGTAATTTCCCATAGCGATTCTGGCACAGAACTTCTTTCGATTTGCCGGTTCAAAATCTTTCTTCGTTGCCACCAGGATATTGGCACCCGGATATAACTGCAGGAATTCTGCACCCCACTGCTCCGTCAAATGGTTTGGAACGACAAAGAGGTTTTTCTGAGATAATCCCAGGCGTTTGCTCTCCATTGCCGCCGCTACCATTTCGTAGGTCTTCCCTGCTCCTACTACATGAGCAAGAAGCACATTCTCTCCATAAAGCTGATGTGCGACAGCGTTTTTCTGATGTGGGCGAAGTTCAATTTCCGGATTCATTCCTGGGAAAGTTAAATGACTGCCATCGTATTCACGGGGACGGATGCTGTTAAATCGTTCATTGTACACTTTTACCAGCCTCTCTCGTCTCTGCTGGTCTTTAAAAATCCAGTCCTTAAATGCTGCTTTCATGGCATCCTGCTTCTGTGATGCCAGCATGGTTTCTTTCTTATTAAGGACACGGATCTCATCACCATTTTCATTGACACTCTTATCATAGATGCGTACATCTTTCAGGTTCAGGGTATCTTCCAGAATCTTATAGGCATTTGCTCTCTCAGTTCCATACGTTGCATAGGCAAACGCATTTTTGGGACTGTCGGCATTCTTTCCTGTAATCCTCCACTCACCATTTACCTCAGAGAATTTCACCTGTATTTCTTTCTGAAGCAGATACCATGGTGTATGCAATGTTTCTTGCATAAAATCCTGATAATCCGAAGGTTCAATCCAGGTAGCTCCAATACGCACTTCAATCTCCGATGCTTCCAGATCTCTCGGCTGAACTGCCTCTAGTGCACGCACATTCGATGTGAATTCCGGATGATTCTCTGCAAAAGTTCTCGCAGTATTTAATTTATCCCTAACATTTCCGGAGAGATATTCATCTCCGCTTTCCCACTGGTCTGTCAGTGGATTTTTGAAGATAACTCCAACCAGCTCTTCTGTAATTTTCTCTTCGGTCTTTCCGGTCAGCTGTGCCATATATGGGAGATCTACTTTAGCCCTTTCATTTAAAGACAGAGCAAGTGCTTCTGTGGCTGTCTCCACACTTGTCACAGCAACCGCCTTTTTGATGGTTCGTTTGGTGAACATGTCCGCTTTCCGCTTCAATGTTCCATCTTCATTCAAGTCTTCCAGGGAACACAGCAGACAATAAGAAGAGTCATCAGAAAATGCCCGTTTATTAGCATTACTTCCAATAACTCCATACTTTGCTGTGTAGGTATCATACACCTGATTCAGTTTTTCCTGCTGTTTTTGGATTTCTTCGTCTGTGACAAATTCTTCCATCTGCATGGCGATCAGCTCACGAACGGTATCACGGATTGCAACCATGCCTTTTACACGTTCTGCAGTGGCTGCAGGCATTTTCACCTGATTCATCAAAGAGTTGACACGATAATATACCTGATCATCTACCACCGTATAGCTGTAATTTCTGACATTCGGATCAGCCGGAATACTCTCTGGCATCTCATCCAGTTCTGTTTCCACATCTACTGCCGGTGCCATGCTTCCCTTAATGTGTTTCACAGCTTCTTGTAACTGTAATTCCAAATCAGCTCCTTCCATTGGAGCACAGGTTGTTTCCATACCATACGGACCGGACACTTCTTTCATCTCACCCAGAATCATTTCCGGATGCTGAACAAAATACTGATTGACCGTAATTCCATTGACATCACTATCCAGATTTATCCATTCCGGCATTTCTTTCGTAAGGCTTTCCCTCTTTTGGAAAAACAAGATATCAGCACTGACTTCTGTTCCCGCATTTGCCTTAAAAGCTGTGTTCGGCAGTCGGATTGCTCCCAACAGATCTGCCCGCTCTGCCAGATATTTCCGGACTTCCGGTGACGCCTTATCCATAGTTCCCTTTGTTGTGATCAGTGCCGCCACACCACCTGGACGTAACTGATCTATCGTCTTGGCGAGAAAGTAATCATGGATCATGAAATTGTAGCGATCATACTGACGGTCATTGACCTTGTATGCACCAAATGGCACATTTCCAATCGCCACATCAAAAAAATCATTAGGATAATCTGTCTTCTCAAAACCTTTGATCTGAATATTGGCATCTGGATAGAGCAGCTTTGCAATTCTACCGCTGATACTGTCCAGTTCCACACCATAGAGTTTGGACTGATTTAGATTCTCTGGAAGCATTCCAAAGAAGTTCCCGACTCCCATAGACGGCTCCAGGATATTTCCTTTTGTAAATCCCAGATTCTCCAACACCTGATACATACTTTCAATCACAATCGGCTGTGTATAATGAGCATTTAAGGTGGAAGCTCTGGCTGCAGCATATTCCTCTGGTGTAAGAACCGTCTTTAATTCCAGATATTCTGTCTCCCATGCAGCTTTTGTCTCATCAAATGCATCTGCAAGACCTCCCCAGCCGACGTACCTGGATAAGATTTTCTGTTCCTCTGATGTCGCATTGCGATTCTCATCCTCACATTTCTTTAACAACTGGATAGCCATGATATTGGCTCGGAATTTCTCCTTCGGTGGTCCCTGTCCAAGTTCATCATCTGTGATGCGGAAGTTCGTTGCTGGAATCGGTTCTGCTATTCCGTTAATCTCTTCCAAAGATTCTTTTTCTTCCGATACCTCAGCTTCTCCCGATAATTCTTTTTCTTTTTTATCATAATCTGTCCACACACGTTGAGAAATAGCAGTAAAATACGAGGACTCTTCCTCCATAATTTCTTCCCTGATTTCCCGTAATTCATCTAAGGTATCCGCATTTACTGTTTTGTTGTGATAATGATAATAAAGTACTTCTTGTCCGAGTTTTACATCCAGACGTTCCAATTCTTGTGTTGACATTCGATTCCAAATATCATCTTTTTCCGTATGAATCGTGAAACCTTCTCCATCATCACGATATTCTAATGTGTATTGAAGTCGATTCGCTTCTCCCTTAACTTTGCAATCAAAATCATGAATTGTTGTTCTGGTACCAGACATATATTCTGAATCAACCAATCGCAAATCAGTTATATCTTCCGCTGTCAAAGTATCCTGCTCCAGCTGTTCTCCTAACATCTGCTGTGCCGCTTCCAAATCTGCCAGTCTTTGTGCTTCCTGTCGTACTTCGTACTTTTCCATTTCTTCCGGTGACAAATAATCATCTGTGCGGATTAACTGGCGGACACGTTCTGCAACTTTGTTCCACTTTAATAAAACTTCTACCTCTGGACTGCCAATTTTCCCTTTTGCAAGTTTTAATCCTTTTGCATCATGGGATGCGTCGGAAGCATCTGCTCCTGGTATTCCGGGTGAGGAACCACCTGTTCCATACTCATTTTTCAGGAACTCAGCTGCATCTTTCATATCATGATGTTCCATGAAATACTCATAGATTCGGTTACGTCCTCCTGCAGTAATGCCGCCTCTTCTTAACACTGCGTCAATTTCATCCTGTGTGATAAAGGATAGTGCCGGTCGCTCTACCTTGAATTGCTGATCCACCCAGGAAAAATCTCTCTGGAGGTCACGAAAGCGCTGAAAATACACTGGATTGTGCTGTATTTCCCAACGATGATAATCTTCTGGATTCTTTTCCATATCTTCCTGAAGCCATTCAAAACGATAGGCTGTCGCAGCTGCTTCCTCCGGATCTGTCCAAGCCGCCCCCACTACGTCCTGCCAGTCAGAATAAGACAACTGCTCTTCTCTGTTTCTGCTCGTATCACGGAAATGGAGTGCCAGAAGATCTGTCATTTCTTTCTGTTCCTGCTCAATAGCATTATTGGAGATAAGATTATCAACGTAATTTCCTTCCTCATACATATCCCGGATCCTGTCAGCAGCTTCTTCCCATGTAACGATACGGTCAAAGTTTCTTCTTGCTGAGTCACCTCGCCGGATACGGATACCATCGTTGTCGTACCAGATGCTGATTTTCTGACCATCTATAGTAAATCCTTTTCCTCCGGTGCCATATTCATCTTTCAGGAAGCTTTGCATTTCTTCATTGTCCAGACCCTCGATCAATCTTGCAGTAATGTGAAACAGCGTATTTTTCTGTCCGCTTCCTGTTCGGAGAATATCATCTATCACTTCATCGGAAATAAGGAAAGCGGCTGACTGTTCTAATGCAGCTGCCGCTTTCCTTATTTCTCCTAACTGTTCCTCTTCTGTTGGGAACAGACTTAACTGTAAATAATCTCCTGAATTACCAGTTCCTCTGCCTGTGCTTTGATCTGGTTCATGTGTCTGGTCCACGCCATTGTGTCTGCCATCTTGTCTGGTGCCGGATCTCTCTCCAGAAGTTCGTTCATCAGATTGTCTACTCTCTGTCTTGCCTGACTGTCGATCTCCATCAGATGACTGTCCAGACGGTTCTGCAGTGTCAGAATGTTGAACCTGGCTACCTTGTGGTTTCTCAGATACTCTTTCCTCATCATTCCATACTTCCCGATGGTTCCTCTCGTCTCTTCCAGGCTGATATCTGGAATCTGATACTCTCCGTTCTGGCTGTAACTGATCTCTCTCATAGTCTGTTTCCTCCTTTTTTTCTTCTCTATCTTCTGTGTTATCCGTATTACTTTCACGAATTAACGTGTTAAATTTATTATAAGCTACTTCCTTTTCTTTTGCAACCGTTTTTAGATCTTTTTCCAGATTATTCAGCACATATCGTCCAATCTGCATCAGGACTGGTCTACTGATCTCGTTGACTGCACTTCCCAGATGTACTAATATTTTCAGCTGATTGAAGTCCGTAATATGCCGAAAATCCTCTACATCCAGATATTCCTGTACATCCAGTCCACACCGGTTTAGTAATACATACCAGACACTATTTGTCATCAGTTCCCGAAATTCTACTTCCTGATTCTGTTCGTCCAGTTCTTCCAAAAATGTCCCTGTTACGTCCAGTCTCAGTTCTTCCAATGCATCTGGAAGCCATTCCTGCATACTCTCCTTCGCTGCCTGATGCAGACTTTCAGCAAGTCCTCCTTCTGTATCTTCCAGTGATAACTGCTCCTGCAGATAATCTGCCACCAGATGCTCTCCTTCTACTGGAAGATTCCATAACTGAGGATCCTTTCCAAGATTCCGCACTTTATAAGTGTCCTGCACATCAAATACATACCGAAGTTTTGTTTTCGGTCCGGAAGTATTGTCAATCAAGGCAATCCCCTTAGATCCCTTTTTGATCCAACGGTACATCTTCTGATTCCAGATTTCCATGGATGCTACGGCAGTTGCTTCCGGTCGCTGTGCATAAATTAAAAGCTGTTCTGGAAAAGTGTATTTGTACAGTCTGGATGCAGTGTTTAGGAACCGCATCCATTCCTGCGGACTGGCAGCTACATCTTTTGCCACCTCTTCCGTCAGCTGTTCCATTGCATATAATTTATTTGCCATGTGCTACTCCCTTTCTTCTTGCCACTTTTCTTCTATAACATCGGCAATTCTCTCTACTGCCCTTGTCACAGAAGGAAAAGTACTACTATTATTTGCTTTTCCAATCTGATCAATAAGAAATTCCGGCATATCTGCAAGTGCTCCGGCAATCATAGCCTTTACCCGGATGTCCTCCAGCATAAGAAGCTCTTTTACACCAAACTCTTCGCCAAATACATCCTGATATCTCCGCAAGTCATCCAAAAGATATTCCGGTTTTAAATCTCTATCCATTTCCTTTCGTTTCTCATCACCATATAAACACCAATCCATATTCTTTTCTCCTCCTACTATATAAAAGTGAGGACTGCTCAACACAGTCCCCTTAAATTATCGTTATTTCTCGTTATAATACTGTGGCAAGGTCTTTCGCCTTATCCTTTGGGATTGTATCTGCCCCTTTTGCCTTGATCTCTGCCTTGGCTTTTTCCAGCTTTCCATGGATTCCACCTTTTGCTTCGGTTTTTGCGGTTACTTTTTCTGCTTCTTTCGCTTTCTCCAGACGTGTTTCCCTGCGTTCCGCATTTTCCATGACTGCTGTCTTTCCATCACAGAACTGAACCTTATCTGAAAGCTGTTCCTGTCTTTCTACCTGCGTCTCATTGACTTCTTTTACCATGGCATTTAATTCTGGTACTTCAAGCATCCCATTATCTGGAAGAATCAGCACCTCATGAATTGAAGATGGAAGAACAAAATAATCGCTGCCAAGACACTCGCCAATCTGCTTACGAATATCTTCCTGCAATAACAGTGAAGCACCATTCATTTTTTGTGTATTTGTCAGACAGAACATTGGATTTTCGATTGCTTCAATATCCAGTTTTTCATGCAGAAGATTTTCCGGCTCTCCACCGAAAATCATAGATTTTACCATTTCATTCATGTCCATCAGAACAACACCACGATTCTGGTCTGCCGCCATTGCGTCTGTCTGAATCTGTTCGGCAGATACTCCCCATTCATTCATCAGCGAAATAGTTACCGGAATACTGCCGATTCCATTTTCATTTTCTTTCAAATTTACTGCATAATAAGCATCGAAATCTCCGTGTTCTGTAACCACTTTATCTGCCAGGCGTTCTTCATTCCATTCTCGGTCACAGATTCGCACCTGCAATTTATCCTTCATTTTCTCATAATCGAAAATATCAGGTACTCCCATGTCAATAAATTCTGCTTTATCCTGTGCCTCAATACGCATATCGGCTACATCACCCACACAGGAATCGGCATCTTTTCCATTTACATATTTCTGATAAAGAGAATCCAGATATACCGTTGGCACTGTTCTCTGGTTCCCTTTTGGAATGGTAATTCCTGTCAGCTTTAACCCATTATTCTTAACTACTTCCTGAAGTTTAATTTTTGCATCCTTGTAAGAATCTGGCAGATACTCCTTTACATTGTCTTTGACATATTCATAAAATTCTTTTCTGTTCATCATACGCTTTTACCCCTTTCTGATCATGTGACGGTTCATTCTTTTTCTGCTGACCATCTGCTCGGCTTTCTTCTGATAAGCCATCATTCTCTTTAAAGTTTTCTCCTGGTTTTTTCGTGCTTCCTGTCTTTTTTCCATTGCTTTCATCATAGTTTTCTGTTCCTTTCTGTGATTTTTTTGTATGAAAAAGGGAGCCTCACATAGAAGCTCCCAATCATAACCGATGGTTTCCTTATTTGCTTTTCCTTTTTCTGCAGATATAAAGTCCTGCCATACCTCCTGTGGAGATTACCAGAAGCAGGATCGGCAGCCAGATATTCGTGCTGTCACCTGTTTTTGGTGCATTTGATACCTTTGTCTCTTCATGGGACTGTGGTGTGTCCGGTGTGTTCGGTGTTTCTGGAACTTCCGGTTTCTCATTTGTCAAATTGAAAGTGACTTCCACGACCGGTGTACTGCCATCTGCATAAGCAAATGTCACTTCATGCTTGGTCTGATCCAGGGTGTATCCGTCCAGTGTCTTTGTTTCCACCAGATAATACTTCATCTCGGTATCATATTTGCCGTTCTTAAATGTGGCAATCTCATACAGCTTACTTTCTGCATGACCGGCAGCATCTGTCTTTAAGGTTTCCAGAACTTTTCCTTTGCTGTCACGGAGTTCAAATTCTACCCCTTTCAGCGGTTCTCCTGATGATTTATCTGTCTTATTGAGAATCACTTTTCCCTTGGCAGTATCATCTTTCATAGCCACTTTCTGGATTTCTCCGGTATCTTTCACCTCAAATGTCACATCGGCTGTCAGAAGATATCCTTTCGGTGCCTGCTCTTCACGTAAGGTATATTTACCGATTGGCAGTTTTTCGATATAGTGTGCTTCCTCTGTGGAAGTCCAGCTCCCTACTACCTGATCGTCTTTGTCAAGAACCGTCAGTTTTGCACCTGGAATCTCAGTTTCTCCTGTGATATCAGTCTTACTAATCTGCACTTTTGTCACATCATCTTTCATCTCATGCTTCTGAACCTCTGCTGTATTCTCTACTGTGAAAGTAATACTTTCTGCAGTGACATATCCATCTGCCGGTTTTGTCTCTGTCATGGTGTATTCCTTACCAACAACCAGTTCTTTGATCACATGGGATTCTTCCGTAGAAGTCCATTCATCTACTGTATTGCCATCTGAATCCGTCACCTTCAGGTGTGCGCCTGGAAGTTCTTTGCCTGTTGTCAGGTCTGTTTTGGCCAGCTCCACTGTGGTTGGCTGGTTTTCAAAAGTAAAGTCGTAGCTTACTTCTGCCTGGTCTTCTCCGGCATATTCAAAGGTAAATTCCTGTACTTCTTCTGTTGTAACAAATCCGTCCGGCGCAAAGATTTCTTTCACATAGTATTTTCCATCTACCGGAAGATCTGCCGTAAAAGTGATCTGTCCTTTTTCATCTGTTACTCGCTGCTCAATCAGACTGTCTTTCTCAAGAAGTACCTCGCCCTTTGCATTTTTGATATCTTCACTGGTATAAAGACCGAAGACACCACCTGCAAGGACACGTTCTGTATCTTTTTCTTTCTTCAGAACTGTAACCTTTACTTTCTGACGGGCATTCTGCCATTTCTCATCATAAGTGATGACCGGTGTGTCCTGATCACGGTAGGAAAGGTCAACATATCTTGGCTCTCCATCCAGCACATAACCATGGACTGTTTTTACTTCCTTCACATAGTATTTTCCAGCCGGGAGATCTCCCATCTGTGCAATACCTTTGGAATCTGTGGTAATGGTTCCCACTTTTTCATCTGCTTTGAAATAATCTTCGCTGACACCATCTGCCGCTTTGATATCTTCCGCAGCAAATACATCGAAAGTTACATCTGCAAGGCTTCCGGTTACATATTCAAAGAGATGCTCCACGGTACCTTTTACATTGTCCAAAAGTGTCACCTTATCCAGAAATTCTCCATTTTTGTTGATAATCAGAAGTCCAGTCGGAACTTCATCTTTCATCTCTACTTTCTGAATCTCGGCGGTATCTTCCAGTATGAACTTCACATCCGTTGCTTTCAGATATCCATAAGGTGCCATTTCCTCACGAAGGGTGTATTCCTCTCCAACTGTCAGTCGTTTGATCACATGTGGCTTATCTTTTACAGAAGTCCACTGATCCACAACATTTCCTTCTTTATCAAGAACGGTGAGTTTTGCCCCATCCAGTTCCACACCTGTTGTTACATCAGATTTTGTGATTTCTACTGTTGTTGGCTGGTTCTTTTTCACTGTTTTCAGTTTTACTGTCTTCACATCCTGTCCCTGGTAAGAAGCATCCAGATTCAGAACTTCATCAGAGGATACAAATCCCGCCGGTGCTTTTAACTCTTTCACATAATACTGTCCAAGTGGCAGATCCAGCGTACATGTTGCAAGACCATCGTTATCAGAAGTCATTTCCTGTAAGAGTGTGTCTGCTTTCACGATCACTTTTCCATCTGCCTTAATATCCGCTTTGTTATAGATACCAAAGACAGCTCCTGCTACGGTTGCACCATTTTCTGCATCCTGTTTTTCTACCTGGATTACAACTTTCTGGCGGTCATCGCCAACAGTCACTTCCTGTTCGATTACATGTGTATCCTGATCTGCATAGACAAATGCGACATCCGATCTGTCATGGTTCAGGACAAATCCTTCCGGTGCAGTCTTTTCTACTACATAGTAAGAACCAAGCGGCAGATTATCAGCAACTGCTTTTCCGTCTTCCCCGGTCGTTACCGTTGTTACCAGTGCATCTTTTGCATAGATCAGCTGTCTGTTTCCGTTTTCATCTTTCTGATAATCCGGTGTATAGATATTTTCAGCTGCATAGACATGAAATGATGCACCCTTCAGGTATCTTTCTTCATAAACAAAGTCCTTTTTAAATCCGGTCAGCATCTCACCTTTTTTATAGATCGTCAGCTTTCCTTTTACCGGATGGTTCTCGTAGTCTACCGTAATAATGGCATCTCCGCTCTCAGAATCCATCTGGTATGCTGTATTTGCATCCACCGCAATCTCTACATAGTTCTTATTGATTGTGTACCCTTCCGGTGCATTGACTTCCTCAATCCGGTAATGTCCGATCTTCAGATTCTTCGGCATGATCAGATATCCCTGACTGTCCGTAAAATAAGACTTGTGAGTGGTTGTCACTGGGTAAGTTGTTACCTGTTCCACGTACTTTTTGTTGTCAAGGTCGTACACTTTAAATTCTGTTCCTGCAATCAGTACGGATTTCTTTGTTTCATCGTCTTTTTTCACGATTTTCAGTTTTGCCTTAAACTCTTCATCCAGAAGCACTCGCCAGATCTGTGGCTCGTTTGGATGATGTTCTGTGATATTCACTTCAAAATCATCGACTGGCTTGTAATTGTGCGGTGTTGTAGTTTCACGCACGATATAGCTTCCAAATGGTAATGGAATACTGCAGGCATACCCTTTTTCATCTGTGAAAATCTCAGTTGCTCCATTTTCTCCACTCACTACTGGTTTGGCAGAATCAAAATCATAGCTTCCATCTGCTTTCTTTGTAAGGGAAGATTTCAGATAAACTGTAAATCCAGCTCCGGATAACAGATCTGCATCGGTCTTTCCATTGTTGGCTGCTTTGATGATCTGAAATGGCTGTTTGATGACCTGCTCACTGGAAGTGCACTCTCTTTTCACTTCTGCTGTCATATCTCCTTCATAACTGCACGTAAGATCATGCTCTTCTGTATCTGCCAGGTATCCGGTCGGCGGTGTGATCTCTTTGATATAATATTTGCCAAGATATAAGCCATTTACAGAAGCCTGTCCTTTGTCATCGGTTGTAAGAGAAGCTACCTGTTCTCCTGCTTTATAAATAGTTCCAGTTGCTCCATCCGGATGCACGATATCTTCACGGGCATACAGACCATAAACTGCACCTTTCAGTGTGGCATCTCCCTGTGGTACTGCTTTTCCTGTCTCTTTATCAACTTTGAATAAATTGATCTTTGCTGTCACACGGTCATTGCTGAAGGTATGGGCAAATGATACGGTTGCTTCTTTATCATTGGTATAAGAAAACTTAAACGTATACACATCTTCTGTATTTCTTACATAGCCTTCCGGCGCCTGATCTTCTTTTACAGAATAGGAATATCCAATCGGAAGATCTGCTGTGAATTTTGCAGTTCCATCTGCTCCAGTAGTTGCTTTCTCAATCAATGTTCCTTTTTTCACAACAACGGTTCCGTCTGCATTTCTAATATCATCGGATGCATATAGAGCAAAAATACCGCCATTCAGTGGTTTCTTGGTATCTTTATCCTGTTTTACTACGGAAACATCTGCTTTCTGTCTCTCGTTGTTAAAAGTCACATCTGCAAATACAACTTCTTTATTCTGTCCGGCATAGGTCAGAGTCACTGGCTTTTCTTCGCTGCCGTTATAGAAATTGTCCGGTGCTTTTGCTTCTTTCACCACATAGCATCCAAGATGCAGGTTCTTCAGTGTAACAGAACCATTCTCACCTGTTGTCAGATTTTCTTTTACAAGGTCCCCTTTGCTGTACACTTTTGTGCCATAAGCAGTTACGATATCTGCTCCGGCATACACGTTATATACTGCATTTTTCTGTCTGCGGTTTTCATACTGGAATACCGTTCCATTCTCACTGACATCTGCTCCGGTAAGCACCTGTCCTTCTTTGTAAATGGTAAGCTCTGCCAGCTGTTCCTTATTTTCCACGGTTACAGCTGAGGTCTTACTTGCTACCAGTTTTACATTTGTTGCCGTTGCATTTACCACATATCCCTGTGGTGCTATGATCTCTTTCAGATAAACAGTATCCTGTGTCTTGATGATCGTAACAGAAGATTTTCCATTCTTATCTGTTGCCGGCATCTGAGTGATCAGTTTTGTGCAAGACTCATCGCTGTATATACCGAATACTGCACCCGCAAGATTAACATCCGCCGTGTCGTCTTTCTTTACGATTTCAATCGTAGCCTGTTCAATCCAGGACACCTTTAAGCTTACATATTTTTCATCAGCGACACCTTCTCCAAACACAAATGCCAGATCCTGAACACTTGCATTCGTAGTCAGTTTATATGCTGAATAATCTTTTGTAATACTTCCCTTCATTTTTGCAGAAAAAGTAGCGCTTACATCTTTTGTCTGTGTCAGAGGCGCTGAAAGATAAAACGTGGTTCCTCCTCCAATTGTTACGCTTGCACCTGCCGCACTTACGGTTCCAGTAGATACATTATGGAGCTTTACTCCTTTTGGTAAGTCCATTGTGATTTTCTGCTGGGAAGATGCGTTGAACTGAATGTTCTCCGTTCTCTGAACATTTCCATCTACATAAGCTTTTACATTCGGCTTTGAAAATGACATCGCTACATCTGGTATTTCCGGCTTATTCACACAATAATTATAGAGTTCTTTTGCCAAAGCCTCTCCTGTAGCATTTGTTCCGTAAAAGGCATCACTACTTCCGTTGGCATATGATGCAGCCATATGAATAATGATGAATCTTTTTCCTTCTGAAAAATCCGTGTATTTATTTGCAAAAAAGCTTTCACTTCCTGCGGCATCTGTACCGTAATAGCACACTTTTGCTAACGCCTGATTGTCTCCAATCTTTGTAATTGTATAATTTCCAGATCCAGGTCCTGGCTTTGCTGGCTGTACACAATACGCAATTGCTCTGACGCTTCCGTAGCTGATATAGTACGGCTCTGTCAGGTAGGTTCCAAGATTATAATCTGCATATCTATACAGTGGTCCTTTTTCAATTGTTACCTGCTGTGTACTTCTTGCTGAATAAGCTGAAACTGCTTCAAATGTTGCAATCTCTCCTTCTTCCATAGAATCAAGATCCACACCTTCGTCTCCTGCCTGTTCCAAAACATCATGAAGCTCTAACCCTGATTCTTCATCATAGGTATCCTGGTTCTGTGCCTGCTCTACCAAATCATCAAATTCATCAGCGTCAATATCGGTAATCTCCGATTCTGCTTCTGAATCCTCCGCTTCTTCTGTCTGCTGTTCACTGCCAGCTGTTTCGGATTCAGTCACTGCTTCACTCCCTGCCGCCTCTGTCTGTACTTCTGTTTCTTTCTCACGCACAATCAGTTTTCGGCTGATCTGGTACTTCGGATGCTCCTGATTTACCGGTTCCACATAATAGACCGCTTTGTAAGTGTCCGCATGATCTGTCGTAAAATCCTCATCCTTGTCGTTCTTTGCTTCCTCAAATGTGACTTTGACCTTGTTATCATCCTTGATTTCCAGTCCTGTGTAGTCTGATTTCACATCAAATACACTGCCTGTTTCGATTTCATAATCTTTGGCAGTCACCACCTCATCTTCATCCAGAAGGTCTTTCACTTCCTCATAAAGTGGAGGTTTTTCCTCTGGCTGGATCTCCGCTGCATATGCAGTCATCGGAGATAACACTGTACTAAGCATTGTCATGCCTGCCAGCAAGCCAGATACTACTTTTCTAAAATTACCTTTTTTCTTCATGCTAAGGTCCTCTCTTTCATAATATTTGTATTAAAACAGACAGTCCTTAGACTGCCTGCAATACACTACTTATCGTTGCGGTAAACTCAGATTGAACTGCACATTTCCCTCGCCGGGATCAACCATTTCCACAGTTGCTTCATACTGTCTCCCTGTTTTTCTGGATACCAGATCCTTATAATGGATTTTTCCTTTAGACAGGAACTTCTTTGCTGTCGTCTTATCCACCTTTTTCCCCTGGCTTGCAAGGAATTTATCATTCTTCCACAAGGTAAAAGCACAATTCCGGTCAGAACAGTAAAAGTTTACTTTTCCTTCCCGGACATCAGCTCCACAACGGGGACATTTGCCAATGACTTCTCCTTTTGCTTTTCCCTGAAACTGATTTTTCTTCTCTTCTGAAATCCCCTGATATCTGGCAACCAGTTCCTGCATCAGCTCTGTAATCCCATTTAGGAATTCATCTGCTGTCTCTGTATTCTGGGCAATGTGATTCAATGCCATTTCCCATTCAGCTGTCATCTTCGGAGATTTAATCTCGTCCGGCAAAACCGTAATCAGTACATTGCCATCATCTGTCGGAATCAGATTTTTCTTTTCCCTTTTCACAAAACCAGACTGAATCAGTTTTTCAATGATTGCTGCCCTTGTTGCCGGTGTGCCAAGTCCTTTCTTTTCCGTATCTTCGGTCAGCTCTTCATTCCCTGCACGTTCCATCGCAGAAAGCAGGGTATCTTCTGTGTACTGTTTCGGTGGCTGTGTGAAATGCTCCGATACCAAAGAATCACAGGGACCATACTGCTTGCCTGCCCAGATATCCAGCTCCGGCTCTTCTTTCTCAATCTTTACGCCAAAGAACTGTTTCAATTTATTTTCGATCGCCTTGAATCCTTCCTGCTTTGTTTTCTTTGCTGTGAGATAAAACGTATGATAATTGCAGGTGATCTGGCATTTATGGCTTTCATAAATATAAGGATCTGCAGTTGCTGTCAGAACCCTGGCACTGATCAGATACAAAATCTTGCGGTTTCGTTCTTTCAGTTCACCAATATCTGCTTTGGCTACTTCCATGGTTGGGATAATCGCATGGTGATCGGATACTTTCTTTGAATTTAATACCTTACTCACGTCTGGGTGATATTCCAGACCTTCAGCATAAGGCATTTTCCCAAGTAACATCTGAATCAGTGTTTCAGTGCTTTCTCCCATCTCATCTGTCAGATACTGGCTGTCTGTTCTCGGATAAGTGACCAGCTTCTGCTCATACATCTCCTGCACGGCATCCAATGTCTGCTGTGCGGTATAACCAAACATTCTGTTTGCTTCCCTCTGCAGAGTGGTCAAATCATAGAGCTTCGGAGGACGGACCGTTTTTTCTTTCACATCATCCTTTTCCACTTCGCACATACGCTCCATACAGTCCGCAGCCACTCTATCTGCATCTTCTTTTTTCTGAAAATGCTCTGTGACCGCATCCATCTCGTCAAACTTGATATGAGCCATATAATATTTTTCTTTGGTAAATTCCTTGATCTTCTGATTTCGATCCACGATCATGGCAAGTGTTGGTGTCTGTACTCTTCCAACTTTCAGATTCTGGTTATACAGAACGGAAAAAAGACGGCTCGCATTGATTCCCACCAGCCAGTCTGCCTTTGCCCTGCAAAGTGCTGACTGATAGAGACTGTCATAACACGAACCGTCTTTTAATGACGCAAATCCATCTTTAATTGCCTGTTCCTCCATGGAAGAGATCCAGAGCCGCTTCATCGGCTTTTTGCATCCTGCCTGCTCATACACCAGACGGAAGATTAGTTCTCCTTCCCGCCCGGCATCTGTAGCACAGATTACTTCATCTACTTTGGAATCTCGCATCAGTTTTTTCAAGATTCCAAACTGCTTTTTCGTGCCTTCCAATACCCTGTGTTTCCAACATTCCGGCACAATCGGCAGATCTTCATATCTCCATTTTTTATATTTTTCATCGTATTCTGATGCATCACATAATCCAACCAGATGTCCTACGCACCAGGAAACGAGATAACCGTTTCCTTCCACGTAGCCATCTTTTCTTGTTCTGGCTCCAATCACGGAAGCCAGTGCCATCGCAACCGATGGCTTTTCTGCAATCACTAATTTCATTTACTCCTGCTCCTCTTCTTCATCTTCCAGCACAGCATCATCAAAATCCTCGTCTCTCAGGATTTCTGGTTCTATACTTTCTTCCTGCTCATCTGCATCGTCTACTTCCCGCTTTTCAGATTCTGAATCTTCGGATTCATCTTCATCCTCTTCCATCTCATCCTCGTCATCATATTCATGCTTTGGTTTATAGACTTTGAAGTAATATCCTCCTGCCGCAGCTCCTACTGCAACCAGTGCAATCAGAAGATACGTTCCAAATGGACTTTTATCTTCTGGCATCTGGATTTCATCCTCTACCTTATCTTTCTCAGCTGTCTCAGTTGTTTCCGGCTTTTCTTCTTCAGCCTGTTTCTCTGGTTCTGCATAAACAGTATCTACTTCCGGAAGTGTCACGGAATCAGAAAGTGTGAAGTTCATCAGATCTTTCTCGCTGACTTCTGTAAGGAAATACACATTATCCTGAGATTTTGAATTGTCGATGATCAGATAAAAAATCTTACCACTCTTAGTTGAAATGGTATAAAACTCTTTTGTGCCTTCCGTAGCTGTTTTAGTAACAGAATCTGCTGTCTCGCCTTCTTTATTAAGCTGTTCCTCAATACCTGTCACTGTCCGATCATCCACAGTTCCTTTTGCATCTGTTGGCTCAGAAGCTTGTGCATCCTGCGGAAGCGGAGAAGTCGTTGTTTTTTCAGTTCCCGTTGCATCTGCACTGGTCGTAGTTGCCATTGCACCATTGCTGTCACTGGAGGTTTTCTGTTTCTCTGCCTGCTTCTTTGCCCATTCATAATAAGGATTCTGCAACACATACTTTTCAGAAGTATTTCCGGCACCGTCTGTTACCGTAATCTCAATCTGTTTTGTAGTAAAATCTTTCTGTGTCAGTTGCACTCTCAGCATTCCATCCTTCAGATCTGTATAAGTGGTGCCATTAACTGTTACTGCAGTAATCCCGGATACTGTATCATTCCCCTGAATCGTCAGCACACCATCTGTCAGGGAAGCAGAGAGTGTCGGCTTTTCCGTGTCATAACACTTAATAGAACGATTCTGCTCATACACCTTTCCATCACCATCTGTCACACGCACATACACTGTCTGATTTCCTGTGATCGTGATACTTCCGCTTCCAGTTACATCCTGCCAGCTTCCATCTTTTCCTGCTTTTGCTTCAATCTTTGCTATTGAGAAACCTTCCGGCATATGGCTGGCATCTACCGTAACAGCAATGGTTGTTTCTCCCTGTTTCCATCCATCCGGTTTCTCAATCGTGATTGCAGGCGTGGTATTCTCAGCTGCATAAGCAGTCTGTGTCTGGAGCAAAGGTGTTGTCAGGCAAAGAAATGTCGTTGCTGCAAGCAGACTCTTTTTTACCCTGCTTTTAGTATTTGTTCTCTTCTTCTGTTTCATTTTTTCCAGATTCATCATCGGCTTTTATTTCCTCCTTCTGTATTTCTACCCTGCCGGGCAACTCATTTTTCATTTTCTTTTTAAAAGCTTCCAATTCCGGAATACTCATATCCATTGCACGGATAATTCTTACAATTTCCAGATTTTCTGCTTCTGTTTTTGCAATCTCCGCAGCCTTGAACCGCTTTAAATCTGCTTCATATCTGGCTTTAGATGCTTCCATTTTTTCCTTGGCTTTCTCATAATCTGCCGTTGCTTTTTCAAGACTTTTCATCTCTTCTCCTTTCCGGGCGGCTGTTATACCGCCCTTTTCCTTACCATCGCCCGAATCCATAGAAATGGCTCTGCCAGTATGGAGAGTTGATGGACGTGTACTGAACCGGATGCCCACAATGGATCATCTGACCATTGCCCACATAGATTCCAATATGCGTTACTGGTTCTCCTGCATCGTAGGTTCCGGTAAAGAAGATCAGATCTCCTGGCTGTGCTTCTGACTGGGATACTGGCGTACAAATGTTGTACAGTCCCTGTGCAGTCAGCCTTCCCGTATTTCTTACCCCGGAATGAACCAGACAGTAGCTGACAAATCCGGAACAATCGAATCCACTTGGGGAATATCCGCCCCACACATACGGTGTTCCAAGATATTTTGCAGCCTCTTCCAGTAAACGTTGCGCTGCTTCACTGGTATATTCATTACCACCAAAGCCTGTCCCTTCTCCTGTTTCCAGATAAAAGATCGGGTTTAACCGCTCTCCATTTTTCAAAAGTTCAATGTGAAGATGGCTTCCTGTAGAATTTCCGGTATTTCCTACAAGACCGATCTCATCACCTTTCGTGACGGATGCACCTGCAGATACACTCCGGCTGCTTAAATGTGCATACCGCAGTTCATAGCCTTTACTGTCCTTGATTACAACATAATTGCCATAGCTGTCGTTATAAGCAGAAGTTGTAACCGTTCCGGTCAGCCCTGCCATTACTTTTGTCCCTTCCGGTGCTCCGATATCCATACCATTGTGTAACTGATTTGCTCCTGATATTGGATGAATCCGATATCCATAATAGCTGGTCACACTGGAATACCAGTTAAAATCAACCGGTGTTGCAAACATCTGCAGGTTGCCTTTGGTATCGTTGTAGGCACTGAACAGTTCTTTCTGGAAAAATCCCAACCTGTCCTGACAGATTGACATCAGGTTTCCACTGGTCAATGTTACATTCAGCGTGTCCACATCTCTGATTCTGGTCACTTCGACTTCATTGCTTCCGTTATCATCTGCAAGATAACATTCCCAGGTCTGATGTCCATGTGCAGATGCTGCCGCATGACTGTCATAATAGACATCAAATTGTACACCGTATCTTGCGAAAGCTCCGGTATCTTCTACGGTATATTCGACACCATTCATAACTACCTTTGTTCCCATTGGAACAAACGGATTGGAAGCATCTACCGCTAAGGTATGATTGGCAGTTGGATATGCTCCACTGGCAGTCGGTCCTCCGCTCCAAATACCACAACAGATTGGACAGTTACAATATCCACTGGTCACAACCTGTCCCAAAGATTCTCCAACTCTTACTGTTGCTGTCTCCGTTACAGTCTCATTGACTGCTTCAGTAGTTAAATGATATTGCTCTGCAAACAAGGCGTCCAGCTCCGGCTTGACCTGTTCAAAAGTAAATTCTTCATACTTTGCAGACAGATAACTAATCAGGATAAACGGATCATGCTCAATAGGTCCGATGTTATATCGGTATTCCTCATGTCCTGGTTCTTCAGATTCCATATTGTTGATCCGCTCCTGCAGATTAGCTTCCAGCTGTGTGTAATACAGTTCCGCTTCCCGGATTGCCTGATCCGATGACAGATAACTGGTTCCGGTGTAAGTGATCACATTTTGTAAAAACACTGCAGAGCATGACGTGACATTCGTTATGATCAGAAACATCAATCCGATCAGAACTGCTACACTGATATACACCTTCCGGTTTTCTTTAAAAAAGTTGGTGACTTTGCCGCCAATCTTCTTGATATAATCAATCGTACCTTTTGTAGCTGTTCCTACTGTCTGTTCACTTCGCTTCGCTTTGGCATAATCCCGTTTGATCTGTTGCTTCTGAATCTGTTTTTTCAGTTTCTTCTGTTCCTGACGGGCTGCCGCCTGTGTCTGTTTCTCTTCCTGTCTTTCAAGTCTGCTTCTTTTTCTGAATGCCCTCTGTTTCCTGCGTCTGGCACTTCTCTGTTCCAGCCGGTAAACACCTTCGCCGCTTTCTTCTAACTTATGGGCACCTTCTACCGCCGCATTATCGTCTTCATTTTTGCTGATCTCACGGTGCAATGCTGCGGAAGCTGCACTTCCTGCTTTCTTGACAACAGAAGTTTTTTCTGTTTTCACAGATTCCCCTTCGCCAAACTTCAAGCGGGATTTCTTCTTTCCAGGAGCTTCTCCATCATTTGCCTGATAGACCTGTGCCTTCTTGGAATGCTGCTTTGCTTCCTTCTTCTTTTTTGCTTCCTCATAAGAAAACTTTTTGGCTTTTTCCTTCTGTTTCTGATGTCGGAAATTGACTCCATCCGTATCCATCTGGTTCAATTTCTCCATATCTTTGTCATTTTTCACAGAAGCACCAGTTTCCTCATAAGCAAACTTCAAACGCTGTTTTTGTTTTGGCTTTTTGCTACCACCGGTCTGATTTCTCCGGCTGTCTCCTCTGTTTTCTGATAGATCCGCACGTTTTTCTTTCAGTCTCCCTGACTGTCCGGCTTCGGATTTTTCTGCAAGTCTGGATTCTTTTCCGACTTCAGCACGGATTCTTTTTCTATTTTGCTGTTTTCTACTCTGTCCAAGATCCTCACTTTGCTTCTCTGCCCGTATCAGTTCCGGTGCATCTCTGGATTTTTGCACAGAGGGATGAATATTTTTCCCACTCCGTTCAGACTGGCGGGAAGACTTATCCACAAGGCTTACTTCTTTTTCCCCCTGTTTTCCTCCCATCTGCACATCACTGGCACGGTTACTGACACGAACAGAAGATTTATCCGTCAGGTTTTCTTCCACCAGACCATCCTTGGTCATTTTCTGGACTTTCTTATCCCTGACTTTCATTCTCTGTTCTGCCACTGATTACTCCTCCTTCTTCGGATACCCTTTCCCTGCCTGTAATAAACAGAGAATAGCGATGCCAAATACAGCACCGCCACAAAATGTCAATCCATATGAAATTACCTGTAACATTGTTTTACTCCTCCTGTATTACCCTGCTTCGGCTGTTTCCTCCGGGCGGGTTGTCATAATCTTATAAAGGGAATTCTTCGGGAATCTGTCTACAAACGGAATAATCACATTTCCATAGAACAGAAGTCCTTCACCCTCATTACTGTTGGTTACATAAGACAGCTGGGTTGGTGAAATATTCAACTGTTTAGCCAGAATCTGCCTGTCACCGGATGCCTGGTTGAGCATATAGATAAAATCAGAGTTTTCAAAAATATTCTCGATTTCCCTGGAAGCTAAAAGATCCTTAATGTTCTGGGTAATTCCTGTCGGAATACCGCCCCATTTACGGAATCGCTTCCAGATTTCCACGCTGTAGGCTGCTGTCTGTTCTTCTTTTAAGAGAAGATGGAATTCATCCACATAGTAACGGGTGGATTTATGAGCGGAACGGTTGATCGTCACTCGGTTCCATACCTGGTCCTGCACAATCAGCATCCCGATCTTCTTCAGCTGTTTTCCAAGCTCCTTGATATCAAAACATACGATACGGTTGTTGATGTCCACATTTGTGCGATGATTAAATACATTTAGGGAACCTGTAACGTAAATCTCCAATGAAGTTGCCAGACGCTGTGCTTCCGGCTCTTCCTGTTTCCGCAACAGATTATATAAATCCTCCAGTATCGGCATCTTCTCTGGCACCGGATCAGCGAGATATTCCTGATAGACCAGCCGCACACAACGGTCAATGATCGTCTTTTCTACCGGTTCCAGTCCATTCTTTCCACCGACAATCAGTTCACACAGGGACAGAATAAAATCTGCCTTTAAGGACAGCGGATTATCTTCCTCTGAATAATTCAGGTTCAGATCCATCGGATTGATATACTGGTCTGATACCGGTGAAATCCGGATGACCTGTCCGTGCAGTGCCTGCACCAGTGGATAATAATCGAGTGGGTCGGCGGTATTACTACCGCTTTCCCCTCTAAGAACCGTACGTGAAAGTTTCCCTTCATACGGCTCAAGCATTTCATCACTCTTTCGAGCGGCTTTCCACAAAAATACGCTGGCAGTCTGAATGGACGTAAGCCATATTGGATACGATGTCCTTGCCGCCTTCCGATTTGGGGATTTTATAAAAGATTTCCCTGTCATCGCTGATACTGAGCGGCATTCCGCAGTGATAGCACTTTCCACCCTGATTCTTCCAGATGAGCTTGAAGCGTCCCGAGAGACGAGCCATTCCCTGATTGAATTTCCTCTGGGTGAAATATTCCGTATCAATATACGGGTTCTTTGTGGTGCTCACTTTGCGGTGTCGAACAATGGGAGTGTGGTCAACACGGATTAACTGATGTTCCTCTGTGCTGAAAACCCAGTTTTGGTTTCCTTGTCGGTGCCAATACCTGGTCGAAATCCACCATTTTCCCTTCTTCGGATGTCTCCGTTTCGCCCAATGCCAGAGTAGTTCAAAAAGCACATAATCCAGATGGGAGAATGCTTCGCTTGCTGATACTGACTGGTGGTAATTCGTCCATCCTCGGATTTGCTGATTCAACTTCATTATCAGTACATCCTGATTCCATGCCTTTCCTCTACAGTTAATTGTGTCGGAAAGTTTACTTACAATCGCTTTAATTGATTTCTTCGAGGGCTTGATGATTAACTTTCCTTTGAACTTTCTGAATGTCCATCCAAGAAAGTCGAACCCTTCGTTGATGTGCGTGACTACCGTTTTCTCGTCGGAGAGTTCCAGACCCCTTGTGGTCAGGAAATCCTTCAGCAGTTCTTTTGTCTCCAATGCAATCTCCTCCGTTGCAGCTGTAACAATGAAATCATCAGCATAACGGATGAAATTTACCTTGTGGGCGTTTTTGAACCGCAGATCCACTTTTCCCAGCCTGTTGGTGTGGAATCGTTCCTCCAGAACTTTCTGCATTCCGTCCAACGTCATGTTGGCAAGAATCGGCGAAATTACGCCGCCCTGCGGTGTTCCATCCTCTGTAGGGAATAATTCACCTTCAAAGATGAATCCCGCTTTCAGGAACTGTTTCAGGATGCTTTTATCCATCGGGATGTTTTCAAGAAGCCATTCATGACTGATATGGTCAAAACAGCCTTTGATGTCTCCCTCAAGAATCCAGTTTGGTGATACATCCCTGCGTGCCAGAGCGCCGAAAATATATTCGCAGGCATCCTGTGCACAGCGTTCCTTCCTGAATCCAAAGGACTTTGTATCTGCTGTTGCCTCTGACACCGGGTCAAGGGCCATTGCGTACAGAGCCTGCATAGCTCTGTCATACATTGTCGGGATTCCGAGCGGACGTTTCTTGTTTTTGTCCTTCTTCTTGATATATACTCTTCGGAGAGGACTGGCTTTATAGCCTTTATCGGTCAGACTTAACACTGCGTTCATTTTCTGGGCGGGTGTATTCCATAAAATCCCATCAACGCCAGCTGTTTTCTTCCCTTTATTCGTAGCCACACGCTTTACTGCGAGTGCTTTTGCATAGAAGGAATGCGTGAGAAGATATTGAAGCCTCTTCACATCGTTCCATTTGCGTTTTTGTGTTGCCTTGACAATCCTGGCTTGCAGCCTATTAACTTCTGTTTCTGCCTTTTTCCAGTCGATTGTTTTCCACTGGAATTCAAGCTGTTTGCTGTCCGATAATCTCTCAGAAGTTTTCACTTCCGTCGTTGAATAATTATCGTTCATAGGTTTACCTCCATTTCTTGCCATGAAATACCCGGGATAAGTCTGCACCCTTTCGGGTTAGGGCAAATTTGGAACCCCTATGCCCACGATTACAGTGAGCCATTCGCTTCGTATCCCATCTCATACCCTCTGCACCGTCTATTCCCCTTACAGGTTCAATACCTTGTTTCCAAGGAGTGCATAGGGCTTACCGTGTTCCGCGTAATAAATAATTGTGTATGCCTTAGCCGCCATCTTTGAGCCGGGAGGATTTATGTCCATTTGTCATCCGTCAGCCGAAAGGACAGATGACCGCCTCCGCACCTTTTGGTGTAAGCGTGTCAGCCTTATTTCGCTTATTCCCTGTAACGACCCTTACGATGATTCACATTACGTTCGACATAGCATACTTATCCTTCCTTAGTACCAACTTAGGCTGTCAGTAGTCAGGCTTTTCTCCGTGGGCTTCCTAACATGATTGTTACCGCTCAAGCAGGCCACGGTCGGATTACCCCAAATGGATAGGGTAGCTAACGACTAGCAATTTATTACGCAACTTCACGTCGCACCTCGGCTTCTGGATCACAAATAATAATATCGTCCTCCGTAATCAGGAAACAGTTCGTAATTTCTCTTTTTGCTGAGAAGGATTTACCGGAACCAGGTGTACCAAGAATCAGTCCATTCGGGTTCTTCAGACGCTTCCGGTCAACCATAATCATGTTGTTGGATAATGCATTCAATCCATAATAAAGAGCTTCCCCTTCCTGGAACAGTTCCTGTGTCGTAAATGGCACAAAGATCGCTGTTGCCGATGTGGTAAGCCCTCTCTGAATCTCAATTCGATTGACTCCCAGTGGAATACAGGACATCAATGCTGCTTCCTGCTGATAGTCCAGCTGTTTTAAGGAACAGTTGTATTTTTGTGCGATACCCTGTACCTGGAAGATATTGTCATCCAGCTTCTGACGCTTCTTTGCGGTATTCATCACCAACACTGTCACAAGAAACATACGCTCATTTCTGGACTGTAAATCTTCCAGCAGATTCTTTGCTTCTTCCCCGTAGGTCACAAGATCCGATGGAAGCACATCCATGTCATACCCGGAACGTACCGCCCGCTTCTGCTCTTCAATCTTCATCTTATCCAAATCTGAAATCTTGCTCTTGATCATCTTGATCGCAGAACTCTGGTCAATGGACTGGATATGAATATTGACATTGATGCTGTCATCCACATCCAGGAAATCTGCAAGCATCCGGTCTGTAAGCTCCGGTGCCAGGATCTGCAGATAACTCACGCTTCCCATGGTCTTTCCCATCAGAAATGTCTGATTCTTGGAAAAGTTAAAGGAAGTTGGTGCAATAAAGTCTTTGGTCTTTAATCCTGTTTCCGGCAGCATCTTGTACTGGAACTTAAATGGTTCAATCCGATCCTGGTTGAACACATGATACAGAATCTCCAGTCGCTCCAGACCATTTAAGGAATGTGCCTGTGCTCCCAGAACTTTAAAGTTGTTCAGGATATCGGCTTCAATCCTTTCAAGCCTTGGTCTTGCCACCTTCAGGCTTTCTGCTTCGATTCCAAAAGTGATATACTTGGTTTTCACCAGACCATTGTTTCCCTTGGAAAGCTGATTTTTTAACATGGTCCGGTACTCCTCACGAATGGCATTGAAGTCATCGTTCTGATCCGGAATATCAATACTTTTCTCAAATTCAGCCACATCCACCTGCTGATTGATAAAGGACAGCTGCACACTGATGGAAGAATCAAAGTAATTTAAAAAATCACAGTAATTCTCAAATATCGTGGTCTTATCCTCATTTAAAGCCAGCTGATAATTGATGTCATAAAACTGAATTGTCTTAGAGAAAAAGGTCTTTGTCACCTGGCAGATACCATCCTGCAGCATCCGAATATACGGAATACTCTGCTGTGCAGTTGTAGGAATGTTTTTCTGTTTCCTACGATCCCGTTCCTGCTTCTTCCTACGCTTTTCCTGTTCTCTTTCTTTTCTGCTTTTTTTGTTTCTTCTTTCCTGACGGTTTCTTTTTTCCGCCAGGGACAGACGCTCCTGCTGAGCCTCCTGCTTTGTCTTTTTTGCCATCCGGCACACCCTCCTTTTTTACAAGGGTGGAAATCTCCTGATAAAAATTTTCTGTCTTATATGGTCTTACCGCTGGACATATAAACTTCTGTCGAATGATATTTGCCACCACTTTTTCAAAGGGAAGCCCGTCTTTTTCATACATCGCCATGAAGAAAAACGGAAGCATGATCGTTACCATCAGAATGGCAGCGATACTGGAACCGATTGGTTTTCTCATGAACAGATAAAACGGAATTCCCACAACTGCGGCAAGTGAAAAGAAAATCAACTGCCGCTTTGTCAGATTTAACGCTACTTTTGTTTTGACCTTGGTAAGGTCTTTTGGTACTGGTACATACGCCATGGTATGCGCTCCTTTCCTGCCCGTTAGTGGGCATTGAATATTGATTTGCTAAGGCTTCCGGTCTTGAATAATGAAAATGCAAGAATCACGGTATAAGCCGCTACTGAAAACATTGCTGCATGAAGGTCACTGGATATGGTCATTGCATTTACTAAAACTGCATAAATTCCCACACAGACCATCATGAAGAATCCCTGAAATGCCAGTGCGAACAAGCCTTTTAAATAGTTGTTTCCGATATTGCCCCATTCCTTATTCGTCATAGTGGCAAACGGAATTGGTGCTATGGAAGTATAAAGGTAAATTTCTATCATCCTGCCGTACAAGATTACCGTAATGATAATTGACAGAATGTGCATGGTAACACTGATCAACATCGTTTCCATGGATAGCAGGAACAAATCCCCCAGTTCCATATCTTCCAGTGCATCCACAATCCTTGTGATTGCTTCCGATGCGTCCACTGCTGTGTTTCCGGAAATTACTCCGGCGGCATTGTTGACCACATGCTGGCCAACGTCAAAGACCGCCATCGTGATATTGAACGTATTTGTCACCAGATAAATGGCTACATACGCTTTGAAAATCCAGAGGAAAATATTGTAAGTCTCAAATTCATGGAAATTGTTTTTCTGTGTTACCATCGTGATCAATTCATAGCACAGGACAAAGGTGATGATCAGTCCCGCAATGGGGACAATCACTGTTTGGGATAAATTCTGAATCAGATTAAAAATCCCTGCATTCCATCCCTGCGGTGTCTGTCCCACCTGCCCGGCTATGGTTCCCACCTGCTCATTGACAGACGTGAACATGTTATCCAAACTTGACTTGATAAGCCCGATCAGGATATCCTTTATCGCTTCCGTAATTCTCTCAATGATGGTGTTCATCTACTACTCCTCTTAAGAGAACAATGTTGCCAGCTGTGGAATCAGGGTAGTTCCCAGCAGCATGATTCCGGCACCAGCCATCAGCTGTTTGATGCCCTGGCTCTTAGCGCCGGGATTGTCATTCCCATATCCTTCCAGAAGGTTTACGACACCCCACACGCCAAGACCTGCACCGATTGCGACTACAAGAGTTTTTAAAGTTGTAATTGCACTGCTAAAAAATGCCATATACATTCACCAAAACTGACTTTTTTCAGGTGTTTACGGGAATGAAAAAACACCGACTAAAAAGCCGGCGCACCTAATGTCAGTTATTCCTTTCCTCATTATTTTTCGTTCATTCCCAAGGTTACTCCGACAGTTCTACATGAATTACTTCCACCTCTTCTTCAGATTTCGGTGTGTACTGCGGATTTAACTCTTTCTCAACTTTGTATCGGTTCTTCTCGTTTTCATCTGCAAGAAGCCGATAGTTTTTGTGTTTCGTGATATCATATTTGTCCGAGAAAAATGGTCTGGCACCACGGATCTGCAGGATACATTTTCCTCCATCCATGACTGCAATCTCATCTTCTGTCATCAGCTGTTTGCCTGTTTTCTGGTAATTCAATCCAAAAGACTTCTGATTACTCCTCGTCTCCGAAGTGTTATACAGGTCAATGGTTTCCTTACCCAGAAGCTCACTCATTTCCTTTAATGTGGTCTTCTCTTTCCCACCAAGGAATAAAGTCGTATCACAGTTGCCCAGAATGGTATCTGCACTATCCTTATACATTGCCTTTAACTGACTCTGTGACTGCAAAATAATAGAAGCAGAGATTTCCCTGCTTCGGATAGTTGCGATCAGCTTGTCAAACTGAGGAATTTGTCCGATGTTGGCAAACTCATCAGCGATGACACGCACATGCACCGGAAGTCTTCCACCATATTCATCATCTGCCTTATCGCAAAGCAGATTGAAAAGCTGTGACTGCAACATCGCAATCACAAAGTTGAATGTGGTATCCGTATCGGACATAATCAGAAACAAGGCTGTTTTCCTGTCTCCGATCTTATCCAGCTCCATTTCATCGTAAGACATGATCTCACGAAGCTCTGCGATATCAAATGGGGCAAGTCTGGCACCACAGGAAATCAAAATCGACTTCGCCGTTTTGCCGGCGGCCATTTTGTATTTTTTATACTGTCTGACCGCAAAGTGCTGCGGATCTCTTTCTTCCAGTTCCTGGAACATCATATCCACTGGATTCTGGTAAGTTTCATCCTCTTCACGGGTTTCGCTTTCATTCAAAAGATCCAGAAGAGTATTCAGATTCTTTTCCTCTTCATCACCTTCATACCAGATAAAAGCAATCAGTGCTGTATACAGCAATTTCTCTGCTTTCACCCAAAAATCTTCGGAAGCTTTTTCCCCTTCGCCTTTGGTATTTACAATGATTGTTGTCACCAGCTTCAGGATATCTTTTTCAGACCGTATATAAGCAAATGGATTGTAATGAAGGGATTTAGAAAAATTGATCGTATTCAAAACCTTAATCACATAAGGCTCATATACCACTTTCCTGGATTTATCTTTGATGACATTTCCATCTTTATCCCTCTTCGGCGGTCCCTTTGCTAACATCTTCCCGCACTCCTCGATCAGAGTGCCTTTGGGATCTGTAATGACCATGGAACAGTTCATCTGCATGACCGATGGTTTTACGAAAAAACGTGTCTTACCGGAACCACTGCCGCCGATAACTACAATATTTTTATTTCTTGCATATTTCGGTTGCTTCGGTCTGCTCTCCATCGTCAGTGCTTCTGTTGCTGTCAGTGGAATGTTCATCCATGGATCATCTGACATATAAGGCTTGATATCCTCTGCAGTTCCCCATCTGGCTGAACCATACTCGATTCCTTTCCGGAGTTTCTTTGCATCTGACTGTTTCTGCCAAACCAATAGTTTCAAAATAACTGCGACAGTAACTCCAACCAATAGGTCTCTCAGGTCAAAACTTAGCAGAATTCCTGTAAAGATCCGATCTGCATGTTCCATCGCATATAACAGTTTGTTCCCTATATCTTCTCCGGGACTTCTCCTGTATAAGCAGGAGGCCCGGTCCGCATAAAAAGCGGTCAGAACATAGGGAAGATTCGTAAGAACCAGTTTCTTTTTATCCAGGGCGGACAGCCTGACCCCAGCCTTATTCTTCCACTTCTGCATCAGCTTATTGCCGTGTTGTTTCATCATCGGCTCTGCTCCTGATGCCGGTTCTTTACTTTGTCCTTCGATTTCTTTGGCATCATTGCCCGGTAAGCTGCAAGACGCTTATGAATGGAAGGCTTATTCGCTTTTTGAATCTGTTTCTGGGAAAACTCACGGAAAGCAGCATTGAGGGCATCCTGATCACGTCCCTTGAAAAATACCAGATAAACCGGAGGCTCTTTGCTCTTGTCTTTTTTCAGAGCATAATTGATCCCGTATTTTCTGGCATACCGTTCAAAGGACTTGATATTTTTGTCCGTGATCTCGATATTGACCATCCCGGCATTCTGTTTTGCCAGCTCTTTTACCGTGACCTTTCCCTGTTTTGGCTGATTTTTCTGTGCTTTCTTCTCTACTGATTTCTGCTTCTGATGACGCAGATACGCAACAAGAACCTTTTTCAACAGGTCTGCCGTAATCTTAGTAGTCCGAATACAGAACGTGACCGTTTTCTGAGTTACCTCTTCCTGCATGACTTTTCCCTCCTTTCAGCGATTCAACTGCTGTCCAGATCTGTAATCATGGCAATCACCCCCTTTAATGAAAAAAGACAGATTAACCGGTAATCAGGTTCTGCACCTGTACGAGTTTTTCTGTCCCTTCTTCTTTTCTCTTATCTTCTCCACCACAATAGATGGGAACACACATTTCAAGTATTCTGCTATAAATACGCTGATGAGCAGTATCTAAATCTGTAGATTTCATTTCATTCAGTCCCAGATTCGTTGTTACGATCAGCGGAAGCATTTTACAATAACGGCTGTCTATCACATTATAGACCTGCTCCAAAGCAAACTCGGAATTTCGTTCTATTCCCAAGTCATCAATAATCAGCAGCGGATAATCCACAAGATTTTGTATAATCTGGTTCTTATCTGCCTGATAGCTGGTCATTTCATTTAGGATCCTGGAAAAATTTGTCATCATGACACGTTCTCCCTGTTCCAAAAGTGCATTTGCAATACAACCTGCAAAGAAACTTTTCCCGGTTCCAACAGGTCCCATCAAAAGCAGTCCTACATTTTTTCTCTTCATATCTGTCCAGTTTTCTACATACTGCCTGGCAATTAGTATCTTCTGGTTGCTTCCGTTGTCATTTTCAAATTTCCATTCCCAGAATCTTCTTTCCCGAAGTCCGACGGATTTTCTCTGATAAAGCTGCCGCTGTGCTTCTTCCCACTGCATCTTCTCATCTAGTTCCTGCCTGGCTTTTACCTCGCATTCGCACAAACAGGACACTACATGCTCAAATCCCATCAGACTGACCTTCATCTGTTTTCTTTTTCTACAGATACCACAATGAAGGCACCCATCTTCGTCCACATAATCTTCAACCACTTTATTTTTCATTAAAGGCTTTCTCCTTCCTGAAATTCATATTTGTCCATTCCTGCCCTGGTTCCATCCCTTTCTGCCCAAAGACAGATTGTTGCAAAATGGTTCTGATATTCTTTTCCACTGGATTTCATATAAACAGAAAGATGATCAATCCGTTTCTGGTAATCCCATGGAAATAGCGTCATCAGCTCCTGCAGTTCAGCTTCCGACAGAACAACATTTTTAAATCTACCATACTGACTGAATTTTTCTTCCAAAGTGGGAGTATTGCCCTTACTCTTATCAGTATGATTCTTTTCAGTCTTATTTATCTTAGTATTACTTCCATCCAGATTCTTGCAGTCCGGACTTCTATTTTTTTGCGTTCCGGACTTCCAGTTTCTTGCAATCCGGATTTCCAATTCCTTGCAGTCTGGATTTCCAGTTTCTGGCGTTCCAGAAGCAAAGTATCTTACTGGCTTTCCTCTGCTCCGTTTCACAAAATTTTTCACGTATATGACAGAAGGACGATTATTCCCCTGCCGATACCGTTCGATCAATCCAATGCCATGCACACTGTCAAGCTCATAAAGAAGCTTTGTCACTGTCGTATGCGACATTCGCAACAGCTCCTGTAATTCTGCGATTGTGTAAATGATATAGACATAACCATCACTGTCGATCCAGCCATTTTTCTTGGATAGGCTGATTCGATCAAGCAGAATTCCGTAAAGGAGCTTTGCGTCTGTGGACAGGCTTGCAAACTCTTTTTCTGTGAACAGAGCTTTGGGTATCCGAAAAAAAGAAAACTGGTCAGATTCTTCTGCTCTGAAATATTCAAAATCTGCCATAACTTATTTCCTATTCTTCGGCTTCGTTTTCTTCATAACGTGAATCATACAAAGCATAATCGAATCCCTCCATAAAATCCTCCAGATACATTTTTTTTAACTTCTTATCTGCCATGCTCAAGTCATAAATAAAACTCTTATCATAATCAATAGCGTAAGCAAGTGCTTCCAGGATAATGCTATATCTCTTTCTTGAACAGTCTTTATACTGTCTGTGAAGATATTGCTGAAGTCTTCTTACTCTTTTAAAATCTTCTTCATTTTCATGCAGATATTTAAATGCAAGGTTCATTCCAAACTCAAAACCAGACGTTGGGAAATCCTCTTCTTCCAGATCCTCAAAATCCTCCTGTTCTTCACCTTCCATTGGTTCTGAATCATACTCATCCAGATACCCCATATCTACAATAGTTTTCAGAATATCTCTGGATGCTGCCACCATCTTGTCCATGATAATTTCTCTTTCTTCCAGTGGCATATTTGCCATAATTCTGTCTAATGTCATCATTGATTCTTCCTCCATCTCATTTTCATAAATATCGTTGATATAAAAGTGGTTCGCTTTTCCATTATTCGGAATAATACGCACCAGCTTTCCAACCTGAACCAGTTCCTGTACAGCCTGATCTACTCCATATCGGGTCATATTCAGATTTTTCTTCATTTCACTTTTCGGATAGACAACAAACAGATCTCCATTATGATCTACCCAGCCATTCTGTACCGCAAATTTCAAACGATCCAGAAATAAGCTGTATAAAATCTTTGCTGTATTTGACAGATTTTTGTATTTTTCCATCTGGAACAGCACCTTTGGCACCTGCAGACAATCTACCGGCATATACTCCATCTTACTCATTGATTGTTTTCTCCTTCTGTTTGTACAGCACTTCAGCTGAATTGATATTGATTTCCAACATCCCCACGAAAACCTGATAATACAGCAGGCATATCTGTTCATCCTCCCTTGCCAGATACAATCCTTCCAGTTCATTGGACGGATGTTTCATTCCATATACTGCCTGACAGATATCATGGATTTTCTCACATTCCACACTTCTAAGATGCATCTCCAAGGTGTGATTGAATCTCTGCCAGTCCTCCAGTTTTTGATTTACTGCCATCATGCACTGGAATAGTTCCGCTGCTTCACATGCTGCTGACAGCACTACATTTTTGTTATTGATACTTCCATCGGCATTTTTCATATGCCCTATCATATACACCTGATCTACTGAAACCATCTTTTATCCTCCTCTATCTAAACGGCATTTCCTCTTCCATGCCCTCCGGTATCTCTAAGAACCCTTCCGCATCTTCTGGGAATGGTGGTCTGTCAACCATTTTTGCACCTGCGAATTCAATCCGGTTTGCATACACTTCGGTGGTATAAATCTTTTTCCCGGTATCCTTATCTTCATAATTACCCGTGACAATCTCGCCTTCCACCATGACCTTCGTTCCCTGCATCAGATAATCTCTGGCAAATTCTGCTTTCTTTGCAAAAGCCTTTACCGGAATGAAACTGACTTCATCAGAATAATTTCTTCTGACTGCCAGAACAAACTTGGCAATCTTATGAAGTCCTTTTTCATTCTCCACTTCATTGTATCCAGGATTTCTTACCAATCTCCCGGAAATAATTGTTGTATTCATTGGCTTAACCCTCCTATACTTTCATTGATTTGTAACAGATACCGATACATGGACCACATTTTCCATAGGCACATCCGTAACATTCATCTTTTTCCAACTCTTCCTGCTTCATTTCATCTGCAAACATCTTTAAAAGAGTTGTATAAATCTGTTTCACTGCCAGGAACTTTTCCTCCGCTTTTTCCATCTTCTCTTTGTAAAATGGAATCAATCTACGAAGAATCGGATGGAAACGCTCATTCTCATCATCCCAGGCACAATTTTTCATCATACAGCGTGGCTGTTTCTCATAACTTCCAAGATAATACGGACAAAACGTACAACCTCTTTCTTTGATAATCTCAGGTGAAATTACCGGCATCTGACTTTTGATTTCTTTTGTTACATGCTTGCTTTCAATGCGTTCTCTCATAATAAAATCCTCCAAACTAATATTTGCAAAAGGGATTTACCCTGAATTGCCTGTTTTTAGGCACAAAAAAAGAGGCAGACTTACGATTTTTGTTTTCGCAAGCCTGCCTCTTATCAAACTAATCTTCTATTTTCCAATGATATACCGTATAAAAACGTATATCGCTCTGATCACATACACTGGAATCATGATACTTCCGATCAATGCTCCAATGATGACACTTAATGCAGCCATACCAAGTGTTGCTGTGGTATCCATTCCCCTTGGGATTAGAATCAGCCGCATTTTATGTATTCCAAATGGTAATCCGGCAATAAATATCCACCAGAACCAATCTGTCTGACCGCTGACTTTCATAATTGTTTTTGTCATCCAAAACCAGAATACCATAAATGCCAGCGGCAGAATTGATTTTTTAATTACATCTTCAATCGTCACCTTTTTTCTCCTTCTGTCTGATTCCTTCCGTCACCTCCCGATTGAGGTTTGCCAATATTTCTCTAACCACAGGAGAATCCAATCGAAAGGTTTCCAGATCTTTCTCCGTAAGCTCCCTTCCGTTCGCATCATATCTTCGTACATTTTTTAAAGCCATACTTTCACTTTCTTCCTGCTGATAATCTTAATGTTTTCAACAAATGTTTAAACTTCTCTCTTTTCATCTGTTTAACACGTATCTTTTCTATCTTTTTCCTATAGACTTGTATTCTACTTGCCATATCTTCATTGCTCATTCTTCACCCTCTCTTTCTGCCCACGATGCCAGAAGCATAAATATAATTTCTTCCATCTGAGTCTTTGTATATGTCTCTGGAAAATATTGTTTCAACTTTTTCGCCGGAATCTGCACTTGAACTTTTTCAGTACTTTCATTCATGCAAATCTGGTCAATCTCTGAATACGTCAACATCCGTTCTTTTGAAATCTGTTTCAATTCCTTTGCCTGCTTCATGGACGGTACCATATTGTGATTACTCATATACTGAAGTAACACCTGTTGTTCTTCATTTCTCAAATATGAAATTTCAACAGCCGTGTTAAAAGGAAGTTTCTTATCATCTGCCATTTCCAACAGTTCGGGAAGTAACAATGTCAAATGAATATATCTTAATATTTGTCTGGAACTATCTTCAGTATTCTGACTGACTTCCTCTGCCGCCAACTTCTTGCCAACTTGGCAAGAAGTTAAATCGGATCTCTTACCCTGTCGTTTCAATGCCTCATATTTCATTTTATAAGCAAAAGCTTTTTCACTGATTAAGAGTTCTTCTCTTTGAATATTGGAATCTACCATAATCACCGTTGATTCATCATCCGTAAGATCTTTGATGATAACCGGCATTTTCTCTAATCCTGCAAGTTCACATGCTCGTTTTCGCCGATGACCTGCTACCAACTCATAACCCCCAGACTCTCTCAACCGCACAATGCCAGGAACCAATACGCCGTATTGTATAATACTTTCTGATAATTCTTCCATTTTCTTATCATCTCTTACTTGAAATGGATGATTCGGAAATGGATGAAGACTTCCGATTGCTATCTCACTAATTCCATTGATTGACTCTTCGTTTGTTCCAAACAATGCATCAAGCGGCTGTAAGGAAACGGGAGTTGCTCTTTTTTTAGATGGCATCTTCTAGCACCTCCTCCGTCACTCTCCGATAAGCCTCTGTAGCTTTGCTTTTCGGATCATAAGAGAAAATACTCTGTCCTTCTCTGACTGCTTCCTTCATTCTT
>OBAH01000106.1_pt1 | contig 82761 bp, 73 predicted proteins | sample 1517491 | NCBI WGS metagenome assembly OBAH01 (sample SAMN04571697, study PRJEB22368) | human gut metagenome | biome: human gut; material: stool | host: Homo sapiens | place: Luxembourg | collected 2012-08-03
TAGAGTTTCCGATTTTGTTTATTTAAGCCATTTTATTTTTCATGCGTAACTACTACCAATTATATTACTTTACGTCATTCGCTGATTTTCCAGCTAAAACCGCATTGATTTTATCTTTTGCCATCTTAACTGTACTTTGATCTGGAACCATAACACTAGCTGCATCACCAAGTTCAGCACACATTAATGTATCACCTGTTCCATCGACCATATACAGTTCCATCTTCCATTTTGGATTGTTGTTGATTTGATATTTAATTAAATCCGAAATTTCTTCATTTGACATTGTTGTAGAGAAAGTATTTGCCATCGCATCCATAATAGAAGCATACTTTGTAATAACACTTGGTTTTGTAGCTTCATTTACAATTCCCATTAAGACTTGTTGTTGATTCTTTGTACGTTGACGATCACCTTCTGTATATGAATATCTTTCACGAGCATAAGCTAATGCATGTTGTCCATCCAAGTGATTTACACCTTCATGAACACTAAATGTAGATGTAGTGACCGCATATCCAGGCTCTACATATACATCAACACCACCTAAAGCATCAACCAAATCTGTTACGGTATCAAATCCCACTTTAAACGTATAGTTGATTTCAATACCTAATAATTGTTCTACCGTACGTTTTGTAGTGTTTGTACCATGAATACCCGTATGTGTAATTTTGTCTAATGCCCCTTGCATACAACCATCTGCCGCATCACAAGCGGTTGTTACATAGAAGTCACGAGGTACAGAAGTCAATAAGATCGTACTTGTATTAGGATTGATAGTAGCTACCATAATCACATCACTACGACCGTTTTCATCAAATCCACCACGCGTATCCGATCCTGAAATCAACACATTAAATGGTTTTGATGTAATATCACTAACTGCATTTGCCTTATCTGTGTTTTCTACTTTATAAGAAGTTTGATAAATAACTTTTGTATTATTATCAAAATCCGCATAGCTTTCCATATCTAAAATTTGACTACGACTCGATTCATTAATAATAATTGAATCCACTTCCCCATTATAGAAAGCTTCTAACATAGAACTTAAACTATCATATTCACTTTGATTCATTACAATACCATCTTTACTTAATTCTTTTAAAGCTTTAGATGATCCTTGAGTACCAATCGTACGCAATGTACCAACTGATAAACCATTTAATTGTGACTTATTCTTTATATCACTTGATTGTTTAACTACTACACTTACCGTATTTTTCGCATGTTTCGTTACATTCGTAATGTTTGTCAATAAGCTTCCTGTTTTAGAAATGTAATATCCACCCACACATGAACCAAATATAAGTACTAAAGTAATAACAACACAAATAATTTTCGAAACAATTGCTCTTGTATAATAACATAACAATAACGCAAATATCGCATCTAACAATACAAATATAATAGTAATTAAAAATAATAATTTAGTTGGTAACACATTAATTTTAATCAATTGATATAAAAGATAAAATGATGCTACAACTAACAGAATAGATAATACAATTCCAATTCCTCTTAAAACTCTATTTTGTTCCTTCATGTCTATACTGCCCCTCTTCCATAAAGAACTTGCTTAACTGTTTTAAATAATAATGTTACATCCAACCAGAATGACCAGTTGCGATAATAATATTCATCTAAAACTAAGCGGTGGTCAAAGTCCACATCACTACGACCATGACTTTGCCACATACCTGTAATACCAGGCTTACATGCAACAACATCGTCATAATATTGTCCCATATCTTCTTTTTCACGTGGCAAATAAGGTCGAGGACCTATCAGAGACATTTGACCTAATAATACATTTATAAATTGTGGAAATTCATCCAAACTCTTTTCTCGCAAGAACTTTCCTGCACTTGTGATACGAGGATCATTTGCCAGTTTTTTATTCACAGTATATTCCTCGCGAATTGCAGGATCCTTTTCCATTAATTCTTCAAGAATCTTATCTGCACCAAGCACCATAGTACGATACTTATACATCTTAAATTCTTTACCATTCTTACCAATACGATTTTGTGTAAAGAAAATTGGCCCCCTATCTCCTTCTTTACGATTTTTAACAAATACAAAAGCAGTTAATGGAATCAAAATTAAGATTCCACATAATCCGGCACAAATGTCCATTAAGCGTTTTAACACATAAGAACCAACCTGGTTAACACCACGAGAATTTGAAATCATTAAAATTCCATCAAAGTCCTCAACCTTTGTATCAAACGTTACTAGACCATTCACTTGTGGTAAATACTTAATCACATTTACTTTGTTCTTAAATAATTCGAATAAAGAATTTAAATTTTTTTGTTTCAATTCAGGTATCGCAATTAATACCGTATCAATATTATGTGATTTGATAAATGAATCCACATCTTCAATACCTATTGTTTTATTTTTAGAAACAACTTGTTCCTGATGAATACCATACGATTTACAATTCACAAAACCTTGTACATCTAATAATGAATAACTATTTCCTCTACATACAAAGGCAAGTTGAGCGGCTGTATGACCTACACCAACAATTAAAGTATTATGTTTATATTTCTTTCTAAACCATTTATGCGTATATCTTGAACTAAATCCTGCAAAAACAAACAAAAAGATTGTTAAAAACACAAAACCATATAGTTTACGAAATGTCCAAGAATAAAATGGAAATACCAAAAAACTCGCAAAGAAAAAACCAACATGACTTAATATTAATAATCGTATTTCATCATACATTAACAATACTTTTCCTTGATAACGGCCAATTAGAATCTGCATCAAAAAATATAGTGCACATAACTTTATAGCGATTTCATCATCAAATCGTGCTATATTCATGGCCTGCAAGAACTGTATTAATATCCAGAAAAATACAAATTCAATAAATATTTTTAATCTTCCTATTTTTGACATATAGAATTCTCCTCACAATTTACATATAAACTATTGTACTAAAAAAAAAAGAAAAGAACAACATCCGTCCTTTTCAGTCAAAAATAGGTACATCTAACCTTGAATAGAAGATAATACAGTGAATGTAGCTGCATCAACCATACAAGTATTTTTGATATCCTGGAATGTAAATGTAACAGTATATTGTTGTGTTGCTTCATCTAAAGTACAACCAATATCTGTCACATCTTCTTGTCCAAGTCCTGCATTGGCAAGAGCTGCATCAATAGCTGCTTGTTGATTTTCATCAAAAGAAGTTGATTCTTTTTTTTCTTCTTTCTTTGTTTCAGTTTTAGTTTCTTCCTTCTTCTCTTCTACGGGTTCAGTCGTAGAAACTTCTTCACTATTACTTCTTTTATAATTTCTTTCTTGTATAATACCATCTTTACCAATCTTATATTCATAAGATCCAGTAGTTGTATCAAAACTTACTGTATAATATTTCTTTTCTTCTTGAACAGACACATTCGAACATTCTTTTTTTGTGGCATTTGCATCGTCTCTTGCCACTTCTAAAATGTCGTTTTGAGTGATTTCTAAATTACTATTGCCACATCCAGTTAATAATAGAGTTGAAGCTAAAATAATAAAACTATTTCTTTTTCTTCTTTTTACCATTGTCTTCTCCTCCATACCCATATCCGTAGCCATATCCATAATTACTGTCACTTGCTGATTCCACTTTATTTAATACAACACCCATGACGTGACCACCATTTCTTTCTACGTCATTAATAGCTGCTTTTACTTTACGTTTATCCGATGTTTTAGAGTCAACTACATATAGTACTCCATCACTCACGTTACATAATGGAATGGCATCAGATGCTACCGCAACTGGCGGACAATCAATAATAATATATCCAAATTCTTGACGTGCTTGATTTAAGAATTTAGCTAATCTTTTAGATCCTAATACTTCACTAGGATTAGGTACTTTATGTCCAGCAGTTATAACCGACAATGCATATCCACCATCATATTGCACATCTTGTACTCCTTCAAATGAATGAATGCTCACGCCTTCTCTAAATTCTGAAATAATGTTTGTTAATCCAGAACGATTTGAAATCTGAAGTGTTTTATGAACTGAAGCATTTCTTAAATCACAGTCAATTAATAACACATTTTTATATTTAGCTGCCATAATACGAGCTAAATTACAAGCTACAGTACTCTTACCTTCATTAGGTATTGTACTTACTACGTTGATTACTTGTATCGCATCATCCATCTGACTAAATTCAATATTTGTACGTAATCCACGATAGATTTCATCCACATCAAATTGATTTCTTTTCTTTCTTGCCATTTCTATCTCCCAAAGAAACCAAACAGTTTCTTTTTCTTTTCAACCTCAATATTTAATATTTCTTTATTACTCAATAATAACTTAGGATTCTCATAAAATAAGATATCCGCATTATCAAACCCTATACGCTTACCTACAACCGTATACACATCACTCAATTGTTCAGTACGATTTCCACTCGCTCTATGCGTATCTGTACAAATGACATCACAATATCCATTCTCTAATAACTCTAATGCATTCGATTGTATTTTCTTTCCATTCACACCAAGAATCGAAGTACGATTCATTTGTAGAACACAACCCATATCAACCCAATGATCAATAATTGAATAGTCTAATCCTTCATGGAAATATCTTTCAATATGAGCTAGCACAGGAACAAAACCTTTCATTTTCAATTCATATAAGCATTCATCTCTATAATCAAATGAATGAATATCACGAAGAACATTATATTCAACTAACATGTATTTACTACTATTTAAAGTTGGATATAAATCTAATTCTAATCCGTCAACGAATTCACTATTCATCATCACTTCCCCACCAAAATAAATAGGGATAGGACTCAACTTTCTTAATTCCAATTGACGAGTTACCATTTCATTATAGATATGAACATCTAATTGTCCAGGAATGAAATGAGGTGTACTACAAATACCTACAATACCATCCTTCTTAGCAGACTCTAATGAACTTACTGCATCCTCTATTGAAGGCATACCATCATCAATACCCCAAGCAATATGAGAATGCAAATCAATATACTTAGCCATTATAGTTCAGGAATCTCGCAGAATACTGGAATGCCCAAATACTTTTCTGCCTCTTCCTTTGTACGTAAACGATTATCAAATAAGAATCTCAACGTTGCATAACCACAACCAAGCACAAAACCAACCATAGTAGCAAGTAGTGTATTCTTCTTCATATTTGGTCCACTAGGAATATAAGACAACTTAGCCTTATCAACAACCTCAATATTACGAACATTCAAATTCTTCTGCATTGTACGAATAAAAGTGCTAACTGTATCATTTGCGATATCCTTAGACAATTTAGGATCTGTTGTAGTAGCAGAAATTGTAATAATCTCCGTATTAGATTCATTCGTTACACTCACAAGCTTTTTAACACTATCAGCACTCTCTAATCCAACATCCTTAGCTACCTCAGACATGATGTTATTTTGAGTTAATAAATTCACCGCATTCGTAACCAACTTACTATTCGCCATCTGTGAATTATAATCCAAAGAACCACTCTCACTAATCTGTGGTGTTAAATAAATTGAAGTACTCGCAGTATACGTTGGAGCAATTAATAACTTAGTTCCAAAGAAACCACCCACACCAAACAATATACATAAAACAATAATCAACTTAATATGTTTCAATATAGCCCTAAATAATTCTAATAAATCAATCTCTTCCATTTCACGTACATCACTCTGCGTACGATCCATTCTACTGTTTACCATAAAAGCCTCCCTTTCTCACAATAAAACATACTCTATAAATATAGCATAGATTCATTAATACATCATAAAAAAAGCTAAAAAAATTAATTTTAGCTTTCATTTAACATTAGTTAATTAATCTCTTCTAAACAAATCACGAGTATATACTTTATCCTGTACATCATCTAAACAATTATCATATCGATTTGCGATAATTGCTTGACTTAATAATTTAAATTCTTTTAAATCATTTACAACTTTACTACCAAAGAATGTTTCTCCATCTTTTAATGTTGGTTCATAAATAATAACCTTAGCACCCTTAGCTTTAATACGTTTCATTACCCCCTGAATAGAACTCTGTCTAAAGTTATCACTATTTGATTTCATAGTTAAACGATAAACACCTACAGTAACATCATGTTCCTTTGATTCATCCCACTCATCATTAGCTTCATAAGCACCTGCAATCTCTAATACTCTATCTGCAATATAATCCTTACGTGTTCTATTAGATTCAACAATTGCTTCAATTAAGTTTTCAGGTACGTCCTGATAGTTAGCCAATAATTGTTTTGTATCTTTAGGTAAACAATATCCACCATAACCAAATGAAGGGTTATTATAGTGAGATCCAATTCTAGGATCTAAACAAACACCCTCAATAATATCTTGAGTATTTAATCCTTTCATTTCAGCATACGTATCTAATTCATTAAAATAAGATACACGAAGAGCTAGATATGTATTTGCGAATAACTTAACTGCCTCTGCTTCAGTAAATCCCATAAATAATGTATCAATATTTTCTTTAATAGCACCTTCTTGAAGTAAAGCAGCAAATTCATGACTCTTCTTAACCAATCTAGAATCATTTACATCCGTACTAACAATAATTCTAGAAGGATATAAGTTATCATATAAAGCCTTGGACTCTCTTAAAAATTCTGGACTAAAAATAATATTCTTAGTATTAAATTTATTTCTTACACTCTCCGTATATCCTACTGGAATCGTTGACTTAATAACCATAATAGCTGAAGGATTATACTTTAATACAAGCTCAATAACACTTTCTACTGCACTTGTATCAAAGAAATTCTTCTTACTATCATAATTCGTTGGTGCAGCAATAACTACAAAGTCAGCATCCGAATAAGCATATTCTGCATCCATTGTAGCCTCTAGATTTAAATCCTTTTCAGCCAAATATTTTTCAATATAATCATCCTGAATAGGTGATTTCTTCGCATTAATTAAATCTACCTTTTCCTTAATAATATCCACTGCCTTTACCTCGTTATGTTGAGATAATAAACAAGCAATACTCAATCCTACATATCCTGTTCCTGCAACTGCAATTTTCATTTTATTTGTCCTCCCTGAAACAATATTTAAAAAGTAAAAAATAAAAGCTATTTCTTCTTAATAATCTTTATAGAATTATAACACTTATATTATATAATATATAGCATTATATAGTCTAGGCAATATAAAAGAGCCGAATTGCTTCGACTCTTTCAAGTATATGTCCGCAAACATATACCTCAATTAATGTACATATTATACAAATAACAATAAAAATATTCAAGTCCTTATAAATAATTTTTTAATATATTCATTCTGGAAGCTAAATCAGGATGAATGACCATTGACACTACTGTTGGATTTACAGAGTGTGTATAATCATCCGTGATCTTTTCAAATTCACGAATAAAAGCTTTAATTTCTGTTCTAGATACTTTCAATAGTTTTAGATAATAACACATTAAAATAATGTAATCACCAATTGTTTTAAAATTAACATATGGCAAACCCACATCCAGTTTTAAGCATTCTCTCATAGGAGATGAGGGCCTTCCGCTTCTAAATCTTGCATCAAAAACTACTGAATTATGCGCAATAGCATTTCTTAAATCCTTTAATGCGTAAATATATTTATAGATTAGTTCTCTATTTGTATCACACGCAAGATTTAATCCTAATCTAATAGATATATCGTTTCTTACGTCCCAAGTTAAACAAGACAATAAAAAACCTAAATCACCCATATGTAATATTTCAAATAATGCCCATAAAGGAACACTTCCATAACCTACATTATTGTAAAAATGTGTGATACGAGGATTTTCTTTCCTGTATGCATTGGCAAGATTTTTTTGAATTAAATTTTGTAGATTCAATTTATTAATCTGTAATTCTTGCCTGGTGCTGTTTGATGCCGTGCTAGGCGCATTGTTATACCCACTAATCACTCTATCAAACATATCTTGGATAGATTCAGAATTTGTATGAATCAAAATACTTTCCAATGCAATGTTTTTAACGGCCGTTTCAATATACATCATTTTCTCATACAATAATGCTTTCAACTTTGAATCATACTGAATTGTGGCATATATCTCATCATTTGAAACAAACGGTAATCTTCTTGTCGAATTCCCAAAAAAGCGATATCCTTTATATCCATGATAATATCCTGTATTAATTAACTGTCTTTTTTGTTTACTTCCATGTATTTGAATGCCATTTTCACGAAGATGTCTCATTAATCCATCTGTAGTTTTATAACTCATATATAATTTTACCTCAATTTAACTTACTATATGGCTAAGATATCATAAATCAACATCATTCTCAAGATTAGCAAGCATTCTAGTCTTCTTTTATATAAAAATCTTTATACCACTCTGCAAATTTTCTTAAGCCTTCTCTTAACGGAGTATGTGGTTTAAATCCAAAGTCTCTTTCTAAAGCACTCGTATCCGCATATGTTACTGGTACATCCCCTGGTTGCATAGCAACTAATTCTTTATGAGCTTCAAAATCATAATCTTCAGGTAATACTCCAGCTCTTACTAATTCTTCAGAAAGGATCTGAACAAAGTCTAATAAATTTTCTGGATTACTATTACCAATATTGTAAATCGCATAAGGTGGAATAGGAAGGCCATCTTCACCATTCTTCTTTTCTGGAGCTTTATTCATAACTCGAATAACACCTTCTACAATATCATCTACATATGTAAAGTCACGTTTACAATTTCCATAATTAAAAATCTTAATCGTATCCCCATTCACTAGTTTATTCGTAAATCCAAAATAAGCCATGTCTGGACGTCCAGCAGGACCATATACAGTAAAGAATCTTAGTCCAGTACTAGGAATATTGTATAACTTAGAATATGCATGCGCCATTAGCTCATTACTCTTCTTAGTTGCTGCATATAAACTTACAGGATTATCCACCTTATCATCCGTACTATAAGGAACCTTTTTATTGGATCCATATACACTACTACTAGAAGCATAGACCAAATGTTCTACAGGATAATTTCTACAAGCCTCTAAAATATTGTAGAAACCCAACATATTACTTTCAATATATGCATCTGGATTCGTAATCGAATAACGAACACCTGCCTGAGCACCTAAGTTAACAACAATACTAGGACGATACTTACCAAAGATAGAATCAATCAATTCCTTATCAGCTAAATTTCCCTTAACAAACGTATAATTCGAATAACCAGACAATTCATTTAGTCTAGCCTCCTTAATACGCACATCATAATAATCATTCATGTTATCTAAACCGATAACCATACATTCAGGATCCTCTTTCAAAATCCTTTTACATAAATTGGATCCAATAAATCCTGATGCACCTGTAACAAAAATAGTTCTATTCATATCATTCGCTCCTTACTATTACATATATAATAAACAATTCTTTTTAAAAGAATCATTCATTTAATAATTTAAATTCAATTTGTTTTGAAGTAGTAAAATAGTCCTCTATCATATTTATACTCTTCATATATTCAACTAGTTCTTCATTTCTTTGAGATTTATTAATTCGAGTTAATGTCCCAAGAGATTCATAAACTTTTTGATATCTTTCAATACATTTAAAACTATAAATCAATGATGCTTTATCTAAATGATTTAAATATTTCATCATTGTTTTTATTTGTAATTCTTCAATATTCTTTAATGCTTCAATTACATACTGATAGATTAACGGCCTAAATGGTTCTATATCATTCATAAATGATTTAGCCAGTTCTTCATCCATATACAATCCGTCTTTGCTTTCTAAAAGAGTAAAACGAGTTTTAAACGTAAATTTATCATTATGTATTAAACTAGCATATAATTCTTCATCTATTTCATAATTTTCAATATAATGCCTAAAATCCAACTCATATTTCAAAGCAAATTGTTGAAATAAATCAAGATTCGTTTTACTTAACCTTTCAAAACTTTCCATAAAAGGGGATATTAAATCATTCTCAATCAAATACCCAAGAATGTCCGATTTGATTTTTCTAAAATCAACATCTTTATAAAAACCACACTTAATTTTATGAATTTTATAAAATTCTATATTATAAGCATTATAAAAATCATATAAAAATTCATTCGATAATTTCCCATTATAAGTACGGGAAATTTTTGAAATATTGTTTTCCACAAATTGTGAAAGTGTATCACTATATCCATATTCATCCCAATACTCAATAACATATTTCCAACATGGCGTTATATGATTATTTTTTAAAATACAATCCCAAACATCTTTTTGGGTTATATTTGTCAGTGTGCTGTAATCAATATGTATAAAATCGTTCAAATAAACATTAAACTTTTTATTTTCAAATATGGATATATAAGTTAAATCATCTAGCTTTATTGCCTTCTCTATTATTTCAATAATATATTCCAAATCTTCGCTATCATTATCTTCGCTAAGAAATACATTATCAATAAATGGCTTAATATTTGAATTCACATAGTTAATCATAGGCTTGTAATTTAATTTATTGATTGTTGTATATATTTGCTTATTTAAAACACTTTGTAAATTTTTATCTTTGTAACCAACAATAACAGAAATCATTTCTTTATTTAAAACATATAAATCCTGATCAAAGATATAATCCAATAATTTATGATTAACACCATCAATATTCAAAGATACAAATTTGATTTTAAGTGAATCTAAAACCGTTTCCCAAATAGAAACATCATTCTTACTATTTAAAGTATTAGTAAATGCCATTCTTAATAAATCTGGTGTTTCTACTATAAATTTAGAAATGTTGTTATTACTGTTTAAATTGATAATTTGTCTCAAATCACAATAGTCAATCATATAAATAAAAAATTGACATTTTTCATGATTTGACAAGTTCGAATAATAAATATAATCTGCAGCATCTTTCCATTTAGCAAATAACTTTGGTAAAAATCTATTTATATTAGAAGATTGTTTTAAAAATTCACTCAAAAAAGAAATGCTATAATTGATATCTTCACAAATAGTTTCGATAACCAATTTTAAACAGTTTTCAAAATCATTAGATTCAACCAAATAATCCATCAAATAATAGTTATAAACATATTTACGTTTAAAGTCACTTTCCTGTAAAGCTTCTACAACACTCTTTGGATTATCTAAACGATATTTCCAATGATTTTCTTTTTCTTGCACAACATCCAAAACAAATTTTGTATCATTTGCGGTAATACTAACCTCTTTAAAATAATTTATATATTGTTCATACTGCTCATCAATATATCCTCGTATCAATAAAGTTCTTACTAGATCACTGCATTCAAAGTTCTTAAATATTTTCTCAAATGAATATGTTTCGATTAACGATTTAAGACTTTTTTGACGAAGATGTTGAATATTTGTATACTCGTTTTCATACTTAGTACAAATAGATTCTTGATTCTCTTTATTCTTTTGAATCAAATAATTAATACGATACATATATGGCTTTATTTCATCATCTAAGCCTCTAGAAAGCCCTCTAGAATCTGGATAATTAGTTATATTAGTATAATAAATAGTTACATTGCCAGATTGTGCATAAAATAGTTTGTTTAAATCAAAATCATCTTTTATTAAATCTTCATAATAAATACTTCCCTCCCTGGACGTACTCAAATATTTAATGAGTCCACCATTAGCCAAACTATTAAACATTAAAACCTTTAGTTCTCTAATACTCTTTGTACAATCATTATTATACTTCTTTAATTCTTCATTTTCTTTTATTCTAATTGATTCAATTGAAGCAATTTTATCTTCAACAAATTTATATTTAAGCTCAAAAATCTTTTTTAATAATCCTCTACCATCCTGTATACGCGAAAACATGTTTGGATCTAAGTTTTTAAAGACTATCATTGAAAATAAATTATCATAACTCAGTGATAATTCCATAAATTTTGCTTTGTTTGCGATATACATAAAATATTCGTTGCATATATTATATAAAGTACGCATTTCTGTAATATACAGACTAACTGTTTTTATACACTCATCACTTACTGCATACATATCTAATCCATGCATAATTTTCAATAATTCTTCAGAGGCGTTATTCTTATTTATAATTGGAATTACTGGAATGATGAAATCAAAGAACTTTGTACGCTCTACATCTTTAAATAGATCATCACGTATCGCATATACAAATGTAATTTTACGATTTTTTATACAATCATCGTTATTTAGAATACGATTTAATTCTCTTAGTTTGATAAATATTTCTAAATTGTTAAATCGATCCAAATCTTCAAATATAATAGTGTCATATATTTTATTCTCTTCAAAAAAGTAAATTATTTCATCCAAATATTTATCAAAAACAGTTTCATTGTGACTTGTATTTACCTGAAAATGATTATTTCCTATATTTAAAGCATTTATATGTATTTTTGTGAGATAAAACTCATAAATATATACTAAAAATGCTAGAAATAATGCCAATGATACAGCAAACGCAATCAAACCAAGTATCCATGAACACCAAAAGTTTTTTATTCCATTTGTAAAATTATCTAGAATAGGATGAATTAAATTTGGAAAAATAAAATATAACGCAGTAAATGCGATTATAATAACAAATAAACTTTGTATATAATCGCTCTTAAAATTAATATTTCTAATTTTTTTAAACTTACTATTTGGTATAGAAGATGAATCAAGTTTATAAAACAACTGTTTTAAAATACCTTTCTCCAAATTATTCAAACTACTATCGCCACTATTTTTTATATTGTTAAAATTAGCTAGAGAAATTGTAATAGTACGTTCATTAATATCATTATTCTTTTTTAATAATGTCTGTATAATACTACTCTTACCAGAACCATAATTACCCGTTAACGCAATATTGAAAATATTCTTTTGTTGTATAGCCCAATTCAATGCTTCAACAAACCCTTCACCTTCTTGTATATCATCTATTGGTCCTAAGCTTCTATATAATTTTGTTATTTCACTAAATTCGTACTTCAATTTTTTCTCCTATTCAATTCACATTTCTAATATCTTAACAAATATAATCCTCAAATATTTTTCAATTAAACATCTGATTTTATCACTTTCGTTTGATAGATCCATTTTTTTAAATCATCTATATTCTCACATATCGCAGTATATATGGCTGTTATATAAAAATTGACACCATATGTTTTCTTTTTTGCATTGGTATTAAATTCAAGAGTTTCTTTAAACTCATCAAATGTTTGCCCATTTTCTAGGTGCTCTATTGCAAGATTAATTATTTCTGTTAATAATTCGTTATGACTCTTTCCATATTGTTCAATCAATGAAAGTTCATCAAAATGATGTTGAATCACATTATTAATTTCATTTTCTTCATCAAATTCAAGATAAAAAGATATCGTTGGTATATTATTATCAACACGAAATTTTGCTTTTAAAAACTGATATAAAGGTATTGGATCATAATAAAAATGTAAAAACATTCTCTCATTATTTTTGAATAAATTTTTATTCTTTACTGTATTACAACGACTACAGCACGGAATCAAATTAGGAACATAAAAGATATATTCCGGATATGGTGATTCAGGAAAATAATGGTCAATAGTATGTGACATAGATAAACCACAATATGGACATCTTATGTTGCTTTTATCTGGTAAATTATGTAGAATTATCTGTCTACTTTTCTGAAATACTTTACTATTTTTATAGGATGCCCTAAATACATCAGATTGATTATCTGACAGTAGATTGACTTCTTTTATTTTATTTAAGTCATGTTTATGATCCTCATAAAATTTATAACGCTCAAAAATATCGTTTTTTATAAACAACATTAGCCCACTATTACCTTCAACACATGAATCACAATGATCCGCATTACATTTAGAACACACATGATTCCTTTTAATTTTATTCTTTGCTATGTCATTGTATAATGCTTTACTGTCAATATTAGGCACACTTAATTGTTTCATAACGAATCATCACCCTTATAACATTGCTTCAAAAATATCATAGCATTCAGAGAAAGATCATTACCAAAAGCAGCCATCACCTGTTCAAAAGACATTGCTTTACTTAATTTAGATAAAACTGATTTATAATTACTTTCTCTACTAGTAACATCAAATACCGAGTTAGTTATTTCTGTTAAATTATTTCCAAAGCACTCAAAATCTGGATGTACAACTGTTAAAACGTCATCTATTCTATTTAATATTTGAATTTGTTCTTTACAAATTTCTTGAATAATCAAGGGAGAATGAGTTGCCAAAATTGCATAAGAATCAAATTCTTCTAACATTTTATTTAAAGTTCTCAATAAATTAGAAATAGCATTAGGATGCAAATGTAATTCTGGTTCATCAAATAATAAGAGAGATTCCCTTTCAATATTTGCAATAACCTCAGTCATTGAACAAATTAAGATTAATTGTCCAGAACTCATATGTTGCGAAAGTAGACCATTTCTTTCAATATTATTAAGTAAATCTGAATGTTCATCTTCTAACAAAATACCTAAGATTTTTCTCCATCCATTCAATCTTTTTTTAGAAGTAATTATTTCATATGACCTATTATATATTTCTTCTAATTCAGCTTCTGAAAGAACTCCGTTCTCTTTTTTAATACCACAATATTCATATCCCTTAGACAAAAAAACATTGCTTAAATCTCTTTGTCTAAACTCATCAAACGCACTAAATGAAATTGAAATTACTTTATCTATATTAGGACGTCCCTGTGGAAATGACAAATTAATTTCAGATTGATCATTTGAAAGACCACTTAAATTATCCGCAAGAACGGTCAATAATTGAGTTTTTCCAACACCATTCTTACCTACCAACACATTAATTCGATAAGGAATATCCTTGTAAGATTTCTTTTTAAAATTAAAATTGAACTCTACTCGATCCTCCAAATATGGTATCTTAGCCTTATACAAAAAAGAAATATTATTTTCAACAGTTTCATTTAAATTAAGAAATTTATCTCCATCATTCAATGCTTTAACTGCACTTACACTTCTCAATAATGAAGTTTGAACACCATGTTCACCTTCAAATTTTTTTCTGATATCTTTATTTTTGACCATATCATTCAATCTATCAAGAATATCTAAATAATCATTTGGACAATATGTTTTTAAATTTTTATAGAACGTTAATGACTGTCCCAAAGAACAAAACTTTTCATCCAATTGAGATATTTCATCTTCAATTTTATCCGAAACACTACAATAATAATCAGATGTTCTATTATAATCTAAGTCATAATAATAGATTTTTATATCTCCAATAGGATGAAAATCATTATTCTCTCCATAATATACTAAATAAAAAGTCGTACGATAACCATAATCATTCCAACCATCATCATACAATACCAAACAATTCTCATAAGGTCTATCCTCTAAAGATTTATTATTTGCCGGTGCAAAAGTTGTTATATCATGTATTATTTTCATCAATGTGTCTCCCCATAATATTCAAAACTTAAAACTTCTATTTCTTAGCATTTCTTTGTATATCTTTAATATTTACGATTTTTGTTGATTTTTCTTTATTCTCTAATAATAAAAAAATTAATAATCCCATTTGATAAATTTCATCATACCATTCTTCTTTTTCTTGATCTGACATTTTTACAAACTTCTCATTATAATTCTTAGTGTTAGATATATCACAATTATTATGACGAATATTAAAGTTATTTATTAAATAAGAATAATCAGAATGCAATTGATAATTAATCTTTTTAATTTCCTGCTTTTTTGATTCAAGTACATGAGCTATCTTTAATAAAATTGCTTTTTTTCTTTCCAAATCACCTTTTAATAAATAATGATTGTACTCTAAAATTATCTTAGCTAAAGAATCTTCAACTATATCGACCACTTCTGATACAGCAGCATCTTTTTGAATTATTAAATACTTATCATCAATTTTTCTAATTTCATGATTTAAAGAATTTAAATCATAATTTACTAATCGTTTTATTTTATTAATATTGTCTACGTGAGATAGACGCTTACCCTCAGGTATTATGTAAATCATATTTACAATCATTTCACAATAATCGAAGAAATCATTTATACTATCTATAGAACCATATGACACTGCAACAACCCCATCAAAACCATACGTAAATCCTAATTGCTCTCTTATTTCATAAAACGATAAATAATTCGCCTTATATTTCCAATTTATAAAATAACGTTCTATATCATTTTCAATCGAAGGAATACCAAATGCTTCTGATTGTAGTACTAAGGATTCAATTTTTTCATATTCTCTTTGTAAATTTATTTCTCTTTCTAATTTTTCAAAATAATTCTTTCTTCCCATTCTTTTTTCTCCATTTCAAATATTATTCTACAATTATATACAAACTTTATTTAATTCTAGAATAACATTTAAAAACAAAACATGTAGAAAGTTTTGTGCTTTCTACATATCTTTTAACTTATGTGAGTATCTGCAGGATGTCCCTATTTAACAATTTAGTATTAAAAACATTATAAATAGACAATAATTAGATAAATATACTGTGATTAGAAAGCAATAAAATGTTTATAATTTATCAGATAGAGACTCAAAATTTATTAAAGCTACAAAAAGGTAATAATTCTTAAATTACGATGTATGGTTTATATAATGAACAGTTGCATCTTGCTTTGAAATAATATTTGCTTTAGTATTAATCACAATCGAATGTGAAGGTACGTCAAAATTAACATAAGTATTTGGAGCAATCAAGACATCATCACCAATATGAATCTTACCAACTACAGTTGCATTAACACCAATCCAAACTTTATTACCTATTGTTGGTGTACCTTTCCTTTCTCCTCTGTTTTCCTGCCCTATTGTTACACCCTTATGAATGTTACAATTTTCACCAATAACTGCTTTAGGATTAATTGTAATACAATAAGGGTGTCCTATGTATAACCCCCCCCGATAACTGTTTTAGCAGAAATTTCAACGCAATTTCTTTTTCTCAAAATTACAAAAATAATCCTATAAATAATTTTCAGTATTCTATTATCAGTTTCTTGGTATTTTCTCATCCATTTTTGAAATTTAGGCATCTCTCTTGTTGATGAATATCTTTTATAGTCTGACGCAAGAAGCGTATTAATTTTCCTTTTCATAATCCTCCCAACCCACTACATTTGAGCACAAATAATTAAAAAAAACTTTTATTTTCTAAACTTTAACATTAATCGATGCATTTTACTTCTATAAAATAAACTATTTAAACAAAAAGCAACAAATAACGCAACTATCGCAACTTTAATCGCCATAAAAAACCAATTAAAATATGTAATATCTTTTAAAACAATATGACTGCCAAAGGAAATAATTAAAAAAGAACTGATTATATCTACTAAAAATTGTCTTATGACTTTTTTTAAAGGCCAATAAATAAAATGTCTAGAATCATAAATTGCAAGCCAAATAGTCTGATACGTCATAGCTACAAGAGTACCAATCGTGACTCCTATTAATCCCCATATTTTAACGGTTAATACAGAAACCGCAATATTCAAAATTGCTGCAACGATATAATTCCTTTGGGTTTGTTTATAATGTCCAGCGGCTAGTACCATTATATTATACGGAAGTCTTAAACAATGCATAGCATTCGCTAATGTAAGTAAGATTGCAAAAGTAGGTTGAATATAATTCGCATCTCTTATTCCTAAAGTATAAACTTGAATGAATGGTACAATTAATGCCGCTGTACAAGAAAATACATAAGTTGTACCTGTATGAATTAACCATTCTATCCATCCAAAAAAACTCTTAAGTTGATCTAGTTCCTGTTTTGCCCAAAGTTCACCAATTAAGGCTTGAATACCGTTAGTTACAGAAAGGAATAGGGTTTTAACTCCTTTAACAACTAAAAAATAAACTGAATAAATTGAAACATTTGATAATGTTGAAAATACTGTCAATACGATTGTATCTGTTCCATCTAAAACTACAGACGCTACATGTTGTGCCACACCATTCCATTTTTGCTTAATAGGTTCCTGAGTATATTTAATTTTCCAATTAATTGTATAATGATTATTAACATAAATCTGAAGTATTATTGGTCTAGCAAGATAGATAAGTGATGTGACTAATTTAACTATCTGTATTGTGCCATCCATTGAAATCATAATTGCACAAACAATTGTATTTAAAATAATGGTGACTGTTTGTGCATTATACTGAATATAACCTCGCTGGTCTGCATTTAATAAAAGTGAATTTACAATACCAAAATAATATTGTGCAAATGAACTAATAGAAATGGCAGCAATCAATGTTGCTGTATATATAAAACCAAAATTTTGATTTGCAATGAAAGGATAAATTATCATCAAAGATATAACATAAACAAGAAGAATACATGCTAACCTTTGAAAAAATTTATTCGCAGACACCATCACTTTACTTATTTGCTGATTATCTTTTTCTGCCAAAGGCTTGTATAACGAAGATTGAACAACAGCTCCTACACCAAGTTCTAAAAATGCAATCACACTTAAAAACTGACTTATAGAATTTACAAGACCATTTACCTCTGAACCGTAATGTTGTAAAAATAATCGTGGTAATATAAAGCCACAAATCAAAGTTGTTATTTGAGCTATCAATGAAGCTACAGTATTCTTTGCTAATAATAATTTTCTCATTATACTCCTCTTTAATTATTACTTTGATGGTAATTTCAACATTTTTCCAATCTTATAATCCCATTCAATTGGTTCAATTTTATCAAAACCACTACCATCATAAAATGTTAGTTCTCCAAAATAAATTTGACCATTACATTCGTATAAATCAACACGAACATGTGGTAATCCTTTCGATAGTTTTTCTGAAATTGAAATCATTTCGTCAAAACAATCTGGTTTTACAGGGCGAACATTCGCATGCTCATATCCCCAGGTAAAATCAAGCCAATTAAAATCACGATCAAAATAATCAGCTTTTGTTGACATTTTAGAGTTACGATCCGAATTTATCATCAAAAATCGCACCTTTCCATCAAAACAATAAAACTTATAGTCTTTAAGTTCTTCCTCTACTAAATGATCACCTACATCATTATGAATCCAAAGTACATATCCATTATTTAAAATTAGATACCCCCCCCCGATTTATCCGGTAGAACTACAAGTTCACCTAACTTTTCATCCCATTCTTTTGGGTCAAAAGGCATATAACCTGCACAAGGATGAAATGTTAGTTCACCAAAATAAATACGTTTATTTATCTCATAGAAATCAACTCTTAGAAATGGGATATCTTTAGATAATTCTTGCACTAATTCTTTCATTTTTTCAAACTGTTGAGGTTTTTCAGGAACCTGATCAAATTTTTTATAATCAGTACGCCCAAATGGGGCTTTTTCCCAGTCTGTGTTCATAAAGCAAACTTTGGCTTTAGAATGGTCATCCATATTATCTGACACATATAAATAATCAGGTATTCCATTAAAACAATAAAACTTATAATCTTTTAATGTTTCATTTGTACTTGTATTTACATTATCAGTCATATATTTTTCAGCAATTATACGCGGAGGTACATTTTTATATGGCCATTCTCGATGGATATAATAGTATTTCCTTTTTAAACAATGTTCAATTTTTCTTTTTGCAGCATTAATATCTAATGTTGATTTATCTTTGCAAATTACAAGACCACCACTATCATGTGTACACTTTAACACAAATTGATTAGGTAACTTATCAAAATCTATGTCATCAAATTTGGTCCACACTCCTAAAGTTGGAATAATATAATCATCCCCAATTTTGCTTGCTACATATTGCTTTGCAGCATACTTGTCTACCATCATAGTATACTCAGGATGACGATCATAAAGTTTCAACCATTGAATTTTTTCATTAAACGTTTGAGGATTGTTCAGATTTAATTCGTTTCCCATACGAACTTTGAATTCTTTTTTTAAATATATATCATCTGGTATCCAGTTATAAAAGCCAAGAGTACTTAAATAACCAAACCTAATCTGTTTATCAAATAAAAAATTTTTAACTTGTTTGAATATTTGTTTCATGTTATACCTCTATTTCATAAAATAATATATATCTAAATCTAATATATTAAACCATACAAACATTATTACAATAAAAATACATACAATAGGAATTCTCAGTCTGTAATTAGACGTATTTTTATCTGTTAGTTTACCAAGAAGATTTGGCAAATAAATAGTAAGTGAAATTGAAAAATATGTTATTACTCTTGCCCAATTTGAAAATGAAAAAGCAATAGGCTGTAAAAATGCAGCTAAAAAAACTAATTTAAAATAAAAATTTAACTGATCTGAAAGTTCCCCTTTAAAACAAATAAATCTAGCAATAACACAAAACCATAAGACAATTAATATCGAAATTCCACCATTAAAATTCCCACTTTCACTTATTCTAGCAAATTGATTAAGGATAAATAGTATTTTTCCACCTAATAGTCCAATCACAATTGATAAGGGTATAGACAAAAATACTTTTGTTTTACTGATTGAGATATTCTCTATGAAATAGGCTAATATAAAAATTGCAGCAGTTCGGTGAAACATCATTGCTATCAATACAATAAGGATAAATCTAAAAAAATTTCTCTCCTTAATATACTTATATGAGTATGTAAGAATAGCCATAGCACACCATTGACGTAGAATAAACATTGAAGAATTCCACATTCCCATACTAACAAATATAACAAGTGATAATACAGGATATTGTGATTCTCTTTTTATCCATTTAAAGATTGGTATTAAAATAAAAATTGCCATAAAAACCAACAACGCTCGTGCATCATTAAAAAAATGTCCTAACAACCAATTTATGAAAACATATCCTTGTTCCCATCCAAATCTCAATGCAATACTTAATGGTAATTGGCGTAAATATAAGAATCCTTCACAATAGTTTAATGTATCTGCTCCAACCGTAAAATCACGAATGGATGTTAAGATTATCAGTATTATTGCGCAGCTCCAAAATAATACATTATTTATTTTTGAATTATGTTGTCCATATGAAAAAAGTGTACAAAATGAAATCACCAAAAATACAAATGAGTAAACCGTAATCATATTTTCTCCCATTAACCTATAATTTCCAGCACAAAATTTTCCCACATTCTATTAATTTTTTCTGGTTTAAAACTTAAGGACATTTTTTTTTCTTTTGTGCCATCTTCTTTATTTTCAAAATAATTACAAATTGAATCTGCCATTTGATTAACATTTCCACACTGAACTAATTTGTTTGTTGAATTATCTCCTAGCAAATCTCTGGGTCCACCACATGGACAATCAGTTGAAATACATGGAACCCCAACTGCCATTGCTTCCATCAATGCATTAGGCATTCCTTCGTAATCTGAAGAAAGTACAAACAAATCCGCAGTCTCTAATACTCGTTCAACATTATTTGTTGCTCCCATCAAAAAAACATTATCATCAAGATTCAAATCGAAAATTTGTTTTTGAAGTTCTTTTCTTAAATCACCTTCACCATAAATCTTTAATGTAGCAAATGGATATTTCTTTTTTACTCTTGCAAATGCATCAATTAACATAGCATGATTCTTTTGTTCAGTAAGTCTCCCGCAGGTAACAATCTCACCCCTAACCGGTTTACGTTCAACATAATAAAAATCTTCTTTCACTGCATTATAAATAATCTTTGATTTTTTTTGTAATTTAACTGGAAACCACCTCTGCGCATCACTAGTTTGAAATACACAACCATCAGCCATAGGAAGTAAAATTTTTCCAACAATCAATCCCATCTTACCTGCGTATTCTTTATTAGGATCATTGCGAACAGAAACTAGTGTTTTTACAGGTAATCCTGTTGTCGCTAGAATTGCACGAAAATTAGGCTCTTCCATAAAAGAAACTAGTATATCTGGTTTTTCAGCTTTACATAATGTTCTTAATTTATTTATTCTACTTACATTTCTTTTGATACGAGATTGTTGTATCTCTGTATCTTCTAATGAAATTCGTCTTACTTTTGATGCTAATGGATATTCCCATTTATCTCGAAAAGATGTAACCAAAATAGTATCATAATCATTATCTGAAAAATATTTGGCTAAGTTCACCATGACACGTTCTGCACCACCATCATGAATTGCATTAATATAAAACATTATTTTATTCATAAATTTATCACCTTTTAACAAAATACATAAAGTGTAGCAATTTATCAAATAATGATTTCAATCTTTTCTTTAATTCAATTTCTTTCACTGCTACAAACTTAAAATAATATTTTTTAAGAAATATTTCTAAATTTTCAAAATCTTTATCACTCATCGTGTTCGGATGATAGCAGAAAGTACACAACTTGAAAGGTAAATTTCTAACTCGCCCAGACTGCTCTGGTATAAAATAAAAATCATTTTCAAAATATACATCATTTGCTATTGTATCACTAATAATGCGTATGTTCGATTCTTCCTTCAATGCTATTAAAGTATTTTTATCAAAAGTATGTGAAGGTGCAAAAAAAACATTTGTTACTATACCATATTGTTTTAAAATATCTATACCATGTCGAATCATTTTTCTTTGTTCATCTAGTGAGACACCAGCAAATTCACTTCTTTTATTTACCGGGTTAATCCCCCCCTCTTTAGTTGTATATTTATGATAGCAACCATGAAGTGCTAATTCCCATCCTTTATTTTTCCAATTTTTAGCTTTATTCCAAAATTCTAAATCTTGCTTATAATTATAAATTAGAGAGGCATCTTTATTATCTGGAATAATTCCGACTAAAGGTTTAATTCCATATTTATCTAATAAATTTTCCATTCTCTGCCATTTTTCAACATCCATATAATCAGAAGCATCATCTAATCGCAATAAATATTTACTCATCTTCTAGCCCTCTCATCTTGTTTAAGATAAAATTCTTGCAATTTATTTGCAACAGTTAAAGCATCAAAAGGTTGTAATCTTTGAATATTCTCATTAGTTAAACCCATTCTCTTCTTTTTATGTGCTTCAACAATTGCACCGAGCCATAATTCTTCATCTAAAGGAAGATATTGTATTAAATCTGTTAAATCTACATCATGGGTAATAACATCAGAAATAAGACATTGAAGACCATTAGCCTGTGCTTCTACAACTGAAACAGGTAAGCCTTCCCACAAAGAAGGAAATACAAATATATCCATAACCTGATAATAATCCTCAGTATTTTGCTTGCTACCTGTCATTATAACCGCATCACTAATATTTAATTTATCAATATGTTCTTTTATACAATCAAATAATTCACCATCGCCAACCAAAAGTAATTTACTATTACTATTTATTTTATGATATTTATTAAATACATTTAATAAAAATTTATGATTTTTAGGTGTTGACAATCTTCCAATATGTCCTAAAATCATCATATCTTTTTTTATTCCAAGTGTCATACGCATCTGATTCCGTTTATTCACATCAAATTCAAAACGTTTCAAATCAACACCATTTGGAATCATGTAATAATTTTGTTGTGTAATTGCCTTTTCTCCGTATAACCATTTACCTGCTTTATCTGAACAAGCAAATAAATAGTCTGCTTGCTTACGAATAGGCAATTGCATGATTCTTTTTACAATTGCAGAAATTCCATTTCCATTCGATGTACTGTGACTATGAGCAATCGTCACAAGTCCATGCCTTTTTGCAATTTTTAAATAAATCGATGCAGTGCTTCTAACGTGACCATGAATCACCTTGTATTCAGGATGTTCATTAAAAAAATCATCCCACCATTTATTATACTGAATATGATTTGTGCCTTTATATCTAGGACAGCTAAATATTTTACCCCCCAAATTTGTAATCTCATCATAAAATCCTTCTTTTGTTTCAGGTGTCACAACGAAATCAAACTGAACTTTGCTTCTATCAATATTTCTATACATGTTCATCACAAATGCTTGTGACCCACCAAGATGAAGACTAGCAATATTATGCACTATTCTGATCGGTTCTTGCATTATAATTTATAACCTCCGTACTTCTTTTTTGAACTATAACACTGTTACTAGGATATTCTCCTTTCAGTACGCACCCCCCCGATGACACAATTATCGCCAATTGAGGTTCCACGCAGAATTACGCAGTTTGCACCTATCCAGACGTTATTACCGATTGTAACAGGGCTTGTTTTATATTTCAGTGAAAACACTCCTCCTTCTGCTTTGTAATCGTGATCATGATCATAAATTAAAACATTAGGACCAAGCATTACATTTTCACCAATTTCTATATCATCATAGGCAGTAATTATACATCCATTATTCATCGAAAAATTATTTCCGATAGATAACTTACCGTCATTTCTAGTCCGAATCTTAGCTCCATTATGCATCTTTAACATTTTCCCAATATATAGACAAGATTCACCAGTCACAGAAATTTCAGTTAAAGGTGATAAAATTGCAGGAAATCTAGCTTTAAAATTATTTCCCTTCTCTACTTTTAAAATCAAAAATTTCAAAGATGCCAAAGGTACGCAGAATATCCCTTTAATATATTTATTCATTATAATTCTCCAATAAAATGAATTTGATTCATATAAGCATCTACTACAATTTGCCTATCAAATTCTTTTTCAACTTTCTCCCTAGCATTCAATCCCATTTGGCTCATTTCATCGATTTTTAGGTGAAGAAATTTATCAATTGCCTCAATAAGTTGTTCACTATTTTTTGGAGAAATCATATACCCATTAATACCATTTTCAACCACTTCACGACAACCAGATCTGTTTGTTGTTATTATTGGTCTACCAGTTGCACACGCTTCTAATAAAACATTACTAATACCTTCCGGATAATAAGTAGGGTGTATTATACAATTCATATTACTCATAAAATCAGCAACATCACGAATCATACCATGATATATAACTATGCCCTTATCGTTATATTCTTTTAATTTACCTTCATATTCGGCTTCACAAAATCCACAAACATGAAATTCAACATTGTTATACTTTTCTTTTATTGATTTTGCAGCGTCAAGATATTGTTCAATACCTTTCTCTTTCATAATTCGACTTATAAATGCAAATTTTATGATATTATCTATTGGATATTCTTTGAAACTAAATCTTTGAAGATTCACTCCAGAACCAGGTAATAATCCGTGTTTCCCCAATGCAATTTTATGCTTAACAAAAAATTCTTGATTTTCAGTATTTTGAAAAAAAACTTTTTTAACATTTCTAAATGCTCTTTTATATAAAATAATCATTATTTTTTGAGTCAAACCTGGATTTTCTACAGCTGTACCTAATCCTGTAATATTAGCTATAAATGGAACAGAATACTTTTCCGCTGCAATAGCTCCATATATATTTGGTTTTATTGTATATCCAAATACATAATCAGGTTTTAATTCCTCAATCAATTTCTTATATTTTTCCAATAATTTTAATTCTGATATTGGATTCATGCCATGACGATCCATTTTAATATCATGATGGATAGTACCTAATTCTTTTAAATCATCAATACGTTCCCCATAAGGCGAAGATATATGTACTTCATAACCTTCAGATAATAATTTTTCTACTAATTCAAGTCTAAAATTATATATAACAACATCATGATTTACTAAAAACAATATTTTTTTTTTCAAACTATCACTTTCCGTTCTTTTGATTGATTCCCCTAACATTACAACTTGATAGTTCAATCCATCATATCTAGATATTTTTAAATCATAACAGTTATTTCCAAATGCTTTGTCTATTAAACCATTTATTTTACCAGGAATTTTATGTGCTATATATACACATGGATTGAATAATTTTGTAACTATTGTTTTTTTATTTGAAACTTTAGCTATTTCTTTAACCATATCACTAGTCTTAGTCCATTCACTATTTTGTGGAATCAATACTGTAGCATTCTGTTTTACATCTACAAGCATAATTTTGCATAAGAATTCACATAAATTATCAATATGTAACATTGATCTTTGATTTTCGATGTTAGGGAAAACAGGAGAAGTTTTAGCAAGTTTAGCTAGTAATGGATAATTTCCTTTACTTCCCTTTCCATAAATCATTGGAGGACGTAATACAATTACTTTAAAATTATCACCAGCTAATTCTCTAACTGCAACATCTGCTTGAAGTTTACTATCACCATAAAAATTTGCAGGACAAGGTATAGTGTTCTTATCAATAATTTTTGTAGTGCCATATGGTGCTGAATCCCCATATACAATCATAGATGACATAAAGATAAATTCTTTTACGCCTTCATTCTTTGCTTTTTCAGCTACTTCAATTGCTAAATCCGTATTAATCTTATAATACTTTTCTTTAACTTCGTTTGAAATATTTCCAACATCAGCATGTGCAATTCCAGCAACATGATAAACAATATCATATACAGAGAAATCCATATCTTTCCAATCGGGATTGATTGTATCTACTTCATCTATTTCAAAACTAGTAGTGTAATTCTTATTTGCATAAGTTTTGAATGATTCACCAATATAAGATCCTTTACCAATAATTAATACTTTAACATTTTTATCAGTGTCAACCTTTACAGGTTCACCAAATCCAATATTCCCAATTAACTCACTATCAGACTTATTATTAGTATAATCTCTTCCAACAGTTTTGGCCATTTCCCCAGTACCACCTTCAACTACAGAGTCATCATGACCAACTTTACTAACAGTTCCTAAGAAACATTTAGCATCGAATAATAAACTTTCGTTTTTTACATATTCTCCGTCCAATTTAGCTTTAACAGGAATCTCAAGTTCGTCTCTACCATTGATTTGAGCCCAACCAGTTAGACCCGGTTTGATATCGTTTGCATTATATTTATCTCTTTCAGCTGTTAAAAGGTCTTGATTCCACAATCCTGGTCTAGGACCAATTACACTCATATTTCCAATAAAAATATCCCAAATTTGAGGTAATTCATCTAAACTATGTGCTCGAATGAATTTACCTACTTTTGTAATATATTGATCTGGATTCTCTAATTGATGTGTTGGCACATCATGAGGAGTATCCATTTTCATACTTCTGAACTTATGTAGTTTGAAATATTGTTTATTCTGCCCCATTCTTTTTTGAGTAAATAAAACTGGACCTGGGTCTTCCATTTTAATAGCTAGAGCAATCGTTGCCATAACTGGACTTAAAACTACTAAGCCACCAAATGAAAGCACAATATCAATGCTTCTTTTTACGTACTTATCGTAAAAACTAGGTTTATAATTCGATTCACCTATTTCCTTTAAATATCCCCTTACGCCGTCAGCATTTTCTTTATAACTTTCATCTTCAACAAAGATTACTCTTTTACCTTCTAATTCATTTTTTTCTTCTGGTTCATTCTCATAAATTGAATCAGCCTTCTTCTTTTTAGCAACCATATTCAATCCGATAAACGCAGTCCCTAAAGCTACACAAGAAACCCCTAATATTTTCTTAGCTTTTTTCTTATCCATATTAAATACTCTCCACTTGCTTATTTATTTCTTCTGGTCTTCTAAATGTTGGTACAACACTTCTTAATGCTTCTCTAGCATCGTTGTCATCTTCGTTTTCAATGGCTTTTTTAAGTACTTGAAGTTTTTTATTTATTTCTTCTTTAGAAAGTGGTGTATCCTTTTCAATGAAGATCAAGTCGTTATCTGTTTTTGTTAATGTATCACTCTTAATTAAGAGTTCCTCAAATAATTTTTCTCCAGGACGTAATCCTGTTTCTACAATTTCAATATCATGTGCTCCAGATAGTTTGATCATGTTTTCTGCTAAGTCTAGGATTTTTACGGGTTGACCCATATCTAATACAAATAGCTCACCATTGTTTGCCATAGCTCCTGATTGTAGAACTAATTGACTTGCTTCTGGAATGGTCATGAAATAACGAATGATTCTTTTATCTGTTAATGTAACTGGTCCACCTTTGGCAATTTGTCTTTTAAATAATGGAATTACACTTCCTGCACTTCCTAAAACATTTCCAAAGCGTGTTGCACTATATTTCACATGTCCATACATACTTGCAGATTGAACCATCATTTCACACATACGCTTAGTAGCACCCATTACATTGGTTGGGTTCACTGCTTTATCTGTGGATACCATCATAAAGCGTTGTGCATTGTATTTTTCACATAACTCAATTAAGTTCTTTGTTCCAAATACGTTATTATAGATGGCTTCCACACAATTGTGTTCCATTAAAGGTACGTGTTTATGTGCAGCTGCATTGATAATGATTTGTGGATGGTATTGTTTAAATACTTTTTCTAATGCTTTTTTATGTGTGATTGAACAAATTTCAATTTGAAGATTTATGTTATTTCCATAGGCAATCTTCAATTCTTGTTGTACATCATAAGCACCATTTTCATAGATATCTAAGATGATGATTTGTTTAGGACTCATCTTAGCTAGTTGTCTACATAATTCAGATCCAATAGATCCACCACCACCGGTAATTAAGATGACTTTATCTTTATAATATGCATACGTTTGTTCATTTGTAACAGCTAATGGTTTTCTAAACAATAATTCTTCAATATCAAACTCTCTTAAGTTTCTTTTACTTCCTGCTGTATATAATGTCGGATAGTCATATACCTTTACTTTATATCCTGCACTCTTATAATGATCATACAAACATTTCTTTTTATTGACATCCATATTTGGTATTGCGAATACGATTTCTTGCACCTCATAAGCCTTTAACTTATCCAATGTTGTTTCATCTGCATACCAAACAGGAATACCATTCACTTCTCTTCCTACTTTTGTTTTATCAATATCAATAAAACAACGAGGTACATATACGGCTTTCTCATCATTTACTAATTCTTCGGCAAAACTAGCACCTACTCGTCCAGCACCTATAATCGCAATCTTAATTTTCTGAACTTCCTTATCTGTCCCTGTCGTTAATCCAGAAAATCTATATAATAACTTACTTAAAAATTTACCCTTTGATGTTTCATTATTACTATATAAATATGCATAACGGTAAATCATACGAATACTAATTGCACCTAATAAATTAATACAAACTAAACTCAATGCTCGATCAAAGGTGATTCTTTCAATCGGTAATGTAGCTTGTAGAATAATTAATAGAATAAAAGCTATCGCATCTGAAAAAATCAAACGAATATAGCCTTGAATACCACCATAACGCCAAATCTGTCCGTATATATATCCAATCATTCGACAAATAAATATACAAACAAATCCTATGATAGATAACTGTAAAGAACCTGCGTTTGTTAGATTTCCATTTCCTCCATATATCCATAGTAATAATATAGAGGCAATAATATAAACAATGACATCATAAACAACTAAAGGCCAGCGTGTATTACTCTTTTTTAAATTTTTACTCATGTAGATCCCCATTTCATTATAAAAGACTCGTAATATACGAGTTTTAAATTTTAACCCAAATTGTTATAACTTAGATACAGTTTCCCCTACCCATTCATGATAGATAAATGATCAGGTCAATCTAAGTGCGGAATACCAGCTACTAATAATCTTCCCTAAATGTATCTTTCTATAACCTATAAAAGCTATATTTAAGTTATAACCAACACTTTTTACCCAAAAGTTTCTATTGTACATTAACACTCATAAGAGTCATTGTCAAGTATACATAAATTGACAAAACGTTAATCATATCCCTTTATATACGATATTTTAAGGAGATTTCAATAATATAGTAAATGTAAATAAATATATTTAAAATGTAATGAATTGTTAAATACATGTTAAGCAAAAATATTTACAAATTAAAACTGAATTGATACTTAAATTTTATAACCATTCAACAATATAACTTATTATAAATTGTAAGCGGTATCTTGAATTTAAATAAATTTAAAGATGAAAATAAATATAACTAACAAACTAAACATTAAAGCTATCGAATATGGAAATGTTTTAGTCTGAATACCAGTCGTTATTTTCGATTGACTTTTATTCAAAGCAGTAGTTTCTTTATGAGTTGTTTTTTCAACTTCTTTATCAATCTTAAAAGAAGGTCCCTTAGTTTCATTTCTATGGATTTCATCCCTTCCTAAGATTTTAAATACATCATTCTCAATGATTTCATACTTATAATTCTTTGACTTACTTTGAACAGTAAGTTTATAATCACCAATATCTTCTCCTGATTCTCTTGTTAAAATATAATCATCATTTTCTAAGACTGGATCTTCTTCACCAAAGTATTTAAATTGTTTATTTGGTTTTAATTCAATAGTTTTAGGAAGAATTGTAACTTTAAATGGAACTGATTCATAATATCGTTCATCCAAATCAAACGTTACTGTATATTCACCAACATCTTTTAATTGAATTGGTTTTACATTATCTATATCACTATAAATACTAATACCATCCTCAGAATAAACATATTCAACATCTGGATGTGTAATCTTAGTCTTTAAAACTTCAACGTCCTTAACATTCTTTGGCTCAAACTGAAAATCATAATTCCCTAGATAATTGTCCAATGAGTTAATATTACCATCTGTATCTATTCTCAACTTAAACTCATAATCACCAACATAATCACACAAATATTTTTCTTCTTCAGGATTACTTTCTCTCCAATCCTTATTGTAAGATACTTTAACATCTACTTTTTTAGGATTGATTTCAAATACAATAGTTTCTCTATTACTCAACAACGCAATATATGTACCACAATCTATTGGAGCTTCATCTAGTAATTCTCCTTCGATTGTGTAATACTTAATTGCATTTTCAATTTTTACCTTTTGAGCACTATATTCAAAAGATAAATCAACCTCCTGGGCATGTATATTCATTGGAATACATGCCACAACTAACACCAATACAACACCTAATAACCGTTTCATATAATATATTCCTTTCTATAGGTGAACCTCTACATTCACTATATCAAAGAATCTAACTTGTTACCACTTATTTTGTATATTTGTTAAACATTTCAAAAATAACCATCGGATCTGCTTTTATTTCTGATCCAATAGTTGGAGAGCGATTAGGTGGAACAAAAGCAAGAAATCTTATAGGCAAATTTGTAAAATTTGATCCTATTAGCGGAAATAAAATCAACGCCGATTTTGATTTTTAGTAAATATAGTACTGCTGATTTAGTTTTCCTATCAGTAGTACTATCATTTTCTTTTTATTCTTGGTATATCCAACGATCATCGTCCCAATAAGGTTGCGCTTCTCTTCGGGAATTATACATTTCATCAAACAAATTAAATGCCACTAATCTTGCTGTATCAAAATCATATATCTTTTTACCATGATAATCCCAACAGTATTCCCCGGCATAAATAACACCCCAACCAGGATCATATTTACTACGCATAATAGTAATATGCTCCCCCTTATATTTTAGCGTGTAATTTCCCGTTTTTATCACTTGGCGCCATTCTCTTTTCATAAAATTCTTTTTTCTTTGTACACGATTTCTCAGTTCTCTTTCTCTGGCTTGCGGACTCTCATAATCATCGGTCATGTGGCACGCACATATGCAGCCTACTCTCAGTTCTCCTTGAAACTCTAGATGCTTCATAATATGAACATAGCGTATTTTTTCATTCCCACACATTTCACACTGTTCATACTGTATTTCATCTCCAAATTCAGCTTCTTCCCCTAAATCTTCCATTCCAATTTCAATCCAGCCTTTGTGTGGAATATCTTTCTTATCCCATCTCATACTAATACCTGGTCCATATAATATATACTAGACTAATGATTGTTTTTATCAGTATCATCAAGCGGAATTTTATCGCCTAATTGCAAATTATATCGTTTACAATCCCCCACATATTTTATTCCTTCAACTGACCAGGGATCAATTTCCAATCCTAATAGCACTTCTTTTTCTTTTGTGGATAATGTTGGATGATACCATTTCCTAAATTGAGATAATTTCATTTTTTTAGGCACCAATTGCTTTCTTAATTCTACATATGCATGTTTATTTTTTTCAAGATTTTTATGGCGATATTTTTTCCGATTTTTTATCAATGCTCCCGGTAATTCTATTATTTTCATGTTATTCACCTATCATTTTTCTTATCATTGCTACAATATCCCGATACATCTCGTTTTTTGTTTTTGTAAAGCCAAAAACAAGATATTCTTCTATAGATTTTAAAGGCAATCCACTTTCTTCAGACCATTTTTTTATTTTTTCTTTTGAGTTCTTTGCCTGTAATACACTATCTGGTACTACCTCTATCATTGTTAATATTTTTATATAATTTTCATCGTATACAATGTCTTCTGGTATTATTTTAGGCAAAAAGAAAACATTTCTCTTAAAATATTCAAGATATTGAATAATCATATTTATTTCCTGAGTTTTATTTATTCGTCCTGCCTTTGAATTTCCATCTGGACACCAGTCAATATTTTTTGCTTCAATGCCAACACAATCTTTAAATATACGTTTATAATATTTTGCATCCTTATTTTTTTCTAGCACTTCTGTAAAATCAGGGACTTCCTTTTTATATTGACCTCCATCTAACCAAATAAATTGATTATTTACATTCGTTTTAGAAAATGCTGGTATGATATGCTTTTTTAAATTTGATGCTCCACCTGGAATATAAATTACTTTCAATAAGTCGTCTAATCTTTCAGCTTTCAAAACGCTTTGTACAATAGAACTTGCCATATCATCTTCTACAATAATCTGTTTTACGTCTGGCATAACTTCAATCTCAAGAAATGCTTGTTCCCGCAAAACATTATTTTTCACTTGTGCAACTCCGGTATTTTGTTTTTCAATACATACAATTGCCTGCGATGGAAGATTTTCAACTATATCTCGTGAATGCGTTGAAATAATAACTTGAATTTTTTTATCAATAATAGATTTCAATATGACCTTTAATAAGCGTTTTTGTGCCCCTGGATGTAATGAAACCTCTGGTTCATCAATTAAAACTACACTTTCTTTCTTTGCACATAATATTTGATCAATAATATTAGCTACAAGAAATTCTCCACTTCCAGCGTTATATTCACAAAACACATTTCCTTCAGCTTCTTTTCTAAACAGGACTGTCGTTGCCCATGTTCCTCCAAAGAATCTATGTTCAACAAATTCAATTGAACTATAGTTCGATTGTAAAACATAGTTTATCTCAGACAATTCATATTGGCTTAGTTTTTTTCTTTTTTTCTTTCCTGATGCTTCTGGCTTTTGCTGAATTTTTTTCGATTGTTTTATTAAATATTCAACTTGTTTTGCTTTATTAACATGTTGCCCTATATTGTCATAAAAAAAGCTCTTGTCAATTGCACCAACTATGGCTTTCGGGCGTATTACCGTCATATCAATATGCTCGACTTCATTTTCAAAATGCCATTTATTTTTCCCCATGCATGATAACTTTTCAATTTTTCCATCAATATTATACTCTATTTCTGTTCCTTTTAAATTACCATTGTCAAATTCAATTTCAAAAAATTCATTTTGTGGTATACAACCTTTTCCAAGTAATTGTACTGATCTCAATATAGTAGATTTTCCGCTTCCATTTTTTCCTACAATAACAGAAATCGGAAGATGAAATTCTACTGTAGAATCTTTTTGAAACCCTCTCAAATATCTGAAAACTACTTTGTCTATCCTATTTTTTACAGCTTTATGCTCCTTCATAGATATTATGGTCTGCATTAATTTATCAATATCTTGTGTTGTCATTGTTACACTCCCCCTATATCATAATTGGAATATATTTTTATTCCATGGTGGTCACACAATCTATGATTAAATAATCTTAAAATATACGAAGAGAGCCACTTCAATCAATGAAATGACTCTATATTAAATGTTATTTCCATAATTTTTCAGGATATACACCATCTTCAATCAATTGTTTAAAGGCATTTTGTACATATTCCTTATCTTCAGCATATGTTACACCAAACCATTTATCATGTGTTTCAAGTACCTTCACATTGATACGATCTTCCCTCAATAATTCAGCCACAATATTTGGAAGCAAATACTCCTTCTTCATCGGATTATCTGAAATATTTGATAAGAACGTACTAAAATCCTTTTCTAAATAGTCTAAGAAATCTGGATAACCAGCCCACATATTCATAGAAACATTACTTTCTGGTTTTGCTCAAGCCTCTACTTCCGGATTATCACATACGATTTTATCCCCTTCTGCCTTGATTCCAGTTGTTTCATAAACTTCTTTTAATAAATTATTATCATCCACTTTACATACACCACGAGTTACAGTTCCATTCTCACTTAAAGTGTTCTTTAAAATGAATCCAGCCATGCCCATGTCAAATTCTTTTCCCATTTTCGCATGTTCAACCAAGAAATCATGTAACTTCACAAATGCTTCTTTTCCATAATAATCATCCGCATTAATAATCACATATGGTGTATCTACAACACTTTTCGCACATAATACAGCCTGGCCTGTTCCCCAAGGTTTTGTACGACCTTCAGGACAAGTAAATCCTTTTGGTAAATCATTGATATCTTGGAATACATATTCTACATCCATATAATTTTGGATACGATTACCTATTACTTCTTTAAATTCCTCTTCAATATCCTTACGAATAATAAACACGACTTTATCGAAGCCAGCTTCCTTCGCATCATAGATTGAGTAATCCATAATGATTTCGTCATTTGGACCCATTTTAGCCAACTGCTTGATTCCACCACCAAAACGAGAACCAATTCCAGCAGCCATAATAATTAATGTTGTTTTCTTATTAACCTAATACTTCCTCACATTTATCCAATACACTAGCTACCGTGGCATCCATATCATAGTATTTATATTCGCCTAAACGACCACCAAAAATCACTTTTTCTTCTTTTTCAGCTAATTCTTTATATTCGGCATACAAATTTGAATTCTTTTCATCATTTACTGGATAATATGGTTCATCACCCGGTTTCCATTCAGAACTATATTCACGGCTAATATATGTCTTAGGTAAATCATTACCTTTTTCATCTTTTCCGAATTCAAACCACTTATGTTCAATGATACGCGTCCATGGAGTCTCTCTATCTGTATAGTTTACAGCAGCATTCCCTTGGAAATTTGGTTTGTCTAATAATTCATTTTCAAAACGAACTGATCGATATTCTAAATATCCTAGTTTATAATCGAAGTAAGCATCAATTGGACCAGTATAAACTACTTTTTCTGCTAATTTATCTAATTCTTCTTTATTTTCTAAATAATCAATATTCAATCTAACTTCAATACCATCTAACATATTTTCAATCATTTTAGTATATCCACCAACTGGAATGCCTTGATATAATGCATTGAAATAATTGTTGTCAAACGTCAATCTTACAGGTAATCTTTTAATTATGAATGATGGAAGATCCTTGCAATCTCTACCCCACTGTTTTTCCGTATAGCCCTTGATTAATTTTTCATAAATATCACGTCCAACTAAAGAAATTGCCTGCTCTTCTAAGTTAGTAGGCTCCCCCTTAATTTCCTTACGTTGTTCTTCGATTTTAGCCATAGCTTCTTCGGGTGTTATAACACCCCACATCTTATTAAACGTATACATATTAAATGGCAAACTGAATAATTCACCCTTATAATTTGCTACTGGACTATTAGTAAAACGATTGAATATTGCATATTGATTTACATATTCCCAAACCTTCTTATTGTTTGTATGGAAAATATGGGCACCATATTTATGAACGTTAATACCTTCAATTTCTTCAGTATAAATATTCCCTCCAATATTTGGACGTTTATCAATAACTAAGACTTTTTTACCCTTTTTAGTTGCTTCACAAGCAAATATGGCTCCATATAAACCAGAACCTACTACTAAATAATCATACATAATTTACTCTCCTTTTTTTAAAATTTTTTCTAATATCTGAAATTCTATTTCATTTACTAATTTTTCTTTTGCTACTGTCAATACAACTAAATATATACCAAAGAAAACGATTGCCGATAATAACAATGTGAAAAATGAAGATAGTCCTAATAGTTTTATTGGCATTGAGAATAAAGCACTGATAGCTAATCCAATAACTATTGGTAAATATCTTATTTTTACATAAGTCTCTTTTACATCTTCTTTTAAGGCAATATATTGAACTATCCAAACTACCATTTCTGCAACTAATGTACCTATAGCCGCACCAGAAGATGCCATAATAGGAATCAAAACAGTATTAATTGCTAAATCTACAATTGCTCCAGCAATTTCAGAATAAAGTACCACTTTTTCTTTTCCTAATGGTATCAACATTTGAATTCCCATAATATTTGTAAGTCCAATAAAGATTAATGTTGGCATTAAAATTTGCATTGGTAAAATTGCTTCTGTATATGCATCCCCAGATAAAAATAAAACACCTTCTTTAGCAAATAATATAAAATATAAACATAAAGGAAAGGATATAAGTACAACAAAATTTAATGCTTTGCCCGCAATTCTTTTGAACTCTGAATACATATTATTTTCTATATAATACGAAGCACGTGGCAACAAAACTGTTCCTAAAGAAGTTACTACACCAAGTAAAACATTTTTTATCTTAATTGCTGCATTATAATATCCTACTTCAACATTATCTTTCATAAAACCTAACATTACGGTATCTAAATTTGTATAGATTGTCGTTGCACAAGACATGGCGAAGAATATCATAATAGGACGAAAATGTTTAGTAAATTCATAATTGAAAATCGGTTTTATATAAATTAATTTATGAATATTAACTAAATTACATATGTTTGATGCAGAAGCAGCAAATATAGATATTGCTCCATAAATTACATAATCATTTTTATGATGTACACACACAAACATAAGAATAAGTGCAATAAATTTAAATATTATAGACACAAAAGTTATATATGTATACTTTTCTAGACCTTTATAAAGCCAATCCATACCGACGGAATTAAATAAAATTGTTGAACTAATGATAATAAATAAAACCTTATCGTTATACATTTTTGGGACTAAATTTAGTACAACAAAAAATACGAAATAAGCTAAAACACACATTACTGCATTAATTATAAATATTTCTTGAACTGTTTTACTAAGAAGCTCTTTATCATCTCTTACCCTAGCAGTTGCTCTAATACCATATGTCGGAATTCCTAATTGAGCGAAAAGTGCAAAGTAAGTAACTATGCTTGTCGCGAAAGATACATTTCCAGTCCCTGAAGGTCCTAAAATCCTGGATACGTATGGAAATGTTATTAACGGAAAAATAAATGCAGATATTTGTAAAATGGCATTCATTATAAAATTTAACTTTATAGACTTTTGTTTCATTTTAAAACTCCATTATTTTTGATATGGCTGCCTTAAAATAATTACCATCTAATACTTTTTCTTGTATTAATTTTACATTTTTTTCCATTTGATTATATGAATCAAGAGATATATTTGATAGTTTGTCATTTAAATTATTTAAGTCACTCACTGTGATTCCTACATTATTTTTTTCAACAAAATCAGCAATGGCAGATTGATCCCATACAACAACTGGAATACCTGTGGCCATATATAAAGATAACTTATGGGGATTATTAAATCTCAAATAATTTCCAAATTCCCCACAACATGTATTTATATCAGTTCCATCCCATACAAGTCCAAATGCACTATTAATATTAGATGGTAATTCTTCCGGTAAAAAGCTACCATGATAGTTAACATTTCTATAATTTGCATTATCTTCATATCCAATACCATATAAATCAATCTGTAATGATGGATTCTCCTCTATCATCTTGTAGATATATTTACATTTTACGGGACTTAAATTTCCAGCAACCGCAACAGAATAACTTTTGTCATTCTTTTCACGATTCAAATCATTTTTATCTGATAAATAATCAAAACAATCTAAACATATAATTTTATTTTTTGGCACTCCTTTACTTATTAAGTAGTCTTTCATTTTATCATTATGACAAATGACATACGAAGATTGTTTTAAGGTAGACAATTCTCTCTTTTCTTTTTTTTCACCAAAAGAACTATAAAATCTTAAACTATCAATATCATGTATTAAAGTTATTACTTTTATATTTTTCTTATTAAAAAATTTCATTAAATACAAATTATAGAAAGTTCCCATCATTGGATGCTGATATAAAACATAGTCAACATCCAGTTTAGAAAGTTGCTTTAATTGCTTTTTTAATTTAATATGTCTTTTTAAAATCCAGAATAAATTATTGTTTTCTTTAGGGTTGATTATCCCATAACTTTCCCATCCAAGATTCTTACAAATTTCATATATATCATTAGGTGCTTTACTACCTGCATTTTTAACTTTTTCATTATCAAAAAATTTATATAAATAAATATTCATTCTTTACTCCCCTATTTCTATTCATAAGCATTAATATATCTTCTTCTAAGTTCATGTCCAAAAATGTAAAATGCTAAATTACTACCTACAGATATAAAGATATCTTCATTAAATGACCATAAGATAATAATTAACAAATAAACAATCAACGCATATTCTTTGTTCTTCATTAACATACGCATTAACATTATGAAAATTACACTCATTAGAATAGTAATTATTAAACCCCAATCCTGTAATAGTAATAGTAATCCTGAATCTACAACAAAGTATTTTAAGCCTATATTTACACTATAATCAATATTTCCACCAAATAAACTAACACCAAAATAATATAATGAATATCCGCCTAAACTAATTCTTCCAGTAAAAACTTTATCTATTAAACGCAATATTGATGCAAATAGATTACATAAAAATTTTGGTGTAAAAGTTCTTAGAATGCCGAAATTAATATAGTCATTAGCATACGACATATATGCTAATCCTAGTATTACGGTAAGTAAGATCATAAATGGAAAATAGTATTCAACAATTTTTAATTTTATTAAAGAATATTTAAGTTTTAATTTAAGTGAATAAAATAACAATATTGCTAACCCACAACAAATTAAAAATGCACCACTTTTTGATAGAAAATAACCTAAAATTAATAACACCAATGAATATTTAACATTAAATTGATTAATTTTATAAGATATAATTAAATATATAAGCATGATTGTTCCAAAATGTACAGAAATATAATTTAAGTGTGTATAACCACCAAAAAAATAACAAATAATAAACGTTACAACTTGAGTAAAAAATGTTATGTGAAAAATTTTATATAGTGGTATATATATAGCAATTAATATAGCCATCACCGATACTATCAATCGCGTATCTTGATTTAGTATAAATTTAATTAAAGTCGTGAATATTAAAATACTAAATAATACAGTTAGATTTCTATGTTTCAAAAAAATCTTATATAACAATTCATAATGCATTAGAATATCCATAAATCCAAATAAAAAAGCAAACATAATTAGACCATTCAATATCGTTCCATGATATTCCCATCCATTTGAAGCATAGAATATATTAATTAAAACAATAAATATTAAATCAAAGCAAGAATTATTGTTAACTTTTTTTAAAGATAAATATAGTTGATTTTTCATTTTTTTATTATTTCCTTTAATTTGTTAATCTTTTCTTGTCCTATAATTCTCATAATTTTACGTCTTCTAACTGTTTTAGCATCCATCCAAGATGCACTATAATGATGTATAGAAACCGTATCATCGCAAAATAAATTTTTTTTATTTTTACCTGGGGCAATTGGATCCATAAATTTAGGAGGTAAAACTAAATTATTATGAACTACTTTTATATCATCTGAATAAGTATATCCATATTTTTCTAATGCCTTAGTATTAAGATATGGGCACACAATAGTATACTTATTTTCTTCACTATATATTAAATCATCATACATCTCTAGCATAGATTTAATGATTTCATTTTCTTTTTTTGCACCAAAACCTAAGCCAGTCGCACAATAATGTCCTTCTTGTTGTATAGCAAAAAAACCATCATTTTTTCTTAATCCATCTAAATTCTTTTGTAATTCTACATCCGTATCCAAATAAATGCCACCTTCATCATATATAATTTTTAATCGTGCATAATCAGATACAAACGCCCATGCTTTTGCATCATAAGCGCTTTTAATAAACTCATTTTGATAAACATCAAAATTATGTTCATCCCATCTTTTTATTTCATAATCCGGACAATACTTCTCCCATGATTTTATACATTTTTTAACATCATTAGGTAATGGATTATTGCCAAACCAACAATAATGTATCACTTTTGGAATCATTCTTTACCTCCCTTTTAGTGTAATAAAGGCAATGCACCCAATTTGTAAGTCAAATTACACTCTCTATCTTTAATTTTTTTTGCAGGAACCCCACCCCACACTTCATTAGCTGGGATATCCTTTGTAACTACTGCACCCGCAGCTACAACAGCTCCATCTCCAATTTTTACACCTTGTAAAACAATAGCACCTGTTCCTATCCAACAATGATGCCCAATTTCAATCGGTTTAAAATCAGCAGTATATTCTTTATCATCCACGTCATGAGATCCAGTAATCAATTTTACATGACTAGAAACATTAGTATCGTTACCAATTTTAATACCAGCTCTAGCATCTAATTCAGCAAACCATCCGACTGCAACTCTTTCTCCAAGCTCTAAGCCCATAGGTAATAATATCTCTACTCTTCGACTTGGAAAACAATCTTTACCAATTTTTGCGCCTAACATTTGATAAAACCATTTACGTAAATGTCTACTTGGTAATTTATTCCAGATGGCATTACCAAATAACACCAAACTATAATAAATACATTTCACTGGCTTAGACATGTTATTTCCTAGACTTTTCTTATGCATAGTTACTTCTTTCATACTAACCTACTTTCATAATAGCTTTTATAAGAGTTTTTTAATTGATTAAATGAAAAATCATCTTCATAAGTTTGTAAAGCTTCTTTTTCAAAACTATTTCTAAGTTCTTTATTTTGCAAAATTTCAACTACTTTTTCAGCAATTTCCAAACTATTCTTTGGAGAAACTAAATATCCATTGATACCATCTTTGACAATTTCAACCGTTCCATCAACAGCTGTCGCAACTACCGTTCTTCCAACTGAAAAAGCCTCAATTGGCGTTAATGGCAAACCTTCCCACAAGGAACTTAATACAACTAAATCTAATTGTGATATTAAGTTTTGAACATCTGATCGATATCCTAGAAAGTAACAATCATCCTTCAAATCCAATTCTCTAACTAAATCCTTTAGTTTCTTTTCATCTTCACCAGTTCCAACAATCACAAATTTCACGTTATTCATGTAAAGTTTAATAGTAGGAATCGCATCAATAAAGTATTCCATCCCTTTTTGTTCAGAAAGTCTACCAATATTTCCTACTACATAAAAGCCTTCATCATGCAATTGTTTAATAAATGGATCCACTTTTATTTGATCAACAAAATGTTTAACAGCATTATGAATAACTGTTACTTGCTTTTCTGGTAAGCCAAAAGTTTCCACTAGATTTTTTTTTACCATCTCACCGCAAGCCACTAAATTTGCATGTTTATAGGCATATCTAGTAAATTTCACTTTATTATCAAAAGTATTATGACTTGTATTGATAAACAAGCACTTCTTATATATTTTTAAAAAAGCAACATAGAAAGCTGCCATACGATGATGCGTATGGACAACTGTAATATTTTCATTTTTTATAATCTTTTTTAGCATCTTGCTAACAGTAAGAATACAAGATGGATTTTTATTCTCAATATCAGGAATGGTGTAATGCTTAATATTTAATTCTTTTAATTTTTTTTCATTTACACCACCACAAGAACACACAACAATCTTATTAACAAGTGGCTTAAATGTCTCACACAATTGTAGTATTACATTTTCAGTGCCACCTAATTCCATAGTTCTAGTAAAAAATAAAATGTTTTGTTTAGTTAAATCTCGCATCTTATCTATACTTCCTTGCCACTTGGATTATTTTTAAATCATCCACAAAGTATCTTTTAAATAATCTTTTTGGTTCTTTTGAAAATCTATATAACCATTCCAATCCATGGTTACTCATCCATTTTGGAGCTCGTTTAATATTGCCTGCTTCAAAATCAATACTAGCACCTAGACCAAACGAAATAGGCACACCTAATTCTTTACAATGGTAATACATGAATTTTTCTTGTTTAGGACAACCCAAACCAACAATCAATATATCTGGATGAACATCTTGAATTTGTGTTTTAATTTTGTTCATTTCCTGTTTATTTTTCTCAAATCCAAATGGAGGAGAATATGTTCCAACAATGTTTAATCCTGGATATTTTTTCATTAAATTTTTTGCCGCTGTATCTGCAACACCTTCTGCAGCCCCTAAAAGATACATTGTATAATTTTTGTTGGCTGCTAATTGACACACTCTAGGGAATAAATCAGACCCCGATATTTTTTCTTTTATTGGAGTTTTATACCATTTTGAAATCCAAATCAGAGGTTTTCCATCTGTTAAAATCAAAGAAGCATTTTTATAAACCTTTTGAAGTTCTTCATCCTTTTCAAGACGAACAATATGATCCACATTAGGTGTTACAACATATGAACAATTTTTTTTCTGAATCAATTTGTCGATTTCATTTAACGTTTCCGCCATTGTAAGATTATCGATATCTGTATTCATAAATTTAATTCTTGCCATACTCAACCACCTCTAATACTTACACTTATCATGTGTATTAAATACACCCAACTGAATCTCGATGATTTCCATCTTTTCATTTGCCTTAATACTATGTCTAGTATTCACTGGAATCTGTACGACATCCCCTGCTTTAACAGTTTTAGATTCACCATTTATACAAACTTTACCAGTTCCTGAAATAATATTCCATATCTCACTTCTATAGGAGTGTGAATGATAACTCATTTCAGCATTTGGCTTCATTTCAATCTTAATTGTTTTTGAATTTTCCTGATTATCGATTACCGTAAAAGTGCCCCAAGATTTCTCTGCATACATACTTGGATTGTCTATTTTTTCTACATATGGCTTCATATAGCCACTACGTTCTTTTGTAGAAACTAAGATACCATCCTCACTAGCAGCAACAACCATGTCTTTACATCCCATGCAAAGAATTGGAATATTTAATTCATTTACGACATTTGTATCTTTACAAGTATCATCTAAGATTGCATCACCTTTTGTCTTATCGGCCATAACCTCAGCCATCATATTCCAAGTTCCTACATCTTTCCATTGCCCAGCATATCTTAGTACTTGGATATTTGTTTCTTTTTCAACAACTGCGTAGTCAAAACTAATTTTTGTCAATGTGTCATATTTCTTAAATAAATCCGCACAATCCACAAAATCAATTAAATCATGTGCTTTACTTAATAAATATCCCAATTTAAACGCAAATACGCCGGCATTCCATAACGCACCTTGTTTAATGTATTCTTTAGCTGTTTCTGTATCTGGCTTTTCAGTAAATTTAGCTACACGACTAATCTCATGCTTATCCACAGGAATAATATATCCATACTTTTCACTAGGAACAGTTGGTTCTATTCCCATCAAAACTAAATTTGATTGTCCTTCATTTACAATTTCTTCTAATTTCTGTACAGCCTGATAATAAGTATTATCTACATAAGGATCCACAGGACAAACGGCAACACAATCCTCTTCACTTAATCCCTGCACATCTTTTAGATAAGCAGCCGCTAAAGCGATTGCTGGAAATGTATCTCTTCTACAAGGCTCTAAACAAATGGAAACCTTATTTCCTAATTGATTACGAATCGCACTCACTTGTGACTTACTTGTCGCAATCGTCACTTCCATATCCGAATTCACAGTTTGAATTTGACGATACACTCTTTGTACCATAGATTCATACTTTCCATTTTCATTCTTAAATAATTTTATAAATTGTTTACTACGAACATCATTAGATAATGGCCATAAACGTTTCCCACTACCTCCTGAAAGTAAAATAATATGCATAATATACCCCTTTCCTATAATCCCATTCTTGTTTTAATTAAATTCTGAATCATCTCAAATCGAACATTCGCATCCGATTCATCATTTCCTCTAATACTATAATAAATTTTAATTTTAGGTTCTGTTCCCGAAGGTCTAACAGCTACCCATGAACCGTCTTTTAATTCATATTTCAATACATTTGAAATTGGATATGTTCCAAAACCATGCTCTTCAAATGTTGTTTTATTAAAATCCGATATTTTCTCAACATCCGTAAATGGACATTCGTTTCTTAGAATGCTCATCATCTCATTAATTTTTTCAATACCATCTTTTCCTTTTAATGTGAAACTTTCTAGAACATCTTTATAATAACCATATTCATTATAAATATCATTCAACTTATCTATTAATGTCTTATTTTGACTCTTAGCCTCTGCAGCCATCTCACAAATCAACATACTAGAAACAACGGCATCTTTATCCCGTGCATGAGTCCCACAAAGATACCCATAAGATTCTTCATATCCAAATAAATAATCAAAATTCCTTGATAAGTCATCTTGATCTTTTGCCTTTTCAAACTGAGTAATCTTCTCACCAATAAACTTAAATCCAGTTAATGTCGAAAAAACTTCAATGTCATTTCTCTCTGCAATTTTCGCGCCTAATTCAGAAGTAACGATTGTTTTAACAATGGCTGGTTTCTCCAGTTCACTTAAATCAGTATGCCGAATAATAAAATCCATTAACAATGAACCAATTTGATTTCCTGTCAATAATTTATATTCATTGTTTGCATCTTTAACCGCAATACCGACACGATCACAATCTGGATCTGTACCTAATACTATATCTGCATTTAACTCTTTAGCTAATTCTATCCCTAAAGTTAAAGCTTCCTTATCTTCAGGATTTGGTGATTTTACCGTAGAAAAATCACCATCATCATTTGCTTGTTCTTTAACTAATTCAACACAATTAAATCCATCTCTTTTTAAAATCATAGAAACAGGTATTCTACCAGAACCATGTAATGGAGTATATACAACATTTAAATTATTCTTTATTATTTCATTTTTAATACGCTGTTGTTTATATACTTCTGAAACAAACTCCTCTGTATTATCAATAAAAGTAAGTAATGTATCATTTCCTTCAAAATCTATTGAATGATAATCCTTCACTTCATTCACATATTGAATTACTCGATCAGCCTGACTAGGAACCAATTGACATCCATACTTATCATAAACCTTATATCCATTATATTCCTTAGGATTATGACTAGCTGTTAAAACAACCCCGGCTAAAGTTTTATAATAAGGCACAGAAAAACTCAACTGTGGAGTTGGTCTGGCATCCTTCATAAGATATACTCTTATCCCTAATCCCGTTAAAACATCAGCTACCACTCTAGCATATTCTTTACTATTATTTCTTGTATCAAAACCAATAACGACCCCTCGTTCAATACATTCATCTTTACCATAGCTATCCATTAAATAATGTCCTAAACCTAAAGTTACTTTGCCAACTGTATATTTATTTAAACGATTTGTACCAGCACCCATAATTCCTCGAAGTCCACCAGTACCAAATTCTAATTCTTTATAAAACCGATCTTCTATTTCCTTCTCAGAAGTTATACATCCTAATTCTTTTCTTGTATCCTCATCAAAAAATCTATCGTTAACCCAACTCTTATATACCTCTAAATAACCCATATATTACCATCCTATATTTCCAAAAATAAACACTCAATATATAATATGTAAATCCGTATATATATACGCAATATTAATAATTTCATCTATATTTGTAATCGCTTATAAGGCTTCAATGTAAATTGCTAATCCTAAAATTAACGACAATACGAAACATCTATGTTTTTACTGATTGATTTTACCATATAAACAAACTTAAGGCAAAACGTATCAATTGCTAATCGTTGTTATGTAAGCGTCTCAATATTAAAGAGGCAACTTCTTGCAATTTTTATACATCTATACGAAAAAAAACGTTGTGCTGTCACAACGGGGCAGACTGTTGACAAAGTGACTGTCGACAGTCTTTTTAAAATCTGATAGAATATCTGTGGCAGAAACGTACTTCATAAACCCAAAAATAGTCGACGTTTCTGCCTTTTATTATGCCAAAAATGATATAATTATAGAGGGTTTATGGAGGATATCACAATGGCTATGACTAACAGAAACAATGCAAAATTAGATTGTATGATTTATTATACATTAGATGAATTAGTACCACAGGATCATTTGGTTCGTAAGATGGAGGAGGCTCTTGATTTTCGGTTTATTTATCCGAAAGTTCAGCATCTTTACAGTCGTCATGGCAGACCGAGTATCGATCCTGTGGTTCTTTTTAAAATGCTTATCATAAATATCGTGTTTGGAATCAATTCTATGCGCAAGACATGTCAGGAGATCGAAGTTAACTTGGCATATCGCTGGTTTCTTGGATTAAGTATTGATGAGAAGATTCCAAACTTTTCTACATGGTCTCAGAACTATATTCGTAGATATAAAGACTCAACTATATTTGAAGAGATCTTTATGGAAATCTTAGAACAGGCCGTTGATTATGGTTTTGTCGATTTCACAACGGTATTTGGAGACAGTACGCATCAGAAGGCAAATGCCAATAAAAGAAAAAATGTCAAAAAAGAAGTAGAGATCCTCAAAAAGAAATACGAAGATGATCTGTTGGTTAAAATCAACGAGGATAGAGAATGTATAGGTAAAGAGGCCTTTGATTCAATGGTGCATACAGAATATGTACATGATGAAGAAACGGGTGAAGAAGTAAAAAAAACTTCAACTAAAACAATTACAGAAAGCACTATAGATCCAGAAAGTGGCTGCTTCCATAAAGGTGAGAAGGAGAAATGTTTTGCATACTCGCATCAAACTTTCTGCGATAAGAATCTGGAAAATTTATTGGATACATTGAGTATCAAAGGATTATCAAATGAAATCATAAATAATGTATTGCCATACTCTAAACAGCTGCCAGAGAATCTATATGTAAAATAGAACAGATCAGATTGACAATGACATTGTATCATTTCAAATCGAATCTTTAATATGGGCTCTATTTGACGCTTACATAATAAAAAAGAGTTCAGAATTAATTCTAAACTCAATCTATTTATTTAATAAAACATTTATCATATTTACTATATCATGGCCATAGTTCTTTGAAGTTGCCCAACCAGAACCAGTTGGATTTTCCTTTTTTCCTAGCCATTCTACATATTTAGCACTACCACGAGATACTAAATTAAATCTTGGATCAACACACTGGTTAATAAGTTTATTCAAAGATCCATAAGCTTTTAAATGTTGTACTTGTGCTCTGATACCCATACGTACATTTTCAAAAGTTGCGCCATGAACCGAGCCTGTAGCTCCAATACCTGCAAAATTGTATTGGTTTGGATTTACTTCTCCACCATATTTTAAGAATGCAGTTTCTTTCATACATTGCGTAAATACAACTTCTGGCTTTACACCTTCTGCGATTGCTTCTTCATAAACAATCTGAGCAAACTGATTAATGGTACTTGCTCCACCTTTAGCTAGATAACCATCATATTTACCATCATATTTAGATTTGAATTTGTCATATCCAGAAGCATTCGCATTATAATAACGAACCATTTGATCTACACTTGTCTGTGTAGATCCCATTATGGGCAAATATACATTTTCATCATCAGGTGCATAGCCCTTGTTATAGTAATGTTTTGATGTACTACCAGGCGCATTTCCACCTTTAGGTACTAATACAATTTGAATACCTTCTAAACGATAACTATAACCTGCAGTTCCAGCTGATTCACCATTTTTTGCCCAACCTAACCAGCCAAAATTCTGAGCATGAACTCGATAGTACAAATCATATTGATTCTTCGCATTTCCAGTCAACTGCATCTGTATAGCTTCTAGACGTTTAGCTTGACCAGATGTACCACTAGCTTGACCATTTGCTACGAAATTTTGCCAACCATAGTCTTGTACATGTGTTTTATAAACAATTCCACCATCAATTGAACTTGATAATTGAATTTTGATAGCTTCTAAACGTAAAGATTGTCCCGTAGTACCACTCATTTCACCATCTGCTTTTTCGCCTTGCCAGCCAATATTTTGAACATGTGTCTGGTATTTAATCATTTTATAAATAAATGGTCTACTTGTTGATCCAGGGGCATTTTCCCCTTTTTTAACCAAAACAATTTGAATACCTTCTAAGCGCTTTGAATACCCTTCAGTACCAGCTGATTCACCATTCTTAGCCCAGTCTAACCAACCATAATCTTGTGCATGCACACGGTAATACACATCATATTGGTTTGCAGCTTCACCAGATAGTTTAACTTTAATGGCTTCTAATCGTTTTGATTGTCCTGAAGTTCCAGACATTTGACCATTTGATTTCCAGTCTTGCCATCCAATATCTTGTACATGTGTCTTGTATTCAATACTTCCATTTATATTAGAAAGCTTAATATTAATACCTTCTAATCGTTTTGATTGACCAACAGTACCTGATACTTCACCATTTGATTTCCAACTTTGCCATCCATAATCTTGTACATGTGTTTGGTAGGAAATGGATGGAGATGAACTGACTACTGAATTCTCCGATGCTTTTGTCAAACCTAAGGCACTTACAATACCATTCGCATCCGCAACACCTAATTTTTGTAACTTAGCATCTGAATTTAGATAATTATTGTAATCTGAAACATTGTTAATAAAACAATGTTCAATAATCATTCCTGTTAATCCATTGTATTTTGCGTTACGAATAATTCCATAATAGTCAGCAACAGAACTATCATCATATCTGAATGGATCTGGATATATATTTGTATCAATTGTTCTAAATTTAATACCACGATTATAAAGTCCCAAAGATACCAGTTGGCTCTGAATAGCTTGCGCTACATTTTTGCCATTTGCAGAAATATCTGGACGCCAATGTGTATTTGGATAATACACTTCAGCACCAACTGCTCCACCACCTGCAGCTGAATTCAAATGAATACTAATCAAATATTGTGCGCCTTGCGATTTTGCAAAATTTGCACGATCCTCAAGGCTCGGATTTGTATCTCCTGTACGAGTCATCACAACATGGCAATTATACTTTTCCAATTCTTGTTTACAATACTGAGCAATTTTTAATGTTAAATTCTTTTCATACACATTATTAACCCCAATTGCACCACTATCATTTCCTCCATGACCTGGATCTAAACAAATAGTAACACCCTCATTAGCTTGTGTCGCAATATCTGAATCTTCATCAACCAAAGCCATCGCTGCCTCAGGATTTGAAGCCATAATACCTTCAGCCACTTCTTCAGATGCATCATCAAGATTCGTTACTTGAACAACTGCACTATTTAACTCATCATCTTCTACGATATCCTGTGTCATATCTGGCAATGTTTTATCATATCCAGAATACTCTTGATCCACACCAAACTTAACATCCATACCTAAATCACTAAAGTTTAAATAATACTTTCCACCATTATAGGTATAATGAAGCGTTGTAACACTATATTCACCTTTATCCGCAGAACTAAAATCCTTTGTGAACTTAACCAATTTATCAACTTGTTCACTAGCTTCTAAATCAAAAGTAGTTCCATCCATCTTTTGAACAGTAATACTGAAATCTGAATATCCATTCGCATCATTCATTGATAGAACAAAATTTTCAGCAGAACCAGAAGTCAATGTTGGATTATCAACTAAGAAATATTCCATCATACTAGAATCTCCGAATTGCTCCTCATTAACTGGATTAGAAGTAGTATCCTCTTCTTGATTCACTTCTTCTTGTGTTCCTTCTTCTGTTGAAGTATCTTCACTTGTTTGTTCATCTGTTTGTACAGCTGTCTCATCTTCTGCAAAAACAGTATATGTATTTGATAATGTAGAAACAGACATAAACAAACTTAAAACTAATGCCAATACCGGTTTAAATCTTTTACTCATTATCTATCCCCCTTTCATAAAATACATTTTAATAAAATACGCTTTCAATTTCAATAAAAGATAAATAAAATAACCCAAAAAGAAAGAGAAACTAATCTCTTTCATTTGCATATATCTGTAAAGCTCTAGGATGATTGTCTATATGAGCAACTAATGTTGACTCTCCTTCTTCACCATCTAATGTCCAAGCTATTCTTTCAGTGGATTCAATCGTAATAGATTTAGCTCTATATCTTTCCACATACTTCATATTTAATTCTGGATGCAATACTCCTAAAGGATAATTATATAACTCTAATAGATTAGGCGTATGTTCAACTAAGATAATATCAAATACTCCATCCTTAAATGTATTATCATCTTGCTCAACCATTTCAAATCCAGCAACACGATTCCCATTAATAATCAATCCAAACATTAAATCCTTTTCAAATACCTTTCCATCCATATTCATCTTTACATGATACGGATGTAAGTTCGGTATTTCGTGTAAAGCCTTAATTATATAAGCCATATTCCCTAATTGCTTCTTTAATTCCTGTTTGGTTTCATAACTCACATTACAAAACGCTCCAAAACCAGCCACATAATTAAAGTAACGAGAATTCATCTTACCCACATCAAAAGACTCTATATTTTCTTTACAAGCAATCTTTGCACATTGCAACATATCATTAGTTAGACCAAAGTTTGTTCCAAAATCATTCATGGTACCCGTAGGAAAATAAGAAATGATTGGCTTATGTTCTAACTTCATCAATCCATTTGTAGCCTCATTTAATGTACCATCCCCACCAAATACAGCAACTACATCAAAATCTTCACCATGCTCTTCAATATAATGACATATATCCATCTGTTTTTGAGATACATATACTTCCATTTGATAATTATGAGATGCGAATTCATTTAACACATCTAATAATTGACCCTTAGAGTTTTTCTTACCAGAATTCGGATTGATCAATAGCAATACTTTTTTTCTCACCACTAATCCTTCCCCTTTCCATATAAAATATACATATCATAATAATTCGAATGACGAGTCAATTCCTTATCAAATTTCTTGAAGCCTAGTTTTTCAACTAAAGTCGGAGTTTCAGTATATAGATTTGTACCTAATCCAAGTCTATCCGAATCAAATGTAACTCCTAAACTAGCCAATGTAGTAGGGAATAAATCGTATGTCGTAATCGTACGTGAATTTTGCGTTGTTGGTATAGCAGCCGAATTAACAATGGCATAATAACACTTACGATTATATCCAGACTCTTCAATATCTTTAAACCAATCTGGATCCATACTCTTATGATCCCCAGCCAATACAATGGTCGTATTCTCGTACCAAGGCTGTTCTTGTATCCATTGTACTAATTCAGTAACATGTTTACTAGAACAACGGATTACATTAGAGTATCTATCTCCATATAAATCTTCACATTCAGAACATGGATATCCTCCAATATGATGTGTATCAGCCGTTAACATATTGAAATTAAAAGGTTGTCCACTACTTGCTAAATTTGTTAACTCATTTTTTGCATATTCAAATAATTTAATATCTTCATAACCCCACCAAACATGGTAATCTTTATCAATCCAACCATTTTCAATTGCAGAATTATAATCAACAATTTTAAAATTTCCATGTTGTTCAAAATAGTATTTTCTTCCACCAAAAGCAGCATCTGAACCTATTAATAATTCATTCTGATATCCATTTTTTTCAAGTATTTGACCTATAGAATAAGTTCCAGGCAAAAAACTTTTATCACTAATATAATCATTTCCATCAATTGGAATATTTAAAGGTACTCCACTTGTCTGTCCAACAATGGCAGCAACTGTCCACCCAGACATTGAAGGTACCAAGAAGCCATTATTATCATTATTACCAAACGAAAAAGTTAAATTATTATCAGCAAGTTCAGTGAGTTCAGGAATTCTCGATTCTTCAAAAGCTCCTCCATGCTCCAAATCTTCATATGTTGTTTCCATAGACTCCATAAAAATATAAACTAAATTTCTTTTTTGTTCAGGAAAAGCATACTTAACATTTTTTGGATTTACATAAAAATTCTCATAAAGCGTAGAAGGATGTTTAACATTGTTCCAATATTCATCAATTCCAACAGCGTGAATAACATCATTAATCCCAAAAACATAGACAAACAGACATGATAATGAAGTAATAATTATTAGAACATTATTTCGAACATGTTTAAATTCTCCATCTCTAATATCTCGACTTACTTTCCAATCTTTTATAATGCAACAAAGCAACAAAATTGCAGAAACAATACAAGGAAGAGGTAAACAATATTCAATAAAACTAGCTACAAATGTAGTATCTGTACCTTCCATTGGAACCATCAAATGGAATAAAACTTGTTCAAAAGGAATATTTCCAAATGTATTAGGTACCCATTCAGATACTTTTACAAGCAATAAACCAATAAAAACAAGAATCACCGTTAAAACCGAAATTATTCGTCTTCTTTTCATATACCATTCTTCTTTCTAATCTATTGAAGCAAAACCTCGATTAGTATAACAAAATAAAAAGAATAAGCGCAAGCCTATTCTTTAAAATCCTCTATATTTATCGATAAATCATATCAAAAAGATTTTCTGTTTTCTCCCAATTAAAATTGTCTAATACATAATCTTTAACCTGTTTTGCTTTTTCTTTTCTTAATTCATCATTATCAATATATTTAATAATCTCATTTCTAAACTCATCATCCGTTTTAACAAGTGAAACATATTCACCTTCTTCATCAATGCCTTCTGCTCCAATGTCTGTTGTTATTACAGGTAACCCTAAACCAGCAGATAACAAGATTTTAAATTTAATTCCTGCTCCATGCATTAATGGAAATACCGCAAGTTCATTTTTTAAGATTTCTTCTTCAATAGAATCTACAAATCCTGTTATATGTATTCTACTTGATTCAAAAGATTTTAATTCATCATTTGGATACGCTCCAATGATATTTAACTTCACATTTAATTCATTCGGTAAATCTTGGACAATGTGAATTAAACGCATTGCAGCTTCATGATTTTCACTTCGACTCATCAATCCGACAAAGCAAATAGAATTCTCTTCTTTTTCAACATGTATATTTTGAACTGCATCAAAATCAATACCATAATAAGGAGTAACCACTTCTACATTTTGAATGCCATAATATTTCGACAATAAATTTTTATCTTTATAGTTTAACGTGAAAACTTGATCACATTTCTTCAAATAATCTTCTTCGTTCTTGTTTACCAAATTACTTTGCCATTTTTGATATACATGCTTTATTCCACTAGAACCCATACAATATCTATCATAGGATTGTTTTGTCACATCATGTTCTACTAAATTAAATTTTATATTAGGGAAATACTTTTTAATCCATACAAATTGACCCATAGCTGTATATTCAGCATGAATTACATCAATTGAATTCTCTCTAACAATGTTCAATAACAATCTTTTAAACTTACGTGAACTACGTATTCCAAAAAAGACAGGTTTATTTAAGTGCGCCAAAGCATTTAAGCCTTTGGTATACGTATTTGAATATACAAAAAATGATTTATTATCATTTTTAAATTCTTTTTCTACTAACTTTTCTTCTTTTTCGTCATTTATAAAAGACAATACAAACACATTATGTTTTTTTCTAAGTGCTTCTAATTCTTTGCCCATACATACTCCACCGGCATGACTTGCATGCACACTTGGAACGTATGGGGATATATGTAAAATATTCATTTTGCCACCTCCAACTAATTAAAGAAAATCTTTAACAAAATGTAATTTTCTATATAAATGATTTTTTTATAAGCTTTCATCATACACTTCTGAAAGGTTGAAAGATTATAAAAATCTAAAAAATATGTATAAAAACTATCCAAAGTCATTTTTCTCTTCTTAGCTTCTGAATTAAAAGCCTTATTAATACTCACTGAATGATTATGAATATAATCTACATCCATTAATAATTTTGTCTTATACCCCAAGTCCTTAAATTTCTTTCCAATACAAGATTCTTCAAAGAACAAAAAGATATTTTCATCATATATTCTATTATCAATCAAACGACTTTGTAGCATGAAGAAAGACCCCTGCACACAATCCACATAACACACATCCTTCTTATAAAAGTCATCTGGATAACTTAAGGAATTAAAAAATTTATTTAAAACGATTGAAGAGAATAAATAAAAATCTTTTATCGTAGGCACCTTCCATGCGATTGGAAGTTGTCTATTTCCCTTTGCATCCAATGTTAATGGTGCAACAATTACTGTTTCCTCATCAAAGGCATCCATCATTTTTTTAACTACACTCTCTTCAAAAATAACATCTGGATTAGCAATAATAATATAGTCGCAATCATAATGTTTCTTTATGAATTCAATACCACAGTTATTTCCATATCCATAACCACCATTTTTATCAGATTGTATAACATGAATTTTTTCTGAAGCATATTGCTTCAGAACAGAAAATGAATCATCTGTAGAATTATTATCCACAATAACAATTACATCAATTGAAGTCATTTTCCCTATTCTATTTATTAATTCTATTGTTGTTTTTGAATCATTATAATTTAATACAACACAACCTACCATTCTTATCACCCAACTCTTTTATCAAACAACTTATTTTGTAATCCAATATAGAATAGTACATACAAAATAAATTGTGAAAGCATCAAAATAAAATATAAATATGTTGCTCCATGAACATCAAAACTTTGAATAAGTTGTCCAGCTAACATAAGTCCCATAACAGATGTAATCAAATATGTAATGAACTGAACAAATGTATATCTAACAGTTGTTAAACCTGCTGAAAAAACAATACTCATAGAATAAAAAATAGCACCAATAATGATTATAATTAAATCTTTCTTGTATAAAGTTAAATCCACTCCATAAACAAGTGACAATACCGGTATTCCTATAAGATAAGCTCCAATCACACAGACAATACCTAATCCAATCGTTAATAATAACAACTTAAAAATCAATTGATTAAACCCCTTCTTATTTGAGTCATTATATAAAGCTGTAAGATTTTGTAAATAAGGTTGAATAAAATATTGAATAGCTAAACTTACTAGTGTTGCTGGCATCAATATAATTCCAAATATAGCTTGTAATGAATCGGCAACTCTTCCGTCTAAAGCATATTTTGGTGCATTCACGATATATACTGAGAAAAAATTAATTAAAAATATAAAAAATCCCGTTTTAAACAACAATGTCAAATGAGGATTATTCAATTTCAAAGAAATTTTTGAAACTTTATTTGCACTAGGTATATCATAGAATATTAATATCAATACCCACACCAAAATAACCGTTAGTAAAGTAACAATAATATTTCTCGTAAACAAATCAATCACTAGAAATACAATTATTGAAATTATTGACTTAATAGTTAAAGAAAAACCAGCTTTATAAAGAAAGTCATTTTTATGCAAAATACCATAGAAAACATCCGCAAAAGCTTCCATAGCCTTTAACATACAAAGTAACATTACAACCGCAAATTTATATTGATTATAATGCATCGTAACACAATATATGAAGGATACAATCATCATAATTGAACATGTGATAATTCTATGCACGACATAATCAGAATCTGTTATTTCTTTATTAACATCCGTAACCTGGAACACTCTTCCTGAATAAGTCCCAAAATAAAACATTAAACAGGCAACTGAAAATGCCAATGTGAATATTCCTGATATTTTTAAGTTATTTAATCTTGTGACTATAATCATAAAGAATAGTGAATTGAATGAATTTAATGTCATCCCTATCATATTCCAAATAAAATTCTTCTTTAAATTACCATTCATTCTATACCTCATTACTCTTCTCAGAATTTGCATAAAGCTTTGCTAATGATTTTGCTATACATTCTGGCCAAAATTTCTTAAACATAAATAAATCTTCTTTTGTTCGAATATTCCCTTCAATAATTGAAGTTGTCGTCGAACCTTCATGTATTCTATGGCCCATTAAAGGTTTATTTACAAATACAAATCTACCCTTTTCTTTTGTGACTCTTTCCCAGGCCAACCAATCAACATTACATTTTAAATCAGAAGCGAACACTTCTTTTAACTTTATGTTTTTATTACAAAACGTAACAGCCGGACAACAAATCGAATTTCCAAAAGACAATATACCTCTCTTAAACAATTTCTTATTCGTTAAATTATGCAATTTCATTGGAGTTAGTAAAAGTTTTTTAATTTTTAGATTTGTATTTTTAAATACTTTCTTATTATTTCTTAATTCAAAATAATCTGTAAATAAAATCACTGCATCCGGATTCTTCTTATATTCTTCAATAACATCGTAAGAATAGTTCTGTTCATACACATCATCTTGATGTGCAATCGTTACTAAATCTGTTTTAACACATGTTCTCGCAAAATCAAAGTCATAGCCAATACCATGCTTTTCACTTCTATTTACAATGACTTCAAGGTTGTATTTGTTAGCTAAACTATTTATGTAATCATTAGGAGTTGACGTTGCAATCACAACATCACTTCTATATTTTTGGTTTAATACACTTTTTATACATGTTTCTAAATATTTTGATTCTTTATATGCTAATACAACAAATGTATGTAATGCCATCTAATCAGCTCCTTATAATATACAAACATGTATAAGATACCATAAATACACCAAAAATTCTAGAATTGAAAAAAAGAGTGACCCTAGTGATCACCCTATAATTTAGAATTCAATTTCCTTTAAATATCTAGCTAATGCATCCTGCCAAGTAGGTAATGGTTTAAAACCATTTTCTGCGAGTTTAGATTTATCTAAACGAGAATTAAATGGACGAGCCGCCTTTGATAAACCATATTCTTCTGTTGTTACAGGATTGACTTTAGTAGTATATCCAGCTTGTTTAAAGATTTCACACGCAAAATCATACCAGCTTATATATCCACCTTCATTAGTCGCATGATAGTAGCCATATTTATCGGTTTCAATCATGTCTACTAATAATCTGGCTAAGTCAAATGTATATGTTGGCGTACCAATTTGATCATTTACTACTCGTAATGTATCAAATTTCTTTCCTACATTTAACATGGTCTTAATGAAGTTATTTCCATTCTTTCCAAATACCCACGCAATACGAATAATGAAATATTTAGATAACGTATTTGAAACAGCTAGTTCTCCACCTAGTTTAGTCTGACCATATACATTCAATGGTTTATAATCTTTACAATCTGGTTGCCAAGGCTTAGTTCCTTGACCATCAAATACATAATCAGTAGAAATATAAACCATCTTCGCATCTACTTCTTTACAAGCATCCGCAATATTTTGTGTACCATCCACATTAATAGCTTTAACCTTAGCCTGTTTATCTTCATCTTCTGCTAAGTCTACAGCCGTCCATGCTGCACAGTGTACAACCACATCTGGATTTACACTCTTAATTGTATTCATTACAGCTTCTTTATTTGTGATATCCAAAGATATATATTCAGCTGTAGTTACATAAGAACCATCCTGAATACCATTATAGTTTTCTGCTAAGTCTGTACCTACTCCAACATATCCTCTAGAAGCCAATTCATTCATTACATCATGACCTAATTGTCCAGCCACACCTGTCACAAAAATCTTCATAAGAAAACCATCCTTTCATTTAAGAAGAAAAGCTAAAGATTATTCCTTAGCTCTTCCTTTTTCTACATACATCTTTTCAAAATAGTTTTGGTATTCACCACTAATGATGTTTTCCCACCATTCTTTGTTATCTAAATACCATTGGATTGTCATTGGAATACCTGTATCAAATGTATATTTTGGTTTCCATCCAAGTTCTGTTTCCAACTTCGTAGGATCAATCGCATAACGCATGTCATGACCTTTTCTATCTGTTACATACGTAATTAAGCTTTCAGGTTTGTTTAATGCATGTAATACAGTCTTCACAACTTCTAAGTTTGTTCTTTCGTTGTGACCACCAACATTATAAACTTCACCAACACGTCCCTTACGAACAATTAAATCAATAGCTACACAGTGATCATATACATGTAACCAGTCACGAACGTTTTCACCAGTTCCATATACTGGAATTGTTTCATCATTTAATGCACGAGAAATAATTAATGGAATTAATTTTTCTGGGAAATGATAAGGACCATAGTTATTTGAACAACGACTAATTGTTACTGGCAAGCCATATGTTCTGTGGTATGCAAGAACAAATAGGTCAGCACTTGCCTTCGCACTTGAATAAGGACTTGAAGTGTGTAAAGGTGTGTTTTCAGTAAAGAACAAGTCAGGACGGTCTAATGGTAAATCACCATATACTTCGTCAGTTGATACTTGGTGATATCTTTGAATACCATACTTAACACAAGCATCTAATAATGTTGTTGTACCCATTACATTTGTCTTTACAAAGATTTCTGGGTCTTCAATACTACGGTCAACATGACTTTCAGCCGCAAAGTTAACTACTACATCAAACTTTTCTTTTTCAAACAAATCCATGATAAATTCACGATCTGCAATATCACCCTTGATAAACTTATAGTTAGGCTTATCTTCTACAGGCTTACAAGTCTCTAAGTTACCTGCATACGTCAATTTATCCAAATTCACAATCATATCCTCAGGATATTTATTTACCATATAATGTACAAAGTTTCCACCAATGAAACCAGCACCACCCGTTACTAAAATTTTCATTCTTTTATTCTCCTTTATAAACAAATTGATTATTCGATTCTTCTAAAGTAGGACCAATCTGATCTTTTTCACTCAATACAGGCTCAATACCATTTAATAATGAACCCCAATCTACATTACAAGTCGGATCATCATAACGCATACCACCCTCAGATTCCTTGTTGTATACATTATCTACTTTATATCTAAACTCAACATTATCTGTTAAAGTTAAGAATCCATGCGCAAATCCCTGAGGAATAAAGAACTGTCTATGATTCTCTTCACTCAACTCCACACTTACCCATTGACCAAATGTAGGACTTCCCTTACGAATATCCACAGCCACATCTATCACTGTTCCCTTCGTACAAGAAACCAATTTACTCTGTGCATAAGGCGGATTTTGCCAGTGCAAACCACGAAGCGTACCCTTTTGTGCACTAAAAGACATATTGTCCTGTACAAAATCGACGGTAATACCCATCTTCTCATATTTAGGCTTCGAATACGTCTCCGTAAAATACCCTCTATGATCACCAAATACATCCGTATCAATAATCAATACTCCAGGAATCTTTGTTTCAGTTACCTTCATCACTATACCCCCAATTACTTAATATACTTACGATCCATGATCTTCTTCAAATAAGCACCATACTGATTCTTCTTATAAATTTCATAAGTAGATGCCAATTCCTCATCACCAATCCAACCATTGTCATACGCAATTTCTTCAAGACACGCAATCTTACGATGCTGGTGCTCTTCAATTGTCTTCACAAAATTTGTCGCATCCACTAAAGACTCATGCGTACCCGTATCCAACCAAGTAAATCCATCACCAAGTAAAGTGACATTCAATTCACCATTCTCTAAATAAATACGGTTCAAATCTGTGATTTCCAATTCCCCACGAGCACTCGGCTTCAAATTCTTCGCATACTCAACCACTTTATTATCATAGAAATATAATCCTGTTACCGCATAATTTGACTTAGGATGTAAAGGTTTTTCTTCCAGACTAATTGCCTTACCCTCAGAATCAAATTCTACAACACCAAAACGTTCAGGATCCTCTACATAATAACCAAATACGGTAGCACCTACTTCATTTTCAGCCGCTGCACGAAGACGCTTCGTCAAACCATGACCATGGAAAATATTATCACCCAAAATCATCGCACAACTATCATTACCAATAAACTCCTCACCCAAGATAAACGCTTGAGCAAGTCCATCTGGGCTTGGCTGAACCTTATAAGAAAGCTCAATACCAAACTGATGACCATCCCCTAATAACTCTTTAAAACGAGGTGTATCATCCGGAGTCGAAATAATTAAAATCTCACGAATCCCAGCCTGCATTAAAATAGACATAGGATAATAAATCATTGGTTTGTCATAAATAGGAAGTAATTGTTTACTAGTCACCTTAGTCAAAGGATACAAACGAGTACCACTACCACCAGCTAAAATAATACCTTTCATAATAGACCTCCATAATTAAATACATTATATCACAAATATAAAATAAACCCTAACGTTACGTTAGGGTCAAGAACAATATGTATAAATAATTGAATCTTTAATTGTATCCCAATCTCTTGATTGAGCTGTTTTTACTCCATTGGTATATAATACATTCTGCAAATTTGAATCATAAATGATTCTTTCAATACATTGGACAGCTTGTTCAACGTCTCCATTTGGATAAATTAAACAATTCTTTCCATCCTCTAAATATTCTTTGTTACCATCATTTAATAATGCTACTACATAACCACCTGTAGCCATCATTTCAATTGGAGGATAACTAAAACTTTCTAATATTGAAGTCTTCAACAAAATATCACAATCTTGATATACCTTTTGTACTTCTTCATAAGGGACCTTATGTAAAAATTTATCAATTCTATACCCATCTTTAGGTTTTGCATTATAAGACATGTACCAGACTTCATATTTTGAAGAATCTAATGCGTTCGTAATTTTAAAAGCTTCATCAATGTTCTTGTTTTTAACAGAACAATCTCCTTCAATTAAAATACGAATTTTACCATTTAAAATCCTTTTATGCTGTTCATATTGGTGTATATCAATTCCATTATAGATCCATGTGGATTCACGATGATACATCGATTTAAGCCATTCTTGGCACCATTTTGAAACCGTAATAATTTCAAAAGGAAATGAATAACTTTGACTTGCCTCAATTTTCCTTGGATCCGTGAAATCATAAAAATCCGTTTCAAAGCCTTGAACTAAATATTTTTTATTCTCTATACATCGTATATCATCCAACATCTTAACCGTTGACCACATTGTTGCAACACCACAGTCTATATGTGCATCTAATCTATCATTTTTATATGGCAACACGGGAAATGAATGCTGCATGAAAGAAAAATCTGTACATGTGTCATAATATGACAATAGATTTACTTGATAGCCAGCATCTTGTAAAATTGTTGCATGTCGTAAAGCTACCATAGCGCCACCTGACATTTCTAATTTCGCAAATCCTATACAAATTAATTTTTTACGAACTTTTTTTAGAATACTTACAAGATTATAGCCCGTATACATTGTTGTACAGTTTTTTAGACAGTATTCATAAGCGTTTGAAGCAATTACATTTCTTAATTCTTTATTTTGAATTAATTTCTCTAAGCTATTCTTCCATTCATCTAAGTTAGAACATAATATACCTGTTTCATTATTTTGAATCATTTCCTTAAATGCTCCAAAATCTGATGCGATTGTGCAAGTTTTTACTAAAGATGCTTCAACCCATTTATTTTCTGATTTAGCTTCATTAAAAATAGATTCTGTAAGTGGAGCTAGATTAATATCCATCTTAGAAATTAATTCAGGAAGCTTCTTATAATCCATAAAAGGATGCACAATAATTTTATTTTTGCATTCATTTAATTCTTTTGGTAAATCAATTTCACCTACTAAATGTAAATAAACATGATCATATTTAATTAAAACATCCTTTATAACCGGTTGAATCATTTCAAAATCTTCGTTATGTGTAATACTGCCACTAAAATATCCAATATCAATTGTAGTTTTGTCTTCTTTTTTTATAGTTTGAGATAAAGTTACCATTTCTATAGAAGCTGTATTACGATTGATCCAAACGTTTGGATTGTATTTTTCAAGTTCCTTTTTTAATGCAGCCGTTGTAGTCATACACCCATCGCAGATTTTTAAAAGTTGTTGATAACGAAAAACATCATTGTCATAACGTAACTTTGTCTTTGCATCCATACTCTGAACATACTTATTCTCATTTGTATATTTTGTATCAATTACTAAATCATCAATATCATACAATACCGGTTTATTCCATGATCTTGCTAATTGAACAAATTCATTTAATTTTTCTGTATATGGTGCTCTAAATATCACAAAACAAGAATACATTCGAACTTGTTTTAAATCAACATTTTCAAAATATACTTCATCACATGTATATCCATTTATCTTTAATTGCTCCATTTGATGTGTAACTCTATAACGTGGCGGATGAGGCAACAAGTCTCTAGGACAACCATTAATAAACAATACATCTTTAAAAGCATCACTTTTAGGTTTAGATTCACGTTTTTTATTTATATAATGTGAAGCATGTTTCACCAAACTAGAAACACCTTCTCTTTTTAATACATCCATTGATTTATTTATTAAATCTGACATAATACACCACCTAGTTTTTACAAACAAATAATCCAGCTTGTTTTGTTACAACTATTTTACCATTCTTCTTTAACAATTCTTCAATATATTCTTTGAACTCATTAAGTCTAGGGCCCAAGATTTCATTTTGATTGCCATGACAAGACATAATATAATCAATCAATGGTTTTGACTCGGTTATTTCTAATGAATCTTGATAATCCATTCGTTGAATATTTGAAAAATACATACTTAATATATCTTCACCATTCTCTAAGCCAAAGATATCATACAAACTATGATTCGATAGATTAATTCTAGAATCAAAGTTCTGTACAATTTCTGTGATTTCTTTCATGTGGTTCTTACCATAGGTACTACAATAAAGAATTCCATCACTTTTTAGTACTCTATCTATTTCTTTTAAACCAAGATTCAAATCATTCAAATAAAATAGAACATGGTTGGCAATAATTGTATCAAAATAAGAATCTTTAAACGGTATCTTTTCAGCATCCGCTACAATACAGTTAAAATCAGAACCTAATTTATTTCTTACTTCTTCAACCATACCTTCACTAATATCCGATAAGAAGATTTCTCTATTTCTTAAATCAATTCTATTTTCTTGCCATAACTTACCATTACCACAACCAAGCTCTAATAGTCTATTGACTTTACTAAAATCAATTTGATTGAATAACCAATTAAACCAACCCTGCTTATTTGTAGAATACTTTTCATGTAGTGATATACGATCATTTAAGTTCTTCGCATTCTTATATTGTTCAATAATATTCGTTTCCTCATTCGATAATTGAACTAAGGATAGAATCATATTCCAACTTAAATCCGGCGTTTGACTCGCTCTTTTTAAAGCATCCTTTAAAGACTGTAAATGACTAATTTTATCTTCAATCAAATCAATCTGTAACTCAAAGCTCTCCTTAAGATTCGTATTATCCATAACCATAGGAAAGATTTCTTCAATACTAAACCCCAAATGTTTTAAAGATAAAATCTTCTGTAACTTTAATAAATCTAAATCACTATATTGACGATACCCATTTTCCATAACAAAAGAGGGTTTTAATAACCCTATTTTGTCATAATATCGAATTGTTCTTTCACTCACATTCGCTAGTTTTGCGAATTGCCCAGTCTTATAGTAGTTCATAATTCTATCTTACATAAATATAATGTGTGATGCCAGCATAACTATTAGAAATTGTTTTAACAAGTGTATAGCCTAGACTCATAACATCATCATTGTACTGATCATTTGGCATAATCAAACAATTAATATCATATTTATTAACCATAACCTCAAGCTTAGAAAAACTATCTCTTGATGGATTTACTGTATAATTTTCAAACACTTCTTGATCTTGTTCTGTAAAATCTTTGAACTGCGTAGACATTGGATTACCATATCTATAAATAGATGAAATAATATGAATCTTTTCAGAAGGACAATATGTTCGCACAATAATTGGTAACGAATGATCTGCTCCATCACAAGCAACCAAACGAGTCATAATCACATTCAATTCCTTATTGTTATTTTCTACATATTCTTCTAATGTGTTTCCCAATTCAATTGTCGTTTCAGGAAAAAATTGGGGATTGTGTCTTATAGCGTTTAATGCATGTAATAAACTACTTGGTGAAAGTTTATTTTCATCATAAAACAATGAACCACCTGCCAAATGATAACTAAAGGCACTAGTTATAAATAAACATCCACAAAGAACATAAAATATAGTCTTTTGAAATTTTAATTTACTAATAAAGTAGCACAGAACAGTAAAGCTATAAATTAAACAAGTATAGTTAATTAACGTTAATCCTCTACCAGCAACAAATGTATAAATAGATAAAGCTGAGTATAATCCAGATAAAATAGGTACTTGTGTAAATACCAATAGCATAATTAGAATCGTGCTAATTCGATTAACATATTTATTTCTCAACAAATAACTTAATAAAATTATAATATAACTAATAATTAATTGAATGGATTTCATATTAACTTTTAAAATATTATTCAACAGATAGTCTTCTGTAGGCATAACATGTAATGTTTTACTAATAAAAATTGTAGCCACCAAAAATAAAATAAAACCAATAACAGGAATAAAATATTTCTTACTAATAAAGAATAATGTTGTTAATACATAGAAAAAAGCAATTAAAAAAATTAACGGTAAGGCAATTGTTGATTTTGAAAGTAAAACAACAGAAATCCCCATTACGCATAGGATCATTTTTATATCTATTTTATCTTGTGATAAAAATGGAGTAATCAAAAATATAAATGACATTGTTCTTACCATAGTTGATCCATAATAAGCTGCATTAATGAATTGATTTGAGTCAAAATAATATCCTAAACCATAAAACCTAATAAAATTTTCGTTAAAAGAAAATAAAATTAAAATCAATGGAATAAATTGGACAAAATAATAATTGAATTCTGAATTTATCTTTTTTAGAACTGCATAAGCAAATGCACTTACACTATTTACGAAAACAAAATAGTGTAAACCTGTCATAAAAAAACGTGTAAATAGACTAGGAGAAATATTTAAGAAATAAACATATGTAGATAATTCTAATTCATGTGTATTAATAATTCTTTCAAATGTAAATTGACCTGGAAAACCTGTTGAGTAATTAAAAGTATATGGGTTACTTACATATGGTAAGTCAGCAATTTTAGTTAAATAATAACCATCATCTAAGTGGTTATTGAACCATAAAGCGTTATAACTAAATAAAAAAACAATCATCAATAGTATCGTCACAACAAATAAAAAATAATTATTTTTGAAATATTCTTTTATTCCATTATCAAATATCTTTTTTTCCCTAAATTTAATTTGATACACAACATATAAAGTAGTTCCAATTAAAGTCAGAATAACAATATATAAATAAATTTTCCATGGTATATTAAACAATTGGACTATCATACCGAATGCGCCAATAAAAAAGCTATAAATTAAATATCCAATCATCAATTTATAGCCATCTGATTTATTTTTATTAGTTGATACGGCTCCGATTGAATAAAATAACAGTGAAAGAGCAATTACAAAAATAAAACCAATAATATAATCTCTCACAATTATTCCCCTTTCTTAGATTCATATTTCTCAATACTAAGTTTTTGAATTAAGTCTTTTTGTTTTTCCTTTAATTTCGAAATCTGAGCATTCTGATTAAATAACATTATATACAAGAAGAAAATAAATAGACAAAAAATAAAATTACTTGGTGACATAAACCCCAATGTATTTGATATCCATGTAGGTATCTGTGGAAATATACTAATAACCAGTAACAAAAGTGCCCATAAAATCCAAGTAATAGCATCAGCTATATCTAATCCGTGCTTTTGTATTTTTTTTATAACAAAAACAAATGTAATTATACTTGCAACTATAAAAAAATATTGTAATCCCAATCCCATACTATTTAACCTTTCTAAATGGTTGTATTAAAAATATCGAAACCATCATGCGACTCATATATTTGATTGTATTTACCAAGTCTAAGTAAGATTCACCAAATTCTCGTTCGCTCATTTGTACTTGAACCTCTTTTATTTTTCGATTTTTTCTAAGCATATAGACTAAAGTATCTGGTTCTGGAGGATTATTCATTTCTGTGGCATAATCCCTTATACATGCTTTATCATATGCTCTAAAACCACTTGTTGGATCTTTAATAGTTTTTCCTGTAATTAGTTTAATAGCCCCGGCAATCAAACGACTTCCAATCATTCTTGCTGTAAATGGCTTTTTTTCATCAACAAAACGCGAACCAATAACAATACTATTTCCATTTTCAATTTCTTTAACTAAAAGATCTATATATTTAGCTGAATGTTGTCCATCCCCATCAAATTGAATAACAACATCATATTTTTCTTTCATTGCTAATTTAAATCCTGTTTGCACAGCTCCAAATAAACCTAAATTACATATACTATCAATATAATTGAAATTATTTTGTTCCAAAACCTCTAAAGTATTATCTTTTGATCCGTCATTTACTACAACATAATCAACATCCGGTGCATTATTTTTTAAATCAATGACTGTTTTTTTAATATTTAAAGCTTCATTATAAGCTGGAATCACTACTAGTGTTTTTAACATCTTACCACTCCTATTTTCCTTAGTATTATATGATAAATGTTAAAATTATCAAAATTTATTTTTTGTTAATCTATATATTTTTGATTTTTTTAATTCATATAATTCTTTATTAAGATTATGATTCATCTCAATTAAATTGATAATATCATTGATGCAATCTTCACCATAATAGAAAAGATAAAAATTCATTTTAAGTAATCCTTTTTCTCTATTTGAAATTTGAATCTGAGGAATCTCTAAAAAATAATAATCATTGTTTATAACAAAAGAAGCATTTGTTTGAAAATTCGATATTAAATTATCATTAATCTTTATATCATTTATTTTAAATATTGCCTTTTTACCCAATTGAATGATAATGTCACAATCGTTAACTTCCTGTTCAAAGTGAATTTGTTTTGAATTAAATAAAGTGTTTTTTTCTATGTTAATATTCTGTTTAACAAATATATCTAAAAATTCTCGATTTTGTTCTTTACTCAATTCAATAACTTGTGAATTCAATTGTGTATAATAGTCAGATATTTTTTTGTCAGAAACATAATTTTGAAAATGTTCTTCCATTGATAGATATAATCCTCTTAATTCCGTGGATATTCCATACCTCTTATATAATTTATCAATCTGTTCACTAGGTAACTTAGAAATAGCCATACTATGTAAAATAGCCCTATACAAAATAAAAGATATTGGTACAGTACAATCAAATACCCATTCATAATCAAGGATATAAAATTTTTTATTTTTCGTCAAAACTACATTTTCTAAAATAATATCTATATCACAAAAACGTATAGATTTTTCATTTGAAAGTAGCTCAAAATCATGATTTCCAAATACATTTAAAAACTCTTCATTTACATTAAAACTTTCTATAATTCCATCTGAAATTATTTCATATAATAAATCCATAGTTTTAAATACTTTATCAAAATCATTATTTTTTACATATAAATCAACTAAAGATTCTAAATTTTGTCCATCTATAAAATCAAAAATAAGTTTATTATCTATTTGTCTAACTGGACAATATTTGAACCATTTCTCATTTTGTTTCTGACTATTCTTATAAAACTCATTAATCTCATTGAAATGTTGTATTCCTTTTTCAGTCAAAGCTACCTTTTCTACAATATATCCTTCATTTTTTTTAACAATATTTGTACATATTTTAAATTCATCTTTTCTTTCGGTAGATATTTTAGAATAAACGATATCTCTTTGTTTATTTGATATAACAATCATAAATGAATTACTAAACACAGAAAAATCACCAGAATCAATTAGTGATTGCAAAGCCTCATTCTCATTAAAAAGCTCATATCTAAAACTATGATAATCCTCAAATTTTAAATTTATATTTGAAGTAAGCCATGCATCACTTAAAACTTGTGTTGTCAAAAGATAATCTGGATACGGGTAATAAAATTTATAATTTAAAGATAAATCTTTACACAAACTTTCCCATTGACGTTTTGAATATAGTAAATTCGTTCTTTTTAAATGTCCAAAAAAATCATCAGATTCAAATTCTTTTACACCTGCAAAATAACGTAAAGCTAGCCTGTTATTTGCTAAAATAATTATTTCTCCCATAGGATACATCATTGATAAAACTTTTGATAAAGATTCCTTTTTTTTGTCTAATACATCAAATACACCATCAATCACTACGTAATTAAATAGAGTATTTTTAATAGAATCTATTTCTGAAATTTCAGATACCGTTAAATCGAATTTACCTTCAAAAAAATCAATTAATATAGGACTATCGCCAATATATAATAAACTAGAATTCATTTTGAATGGATACCACTCAAAAACGTTAGTTCTATACTTAATTTGATTATAAAACTTTTTATAATTCATCCTGACTTTATCCATAACCATCTCCATTGCTTCTATTTTCTCAAGTAATCGATATATAGTTTTAATCCTTCATCAAAAGAACGAATTTTGAATTCGTGTATATGAGCTATTTTGTGATTATCCAATATGACTTTTGGTACATCTACACTTCTAGCTGCTTTATAAACTACATCCGGTTTTAATCCAAATTTTTTCATTTTTTCAATTACATCATTTAAAGATATACCTTGATTACTACTTAAATTAAAAACTTCTTCTTTTCCATTGTAGTTGATTAATGATCCAATCATTTCACAAACATCTTCAATGTAAATATAATCACGAACAACACTCCCATCACCCCAGATTTCAATTTGCTCGTGATTTAAAGTTTTCTTTAGAGCAGCATCTATAAACCCAACTCCTTTATTGAAATCTTGACCAGGTCCATATGGATTAGAAATACGAGCTATTAACATATTTGAATGAGACTGTTTATTAAATGTTTTTAAAACTGTTTCAATACACAATTTAACAGAGCCATAATGATTGATTGGATTTGCTAAAGCTGTTTCTTTTATAGGTTGTTCTTCTTGTATTCCATATACTGTGCCGCCAGATGACAAGAATATTACTTTTATATTCTTTTGGACACATAAGTCAAATAAATACGCGCTCTGAACAAAATCTCTCGAATAGCCTTGCATAAAACGCTTATTTGAATTACCAGGATTTACAGTGCTAAGAGAATGAATTACTACATCTATATTCTCTAAAACATTCTCTAGCATTTCATCATCGAAGAAGTCTCCTTCAATATATGTTACATAAGGATTTTTTTCCTTCGGACTTTGTATATCAAAAGAATAAACTTTAAAATCCTTACTTAAATACCGGGCTAAGTTCGTTCCAATGAAACCATTACCCCCGATTATTAATACATTTTTCATCTTCTTTAATTCCTTTCAAAACAGCTTCGAGAACTTTTTTACCTTCTACATCCCATGATGTATTTTGTGCAAATTCAATACCTTTTTTTCTTATATTATCCAATTTTATAGAATCAATCATGTAAGAATACATTGTATCCGCAATTTCAATTGGATCATAAGAAACAAGAATACTATTATCTTCATTTACTAGCCATTCGCTATTTGCGCCTTTAGAGCATACTGCTACTGATCCTGAAGCCATTACTTCTAATGGTAATAAAGACAAGTTTGTATTTGAAATAACTAAACATAAATCACATTTTCCATATAATTCTGACAATTCCTCAATTTTCATGATTCCTAGATTTTGATGTTTAAAAGGAATTTCATAAGTAGAAACATCCCATCCAGCAAAAATCACTTCTAAATCAGGAATTCTTTTAGAAAGTTCATTTAAAGCTAAAAGTCCTAGTTCAAAATCTCTACGCGGTGTAACTGGACGTGCATAAAAGAAAACACGCTTAATATTATCTTTCTTAGTTTTAGGTGTATACAAATCTTTATCATATGAAAAGCTAAAACTATCTGCTTGCATATTATATTGATTAATACAAATATCTTTCAACCAATCACCAGCCGTAATACCTCTAAAACCAAATTTGTATGTTTGCTCAGCAAACTCATATTCTGAGCCATGCGCATAGAAATAAGGCTCGAAATCTTGAATAAAATAAAATTTCGAAATTGTATTATTAAAATTACGAACACAATATGCTGTATCCCAGCTTGTTGCAACAGTTCCATCCGCAAAAGTCATAAATTTAGTATCATGGTACAACTCGACATTTTCATCTAATATAGAAAAATGTTTACGAATAAAATCTTTTAAATATGCATCATTTAAAAATCTTGTTGATCTATATAAATACATACGATTATGAATCCCATGTCTTTCTAAATAAGATACAAATCGAAAAATATTTAAGTGTCCACCTGAACCCTCTCCCATTTCAGGAATGATCCAGTTTAAGGTTATTTGATTACCTTCTTTATGTTTTTTGAAATCTTCAAAATTAAATTCTATGACTTCTCTATCTGTAATAAAACTCCAAAAGTCTACCAATCCAACTTTTTGAGGTCCTTGTCTAAATCTTTGAATTGATCCCTTCAATCCACGTTTTTGTAAAGAATTAATTATTTTTTTTGCTTCCATAATATACACCTCTATTGATTAATCTGTCTTAATTGCTGTGAGAATTTTTTATCCATTTTTTCCTGTTTATCTTTAGAGCTTCTGTAATATACACCGGCTTGATATGCTGAATAAAAACGATACCAATCCTTTTTAATAGCATATTTTCGCCATTGCTTTTTTTCTAATGAACTCATATTTAGTGAGTTCACATATTTTAAATCATTTTTAACAAATCTATAATATCCAACAAATAAATGTGGTATATCTTTAACCATTACATATTTATGAATCATATATAAACCTTTATATTCATCATAAAATCTTTGTTTATAAGTTTCTAATGGATAATTATGAGAATGATACACTCCAGCAAATGGACAATATAACTTCTTATACCCAAGTTCTATCATTTTTTTTGCCCAAATTTGATCCTCTGCAAAATTTACATCTTCATAAGGATATTTTTCCCAAATTGATCTTCTCATACATGAGTTATTATCAGAATAAAAAGATAATAGATGACGATATCCTTCTTCACTCTTATATCTTTCTTTATCTTCAAGTTGATAAATTGTATTTGTAAGTCCATAGCCTTTAAATAATAACGTTAAATCCCTTTTATCAAAAATATTACAATCAGGATAAGGATAATGTATGCCAAAACCACCTACTATTTCTGGATCAATTTTCATACCATCAATAAAATTTTGAATCCAATGTGTATCATATGGTAATGCATCTTGCGTAATAAAGATAATATATTCACCTGTTCCCAAACTGGCTCCAAGATTTCTTGTTTTACCATGTCCAAATTCTGTTTTATCAATTTGTTTTAAAATACAATTATGTTTCTTTATAATTTCAATTGTATTATCAGTAGAACCTGAATCTACGCAAATAACTTCATATTCATAATCCGTTTCTTGTTTATCTATCATTGTCAAAACTTTGTCAAATAATGATCCACCATTTTTTGTTGGTATTACTATACTTACATCCATAACTTCACCTTTTTCAATATTACATATCTATTATAACATTATTTAATTGAATCAACATTTACTGTAACTTCAGATTCACTATCAAATATACCAATTGTACCTTTTTGTGCAACTACACCTAAAACACAACAATTATAATTACGCGAATAAACAACAAATTGATCACCTTCAAATGCTGTACATCCTAACGAAACTAGATACTGTCCGGGCTGCAGATACTGTTTTTGTCTAAATGAAATCGTTACAATGTCGCCATTTTTACAATGGGAGGTATCGATATCCTCTAACATTGTGTTTGTGCCTGTTAATTCAGTCCCTTTTACATCTCGTAATTTAAATGCAAAAATTGGATTTAAATTGTCATCATTGATACGAACCTTCATTTTTACAGTATAATAATCACCTTTATATACATTATTTCCTATGTTGCCAGAATCTGAAAAAATACCAAAATCAATAATCTCAGCTCTTCCATCTCCATATACTTCCATGTCAGGGTTCGTACTAATTTGTTCTTTCCACAATCTATTTACATTAATATTAGTAGAATCAATTGAATTTTCTATTGTTGAATTTTTTTCTTCACTTTCATTCCATTGCCCTACCATTATACGCTTATAAAGATCTACCATTTCTTGGGGTTTCCCCTCCCCCACTTTTTTACCTGCATTTAAAAGTACACAACGATTACAATAGCGAATCACACTTCCCATATCATGAGTTACAAATAAAATTGTTTTCCCTTTGTCTCTAAATTCTTCAAAACGTCTATAACATTTGTTTTGAAAAAAAACATCACCCACAGATAAAGCCTCATCAACAATCAAAATATCCGGATCTACTGAAATAGCTACAGAAAAGGCTAATCGTGCAAACATACCACTTGAATAAGTTTTTACTGGTTGAAAAATGTGTTCACCAATATCTGCAAAATCAATAATATCTTGTAATTTTTTATCCATTTCTTCTTTCGAAAACCCAATCATCTGACCATTTAGATAAATATTTTCAATACCGGTATACTCCATGTTGAATCCTGCACCTAACTCTAATAATGCAGCAATTTTACCTTTTACAATACATTCTCCAGAAGTAGGTGTTAATACGTTGGTAATAATTTTAAGTATAGTTGATTTACCACTACCGTTTTTTCCTATAATCCCTAAAATTTCGCCCTTACATACATCAAAAGATACATCATTCAATGCGGCAAATTCAGTATGTCTACTTTTACGAGAAAATAGCGCTTCTTTCAACCTATCACTAGGTTTATTATATAAATTGTATATTTTTGTTATATTTTTGATTTCAATAACAGTATCCATAATTTACTCCTTTTTAAAGAACATCAGCAAAGTGTGGCTTCATCTTTTTAAATACATTTCTTCCAATAAGAGTAAGTAAAATAACGACTAGCCAAAAATAAATGGTTAATTTCCAATTTAAAAAGAACCATTGATGTCCTAATATCGCACTTCTATATCCTTCTACTACATAGAACATTGGATTTAATTTAAAAATAAATGCAAACCAATACCCTTGTAACATATCGTATGCCCACATAATAGGTGTAAGCCACATTCCTGCTGACAGTATAACTTGCACCAACTGAGGTAAATCTCTAAAGAATACTGACAAACTCGAAGTGAAATAACCTATGGCCAGAATTAAACAAATCATGCAGAAAGAATAATAGAAAGCCTGTATATAACAAATATTAGGCATATATCCAAATAAAGCCATTACTATAAATATTAACAAAATAAAAAACAAATGAACAAAAGTAGCTGAAATAATTTTGATTACAGGTAAAATTTTAATGTCAAAAACAACTTTCTTTACAAGATAACTATATTCTAAAAAAACTGACGTAACACTATTAATGCCATCACTAAAAAAGAACCATGGAATTAAGCCGCACATAATCCATACTAAAAAAGGCATATTAGTATATTGTCCTGGTGCCACTGAACGTAAACCAATCTGGAACACAAACCAGTAAATAATAATGGTTACACACGGTTGCGCAAAAGCCCACAGAACACCTAATGATGAACCTGCATATCGCTTTTTTATATCATCTTTAGCTAAAAACCAGATTAATTCCTTATTCTTTTTTAAACTCCTTAAAAAATCCATACTAAAACCTCTTTCCTTTTATTTTGTATTCTTCAATTTAATTTGAACTGTCCCTTTATTAGCAACATAATTTTTATCTACATGCAAAGATTGCATCCATTTTTTTGTCTCATCCGTTTTATAAATTCCATCTTTATTATTCCACAACCAATCTGTCGTTGGCCACATACAATACTTTGGATTGATTATTTTATAAACATCTTTGCTAACACCTGCTTGACCATGATGAGCCATTTGTACATAATCCATATTTTTAATAGATGATTTGTTTAAACTTAAAAGCTCCTCTCCACCTTCGATACCTAAATCTCCTAAAAATAATAACGTATTCTTTTTAACAGTCATTTTATAAATACTAGAAGAATTATTTCCAGCATTATTTTTAATTTTGGGATTATATGTACGGAGCACTTCTATTTTATCTTTTCCAATATTGATTCTTTGATTTAGTGAAACTATTTCCTTATTTTTAAAACATTTTAATCCGTTATTTATTTGGACTTCATCTTCATATCGATTCGGTTCATATTTTTTCACCCATGATTCCTTTGGAAAATTATAATAAATTTTATCAATAGTTATATCTTTTGATTTGCTTTGTAAATATTTAGCTAAAGCGCCTGTATGATCCTTGTGATAATGGGTTAAAAACCATGCTTCCACTTTATTATCTTTGCTAACCTCTTTGATAGTATTTATTAAATTATCTTCATCAGCCGCAGTCCCTCCATCTACTACAATTGTATTTCCATTATCCTCAATAATATAGGACATCATCTGTGAATAAGATTGGTTAGATAGCATATAAACAAATGCATCTTCATTATTTTCACAACCTGTAAAAAATAATATAACCTTATATAATAATACTATTTTTATAATCATTTTCATATCATTAACACCTGTATTTCTATAATACTATAGGGGAAGCATTGCTTCCCCTTATCTTATCTACAATTACAATATATCACTTATAAAAGAATTTAATTAACCCTACACTAATTACTAGTTCCATAATAAATATCAGAACCTTCTTCATTTTCGTCTATCTCTGTTAAAAGTCCTTGTTGAATTTGTGCTTCAATCTCTTCTTGAGATAATGTTCCTGCAGGAATATCCTCTTCAGTTTCTACAGTCTCACTTGATTTTCCATCGAGTACAGCCTGAATTTTTTCAGCAGCTGTATGAATAGATGAAGGATAAAGTTGAATCACACTGACTTCACTCCCCAACTCTGGACTTACTTGTAAATCATTATCTCCTTTTAATACATATTGTTCAAACTTCCAACTAGGTTTTGCCTGAATTTGATATTTAATAAAAGAAGTAATTTCTTTTGTTGACATATTTGTATCAAACGCATGAGTTAATGCTTTCAATAAGCTCGTATATTTTGTGATAATTTCTGGAGAAGTTGCTTTTTTAAACATAGCTTGTAAGACTTGTTGTTGATTACGAGCACGTTGCACATCTCCATCAATATATGCCTTTCTTTCTCTAGAATAAGCTAAGGCACGCTTTCCATCTAAATGATTTGTACCTTCATGAACACCTTCTAAAGTACTGTTCGTATAAAATTTTGACACAGCCATACCCTCGGCAACATCAATATCAATTCCACCTAATGCATCTACAATGTCAATCATACTTGTAAAATTAACTCTAAAAACGTAGTTAACATCAATACCTAATAAATTTTCTACCGTAGCCTTTGTAGTATCTACACCATAAATACCTGTATGTGTTAATTTATCATACGCACCATAGTTACATGCATAATCATCACATACCTCTTCTACATATGAATCTCTAGGAATACTTGTCATTAAGATAGTAGAAGTAACCGGATTAATTGTAACAAGCATGTCCACATCCGATCTTGAAGTATCATCTAAGCTACCAAAAGAATCATTGCCGCTAATCAGAATACTAAATGGTTTAGAAGTAATGTCTGAAACCGCAAGTAATGAACTATTTTCCTTTGTATAATAAACCATTTTATGAATGACTTTAGTTTCATTATTAAAGTTTGTATAATCCTCTAAATCACAAACATTAGAACGATACGCTTCATTTAATACAATCGCATCCACTTCACCATCATATAAAGCTTTAAGCATACCTAACATATTATCATATGTCTTTTTTGTATATGCCACGTTGTTCTTTTTTAAATCATTAAGACTTTTCTTGGTTGCTTCCTTACCAATGGTTTTTAATACCCCAAGCTTAGAACCTTCCAAACTATTCACGTCTTCTAAACTACTTGAATTCAACGCAACCACAGATACAGTATTTTTTGATAGATTTGACTGATCCGTTACTGTTTCAAGTGTTGCATTTGTAGAATATAAATAATAGTTTCCAAAACCATACACAACACTAATTATGATAACTAATATAGAATATATAATTTTTGAAATGATTCCATGTGCACAAAAGTTAATCAAGATAAACAATATCACACTAAATAACACGATAGCCAAAATACCAGGAATCAAAATATTATCTGGTAAAATTTGCAGTTTAAATATTTGATAAATCAAGAAACCTGCAAAAACAACCAGTATAACAGAAAGAAGAATCGCAAATATCATAAATCCAATTGATTTCTTTTTTTCTTGTCTACTCATAGGCTTCCTCCTGATTTATCTAGTGTTTCAAAAAATATTTCTTTCGTGAAATACGTATTGTATAAGTTACGAATATGATTTCTACGCTTCAATTGTACATCTTCATTTTCTTTACATACAACTTCTGCAATCTGTTTATAATTCTCATTATCAATATTCATACCTATATCCCATAGCTCACATAAATTCTTTAAATCCCCATTTACAGAATTTATAATTGGAATCTGACCACACATATAATCCAAAGACTCCTTATTTAAGCCATCATATTTCTTCATATTCAAAGCATACTGACATTGATCAAAGACTTCCTGCATTCTTGCTTGAGTCTCTAACTCTTTATGATCAACAACATTTGCCCCCACACTTAAAACATCTTGGATAAAACTATCTTTTTGCTTCCAGTCTCCTATGATATGTAGCACACACGGTTTAAATGAACAACATTCTCTTAAAAAAGAAAGAATCAAGTAATTATCCACCCTATCGTGTCTTACTATACAAAAAGATATTTCATCCTTCATTAATTCAGGACTTGATGGCACACAATTCTGACCATTTATTGGATATAACAATATAGCCCCATGAATGTACCCCCTATACAATTCATTACTACAAAACAATACATCCGCCTGACTTAAATACTTTTGATGTAAAGAATCTGAATATTCACATACATCAAAAATCAATTTCATATTATTATTTTTTCTTTTTAATACTCCAAGTTCTTTTATAAGCAAGTCAAACAATGTTTCACAATATACAATATCTGGATTCAAATCCCTCACAGTCTTTCTAATTTTCTTAGAAGCATTCATTTGAGTAAACCACGACTGCACAGATTTCTTATCTAAAGTAATATTTTTAACTTCATACCCCCTAGAAGTGTAATATTCCTTTATAAAATCCATACGCAACGAATGAACCGCACTAATAATTGTGACTAACATAATTGACTCCCTTGTCTTAAGTTTGATTTAGCCTTTTAACTATCCCCAGTTAAAACTAAAAAAATTCTATCTAAAAGTCATACTGACTTTGTTCCCAATATTTATCTTTCCCTTTGTAGAAATATTTTCTACGCTAAAAAGTATACCATATACAACTACTTGAAACAAAAATATATTAATTAAATTTTCCCATCTTTTTACATTTCGCATCTTGAATGCCTTTACGAATCATAGAAAATTTAACTTTTTGATTCTTTTCATAAATCAACATTTTTAATGTGTTCACTATCATTTCCTTATAGTATTCTTTTTTAAAGAATTGTCGATCTACAAAATGATATAAATAATACGCATTACGATAACGATAATAATAACGAATAGGTGAATGATTCATCGCATAATATGTTTTGCCAAATAAATGAATCTCAATTGGATTTCCTATTGTATGTTTTAGCGAAAAATCCTTTAAGTAACAAATTTTAAAACCATTCTTTTTGAATTTGTATCCCAATTCAAAATCAACATAATCTATGAATAATTCATTCATAAATCCACCAACAGACATAAAATCAGAAATATTCACAAAATTTCCAGAAGTAATCCAGTAAGATGCTTCAATTATTTCATCCAAACCACCATTATCTTGATTAAAATTTAATCCAATCACCGAATAGTCCGTTTTATATTTATTTACTAATTTCAAAATATTCGGATAATACTTTGTTGGAAATAAACTATCTTGATCCATAGTTAACGCAAAATCAATATTTTTAGAATTCAAATATTCAATCCCTTTATTTAATGCAGCTGCAATCCCTTTATTTCCATCCATATCAATATAGATAAAATTAGGATCATTCTTTAATGATTGTGATATTTCATTTTTTGTATCTGAATTATCTACAACTACACTTACATCCACACAATTTGAATACGAATTTAAATTTGTTAATACAGATTCATTAGGATTATATAAAACTGTACAGGATCCTACTGTAAACATTTTTTTCTCACCTTAACTAATTGTTGAATAAAATACAAACGATTCATGACCATTTTTTTGAATGGATGATGCTGAAATGAAGATACATTTTCACCATGTCTTCTATATTTCAACAATGGCTTATCAATCAATCTTACTTCACCCGTCATTTCACTAATCAGTCCAATCCACCAATCATGCATTTCTATCTTTGGTGGAAATGGCAAACTACATTCTAAAACACTTCTTCGAAATGCCATACAACATCCTAAATATGAATTCTTCCAAAGATTTTTAAACAATCCTGATTGCGATCCACGATGTTCAAAAAACGAATCTTCAATGACTTGTCCATTCTGATCCACAATCTGTGCATCATGCAATGTCAATACTACATTTGGATTTTGAAAAGCATCTAATACTACATCCACTTTATTGTCCATCCAAATGTCATCCTGATCAGACAAGAATATAATATCTCCCTTAGATTTTATTAAGGCATTCTCGAAATTCTTTTGAACACCCATCTTAGGTCCATCTATTAAATAAATATTTTTATATTCTTTTTGATACTCCTTAATAATAGAACATGTTAAATCCGTAGAACCATCATCAGAAATAATTAACTCATCTGAACTCTTGATTTGTTTTAGAATGGAATCTAATTGTTCTTTCAAATATTTCTCGCCATTATATGTGGCCATACATACTGAAATCATTTTATTTCCCCATGATTTTCGCTATTTTAGAACCATCGCCCCAAACAGCTTTTGAATCATAAGGACGATCCGGAAACGCACCATATTTTAATTGAATATGATAATTGTTTTCTTTAATAAATCGCTCTACACGATCCGCCAATTTCTCAGGTCTTCCTGAACCAATATTGATAATTCCGTTGACTTCATCTTGACCAACCACAGCAGCCACTTGCACACAGAAATCTTTATAATCAATAAAATCATATTGATTTTGACCCATAGTAAATGGGAATTCTTTTTTTCCTTCATGCTCCGCCTTAGTAATCTTAGAGAAAATCGAATCACCAAATTCAGAATTACCTACAATATAGTATCCTCTTAACCATTGCCATTTTGTCTTTGTATTCGCCGTCATGAGTTCCACACAATTTCTTAAAGCATTTTTACTAATACCATACAAATTCATTGGATGACAAGGCGTATCTTCATGAATACTCCCTTCAAAAAATCCAATTTCATGCATACTTCCCATAACACAAACTCGACCAATACCTTCATCAACCATTTTCTTTAAAAAAGCATAGTGACTTGGCAAATCTTGAATATGGAATGGTGATGTATGTACAAAACTATCTCTCCAAGCCAAATGCAATAACACGTCTGGATTCTCAAAATATTCATAAGGATTTTCTATATCAAATACGTTACAATCTATTCTTTTTGCACGTTCATCGACATATTGTGTTGAAAAATCAGTAGCTATTACTTCATTACCACTATCTAAAATAGCTTTAACTACACCTTGACCAATATACCCATTGGCACCTGTAACTAATATTTTCATCCAATTATGTCTCCTTTCCAATCATAGTAATCAACCAATTCTTTAATGAATACTTCTCATAAAGTGCATCCGACAATTCTTCATATTCATTTTTAAAGAAAGGTGAATCTAAATCTATAGGTTCGCTATAGATTAAAATGTTATTCTCATTATAAAAATCATAATTCTTTATATCCGAATTTGTTGTTACTAATTTTCTTTTTGCACCCAAACACTCAATTGTTCGAATCGTAAGTCCCACTTGCCCTGCTTGAGGCGCATCTAAAATACATCTTGAATCACTAAATATCTCCATCAATTCTTTTGAAGCAACCTTTTCATGTTCAAACTCACTCCATTTAGCTTTTCTAAACAAAGGAGATTTAACTTTTTGATACACATACTTTAAAACAGAAGGCATATAGTGATAAATAAATTGATTCGGCATTACACTTTTTAAACCTCTAGCCATACGATTAATATCATAATACTTTTGAGGATGTGCCGTACCTACATACATACAATCATATTTATATGCACTCTTCTTCATTTTTCCAATCGTTTCATAAATGTGATTATAAAACAAAGGCAAAAATTTATATTTATCCATTGAAATAAAATCAATACGATCAAATGTATACAATTCATCAAAGTATTTATGTATCTTTGTTGAATACGGTAAATTCTTTTCTGAATCCCACTGATACATCACAAATTTCGCATTAGGCTGTGACTTACGAATTTCTTCCATCATCTTTTCAGTCAACGCAAAAGTCATACCGCCAATTAATAAAACATAATCATATTGATTTTTTCCAATTAAAGGCTTAATTTCATTCGAAAAATAACGATTTGTAGAAAGCTGAATAAACTTCTTATTAATTCTACCAAACGCTTTCGAAACATTTGAATCACTCGGTGCATCACAAAGATAATCCACTTCAAAACCTAATGATCTAGCTTCTTCCATAATATCCTTGTAATAACCAAAAAAGACAGGGGCAATCAATAATAACCTCTTTGCCATTATCTCAACCCCTCCTCATTACAATCTCTAAACCAGTCTCTAAAAGATTCTTCAAACGAATAGTGAAACTTAAAACCAGAAGCTGCCAGTTTTTTTCCACAAGTATTCGTAGAAACCATTAATTTCTTAACACGATCCGGATGAATACCCACCTTTTTACCACCTAATGGACCAATAATTTTAGCCGCAAACATGAGTAGTCCTGCTGGCACTAAAGGTACATTATGATGCATTCCAGTCGCCTTCTGCATCGTTTCACAAGTTTCTTGAATTGTAAATGCAGGCTCATACGTACAGTTAAATATATCAACACCCGCAAAATCATTATCTATCATTCTATACTTAAAGAAATGAACTAAATCCTTTACATAAATACTTGATTTAATTGTATCCTTTCTTCCTGTATAGAAGAAATAACGCTTTTTTTGACTCCAATATAAACGAGTCATATTTCCATGTTCCCCTTTACCATAGACAATACCCGGACGAACAATCGTTAATTCACGACTCTTATCCTTAGCTTGCCATACTTCATGGATCTTTTCAGCCACTAATTTACTAATACCATACGGAGTATTGGGCATTGGCAAAGAATTCTCATCCTTCTTTTCCTCACCTGCCCCATAAGGTGCAATACTACTTGTAAATAATATTTTTCGAATATTGTATTTTTCTGCAAACGCACATACATTTTCAGCACCACGAATATTCGTTTCAAAATACGCTTCATCTGGATGACCTGGTGTACGATGCACAGCCGCCAAGTTAAAAATTACATCATCATTTGTAGGGATAAAATCAAAGTCAAAAGGTTTTCTTACATCCAAACGAATATATTCAACACCCTCATTTTTTTCAACAACACCTGGAACTACCCCTTCTTCTCCAGGCATTACTATATCTAAGTCATAGATTTTATCATTATCCTTAACACATTCATTTTTTAATAAATGTATTAAATGAGTTCCAATAAAACCTGAACCTCCAAAAATTATGTAATTCATACAAATTACCTCTATTCTATAAAACACGCTATAGTCCAAAAGACTATTTATTCATGCCCAGTTAAAAATCATAAAATAAATCCAGTACATAATATACTAAATCTCAATACAACTAACTCATAAGGCAAAAAAGATACAGTCCTGCCTTACTTTAAGAGTATACCATAATCAGAAGATTGAAACAAAAAAAGTTGAGAAAACTAAACACATGTATTATGATAACAACTTTAAGTAAAGCTAATATTAAAATTATGTGATAATATCAAAAAAAAGATGGATTGAAAATCCATCTAAACATTCATTTAATACAACCCTTTTTAATATCCAATAATATCAAAATCAATGAAACACCTAGAATAATATGACCAATACTTGCAACACCTGAAATCAAAGCCGACACAACATTCAAGTCTAAAACTTGAACAATACTATATACAACTAACATAATAGCAGTTAAATTAAGTCCTATATTATAATACCCAAGATAAAATAGTGTGTATGAACAACAGACAATGTAGTCCAAGCCGCATAATCATTTATCTTCGTAAACTCACGATAAAAGACTCCACCACTAAAGCTAATACTGCATGTACTATTGAATAATTTATATATCGTTTCATCATTAATACTTCCAAATCAAACAAATTACGAACCTGCCTCAATAAAACATCAATAGATATGCCCGTATAAAAAGAAGGCAGAAAATCAATTCTACCTTCAATTCAAAATACTAAAAATTATTTTCTTCTAAGAAATCTGTAACACGCTTAACATATTGAGCACAT
>OBAH01000113.1_pt1 | contig 77357 bp, 61 predicted proteins | sample 1517491 | NCBI WGS metagenome assembly OBAH01 (sample SAMN04571697, study PRJEB22368) | human gut metagenome | biome: human gut; material: stool | host: Homo sapiens | place: Luxembourg | collected 2012-08-03
ACAAACAGACTGGTGTTGTCGATGGTTACGGAAGCGCTCTCCATGTCGAGACCGCAGAATCGCTTGCTCGTGAGATGGAGCGAACCGTCGCCGGTGATGGTAGACGTCTGGTTCAACACCATGCTTGCCAGGTCGGCTGTAACGGTGTTATTGCCAATCAGCTTGACGGTGAAGTCGGAGACAGTCTTGTTCACAATGCCCGTTCCGTCGGTAGAGTTTCTTTCGATGGTGGCGTTGTCGAGAGTGAGGGTTTTTGTATCGGGGTCGTAAGAGGCGCTGCCGCTCACTCCGTAGATGCTTGTGAGGTCTTTGTAGTTGAGTGTTGTCACCGGCTTGTCGGCGATATAGATGCCATAGCTGTTGGGTTCAATCACAACTTTGGAGGTTACGGTTTCTCCGTTCACAGCCACCGACTTAGTATCGGCGTTGTATGCCGCCTTGAACGGAATGTCGATGTAGCATCCCTCAAGCTTCAGACCGGCGATGTCGCAGATTGAGCCTGTGGGGCCCGTAGCTTCCACGTGAGAGTTGCGTATGGTGAGCACCTCTTCTGCCTCGTTGTAGCTTGCAGATATGCCCCATTTGCCCTCTGCCTCCAACCAGCAATTGTTGATCTCGAGAGGACAACCACCGAAGAGCAAGGCGCACAGGTCGCTCTTTACGCTGAGCTTTGCACCGCCGTCGCCCAGAATAACTGTCGACTCGCGCGTGTATATGCCAGCCGAGTTGGTAACATTAATGGTGTTTGTGCCGAGCAACTCTATCACCAGGTTTCTGCAGGTTTCGTTCAAGATGGCATTACAGTCATTTGCCTCAATAGTGGCGTTGTCGAGTGTGAGGGTTCTGGTGTTGGGGTCGAAATACACCTTGCCGCTCACTCCGTTAATCTCGGTGAGGTCGAGATAGTTGTCGCTCGTCACATCTACGCCGCCTACCTTGAAGCCGTATTTTTCTTGCGCCATCACGAATGCTGACGACATCATCATTACTATAAGCACGAGGAATATGCGCATGCTTACTTGTCGGGTTGAGTTGTTGTGTTTCATAATTGTTTAGTTTTTGCCTGGGCAGCCGAAACATACCCAGAGGTTTGTAAATGTTAATTAGAATATTGATTCTGGTGCAAAATTAACTCAGAAAACGTGAAGCGTGTTGTATATTCCTTACAAAAAATAGCCAATAACTATCATTTGGGTGCTCGAGGTGTTAAAGAACTTTAAACAGGCGAGTAGAAAAGCGTAAAAAGTTCGCGAACATACAAAACGCGTGTGCGTTCAGCGATAGAAGCCTTTGGATGGAATAGTGCAGCGAGTTAGTGAAACAAAGGCGCTTTATCGTTGAAAAATTTTCGTCGCACGGGATATTATTCGTAAATTTGCAGCCTATTCGAGGTTTCACTTTTTAAGATGTAAATAATTCAATATCACCTAATAAATGTCAAAAAGATTTCTAACACTCGCTGCAGTGTTTATGCTTGCAGCCTCTGCTTTTGCCGTTCCGGCGAAGCGTGTGAAGCGTCAGGTGCAGCAGCCTGACGGCTCCGTGCTCACTGTGATGTTGCGCGGCGACGAGAATTTCCATTACACAAGTACCGAAGACGGTCAGCCGCTGGTGCAGCGTGCCGACGGTGCCTACTGCTATGCTACGCTCGACGCTGGCGGCATGCTGACAGCCTCTTCACAGGTGGCTCACAACGAGGGCAGCCGTGGCGCAGGCGAGCTGGCGTTCCTCGGCTACTATTCGGCAGAGGCGCAGAAGGTGCGCTCGCTCGGCATGGAGCGTGCGAAGCAGCGCAACGCCCACCGCATGGCGCGCCTTGCGAAGCGTAACGCTATGGACGCTGCGGGCAAGCCGATGATGCGCGAGATTATGGCTGGCGCTACCGGCGGCGAGGGCATCGGCGTAACGGGCAAGCGCAAGGGTCTGGTGATTCTTGTGAACTTCAAGGACAAGCAGATGCAGTCGAAGCACTCGCTGGAGGAGTGGAAGAACTACTTCAACAAGGAGGGATACAAGAACTACGGCAACAATGGATCGGTGCACGACTACTTCTACAAGCAGAGCTACGGCAAGTTCGACCTTGAGTTTGACGTTGTGGGACCGGTGACGGTTTCTAAGAATATGGATTCTTACGGCACCAACGACGTTTACGGCAACGACGTCGATCCGGCGGGCATGATTAAGGAGGCTTGCGAGCTGGCTTACGCTCTGGAGAAACTCGATATGACGCAGTATGACTGGGACGGCGACGGCGCTGCCGACCAGGTTTACGTTATCTATGCCGGCTACGGCGAGGCTTCGGGCGCTCCGGCTAACACCATTTGGCCGCACGAGTGGGACCTGGAGTCGGCAGGCTATAGTCTGCGTCTGGGCGGCGTGCGCATCAACACCTACGCTTGCTCGTCGGAGCTGAACGGCGCTTCGGGCACATACATCAGTGGCATCGGCACCGCCTGCCACGAGTTCAGTCACTGTATGGGCATACCCGATATGTACGACACGCAGAACGGTGGCTGCTTCGGCATGGACGCTTGGGACCTGATGGACTACGGATCGTACGGCGGCGACGGCTATGCGCCGGTGGGCTACAACACGTACGAGAAGTGGGTGAGCGGATGGCTCGAGCCTACTATCCTCAGCGAGCCGTGCTACGTGAAGGACATGAAGCCGCTGGACGAGGCAGAGGAGTCGTACGTGGTGTTCAACGAGAAGAACAAGAACGAGTATTACATCTTCGAGAACCGCCAGCTGCAGGGCACCGACAAGGCGCTGCCTAACCACGGCATGCTTGTGATACACATGGACTATAACCAGAAGGTGTGGGAGAGCAACGTTGTGAACAATACGTACAACCACCAGCGCTTCACGGTTGTGCCGGCTGACAACAAGCTGACGTCAGAGACCGTGACGGGCGACACATGGCCTGGCACGACGAAGTCGACGGAGCTGACCGACACATCGAAGCCTGCTGCTACGCTCTTCAATGCCAACAGCGACGGACGCAAGTTCTTGGGTAAGCCGGTGACGGAGATTGCGGAGAAGAACGGCAAGATCTCCTTCACGTTCATGGGCGGTCTCTCGCTCTCAGCGCCGCAGCCGAAGCTGGTAGACATGGCGGAGACTTCGTTCACGGGTGGCTGGAACGCCGTGGAGAATGCGGAGAGCTACACCATAGAGCTGCGCGAGAAGAGCGCTCAAGGTTCTGCTGACGAGGCGCTTATGCTGAGCGAGGATCTGAGCACATGGGGCGCTAACCTCACAGCCGACGGCACAATCGACATTTCGGGTGCGCTTGACAGCAAGATGCAGAACGTAGGCTGGACGGGCGAGAAGGTGTTCGAGTGTCCGGGCTGCGCAAAGCTCGGTTCGTCGAAGAAGCAGGGCAACCTCACCTCGCCGCTCATCACCGACCACTCGGCTACGAGCGTCACGGTAAGACTCTCGGCGAGCGCTTATGGCAGCGATGCTGCTGAGGCTACGGTGTCGCTGCTCGACAAGGAAGGCAGCGTTATCTCGGAGGAGACGGTGGGCGTGGACGGCACGCTGACAACAGTAGTGCTTGCGAACGCTAACATGGACGACTATAAGGTGAAGGTGCAGCCGAAGAAGCGTGGCTACGTGTTCTCTATCGCCATCTACGACGGCGACTTCTCGGCTGAGGACTTCCAAAGCAGCATGGGCGTGGCTGAGAAGGCTGTGATGAAGGCTTCGGCGCAGCGCTTCTCAGACATCAAGTCGACATCTTATAAGTTTGAGGGCTTAAACGCTGGGGCTACATACCAGTGGCGAGTGTGTGCTGTTGCTGGCAACGTGCTTTCGAAGTGGAGCGACTGGCAGACTGTAGACCTCAGCGCTTGGAGCACTATCGGCGATGTTACAGCGGACGCAACGCAGATGGCTGCGGATGACGTGGTGAAGGTGTTCTCTTCGGTAGGCACACAGCTCGGCACGATGACATACGGCGAGTTCTGCGGCAAGAATATGCCGAAGGGCGTGTATGTAGTGAAGAGCGATAAGGGTGCGCTGAAGGTTGCGAAGTAAAGATTTATTAGTAGCGGAAACTTTCTGCTACGGATAACAAAAAATGCTGCCCGGCAAACTTGCCGGGCAGCATTTTTTGTAACTATTATTAAAAAAAACTATGAATGCGAAGGTTGCAACTTTTATACTTCGACGGCGCTTGCTGCAATCTTCTTTTGCTTGAGGGCGTCGATAATTGTCTTGACGTTTTCCTGTGTGTCCTCAACTGGGATGGTGTGCTTCTTAGCCTTCAGTATGTTGTTGAGCGCTGATGGCGAGAGCTTGTAGCTCGAGCGGCAATACCTGCTGACGATGTTGAGTATGTCGGACTTTTGGGTGTTGGTTATCTTGCCCAGCAGGAGTATGTTGTACTTCATTTCGGGCTGCTTCACTTCCTCTGTCTTCGGCTCTTCAGGCTTCTGCTCCTCCTTCTTCTCTTCCTTTTCGGGCTTAGGTGTTGTGGGAGTAGCAGGCTTTTTTTCGGTAGGTTGCTCTGCGGGCTTTGGCTTCTCTGCTGGTGTTGGCTCGGGCAGCACTTCGGGCTCGTCGGGCTTCACCTCAACGAGTTGGTTGTTGAAGATTTCGAGGAGTTTCGAGATGCCCATCGGCATATCGGCTGAAGTAACGCTGAGATTGATGTCGATGCAGCGCTTGTTCATGTACTCGGCTTTCGTCTCCTTGCTCACTTCGGCAGAGTCGCCAGGCGCAGAGTATTTGGCTTTCAGAGAGAGCTTTCTTGTGTCGTGATTCATCCGGCTCTCTGTGACGGTGGCCTGAAATGTGAGGTCGACGCGGTCTATCTGCAGATAAGGTACGGGCACGATGAGGAGCAGCGGCATGACGATGCGATGAACTTGTCCTGCGGACTCGAAGTAGAACGAGACGGTGACAGGTTCGAGGCTGGAGTCATCGTCGCCAGCCTGTGTGAATACCACCTCGTTGAGGTATTGTAGTGTGGCCTGCGCCGCTTCTTCTTGCGCGTTGACGCAGGCTGAGAGCGGAGCGCCGAGTATGCGGTTGAAGTCGAGCTCTTGAAGAAGGCTTTCTTGGTTGTCAACGGGTAGAGCCATATTCTTGGGTTTAGAGGGTTATTGTAAAAAAATATTATTGTTCTTATAGGGTGTTGTTGGGCGTGTCGGGCGGCGTTGCAGAGTGGAGTGGTCGGATGCTCATGCCGTTTGCGGCGGCAATTTGCAGCAGTCGGGCGAGTCCGGGCGATGGTTGCTGCGCTTCTGCCTTTATCTCTACACGTATGTTGTTGCGCAGGTCGTACTGAGAGACGGCAGACTCCTCGAGCTGCTTGTTGGATGGCGAGAGCGAGACCTTCAGTCCCTGCAGTCGGTTGGTCTTAGAGGACATGATGCTGACGAAGAAGCTGAGGTTGGCGTTGTCAATCTGTAGGAACGGCAGTGGTACGAGCGAGAGCAGCGGCACGCGCATGGTGTATCGTTGTCCGTTCATCTGCAGAGCAAAAGCCACCATGACCGGCTCTGAGCGTTCGCCGTTGTTGCAGAACGCCTCACGCCCGATCATATCCATCGCCATCTCCGTAGCCTTTTGCTGTTCAGCGTTGCATACGGAGAGCGTATTGCGTATCATCTCAGAGAGCCAAAAGTTATCGTGCTTCTTTTTTTCTTGATCGTCCATTACTTCCTGAGTTTGCGTTCGTTTTCTAATATATAACTAACGAACTCCGTGTATGCCGTGTCGATGGCACCGTTTCTACGATAGCCGTTGGTTATGGTGTTGTTATATGGTTCGCCATACGTATACCATCCGTTGGGGCGTTTTTCGAAAGCCTCCAATTCTCTTTTAAGAATACGTTTGCCTTCTTTTGAGTTGATGTCATACGGATATATGTAGTATGCCGTATAAAGTGCACGTATCAGATGATTTCGCAGCCAGTCTTTCTTCTTGCATGCTTTGCGCAGTTTTTCCTGGCGGTCAATGTTCCATTTTATGCTTTGAGTAGGATCGAATGTACAGCAAGAGTGAGCTTTTCCGCTATTTGTCGGAGGCAATGCGAATGGTTTTTGAGGGTCAACATGCACTTTGCTTATGCGGCTTGCAAGGTTGGCCTTCTTTCTTTGCTCAATGAATTTGTCCCAATCTCTCTTCTTTTGCTCTTCTTCTTCCTTCTTCTTTCGAGCTTCCTCCTCTCTGCGCAGTTTCTCGAGTCTTTCCTGCTCTTCCTTCTTCTTGCGTTCCTCCTCTTGCTTTCTCAGTTCTTCTTGTTTCTTCAGTTCTTCGTTTTTTCTCTGCTCTTCACGTTCAGACTCTTGCTTTTTGTATTCAGCCAAAGCATTTACAAGAGCGCCCACCATACGCTCTTTCTTTTTAATGTGTTCGAGGCGTTTGCGCTCAGTCTCTCGTTTCATGTCCTCCACCTGCTGAGGCGTGAGCGTGTCGTGTACGATGAGATTGTTTGTGAAGAATTCGAGCATCTTCGCCATGCCAGAAGGCATAGAGCTTGTTGAGGCGCGTACATTGATGCCCATCTTGCTCTCAACAGATACCGATTGCTCGTCGTCCTCGGTGCGTGTATAGCCTTCCGTAGCATATTTCGCCTCTATCTTTCCGTCGTCGCATGCAGTGATATCCGCTGTGAAGTTCAGGTCGATATAGTCGATGTGCATATATGGAATAGGCACGATGGTCATAAGCGGCACTGTCATGCGTGTTTTCTCTCCATTCATTATGAATGTAAAGGTGACGGTGATTGGCTCGACACCTTCCGGGTCGAGTTCTGAGTTGGTCATTGTAAAGCCGCGTATGAAGTCGATGGTGGTTTGCGCAGCCTCTGCTTGAGCACGTACGCACGCAGCCAGCGGACCGCCTATGATGTTTCCAAAAGGAATGGAATTGAGGGCGCTCGCGACCTTGCTACCAGAGTTTGTATTAGGTCCATCTGCCATAGTCTATAGTATTTATCGTTGGAAAGAACTTGCCTTGTTCAGGTTTTGCTGTGCATCGTTTACGTTTTTCAGTATCTCCATCGCACGTTTCGATTCGTTGCGGTTTATAGTGAGTGTCAGACCGCAATGCATACAGTGAAGTCCGCTTGAATAAAGCAGTTCGGGGATGGATGTAGGAATGAATGCTCCACACTGCGGACAGTTGAGTCCTGGGGTCTTTTGCTGATTGTTGTTCATCATAGCTGAAAGTGTTAATGGTTTTTGTTATTAATTTGTTAGTTCTGTTTATCCACCACCTTGATAGTGCTCTCGGTGGCTTGTAGCAGACCGCGCATGCCGTCGGGCAGCAGCACCGGTTCGAGTTTTATGTGCACCTTCACGTTCGTCATCTTCTGCATCGAGGTTGTTTCGGTCGTTGTAGTCTTTCCGCTGCGTAGCAAAGGATTTCTCTTTTTCGGCGTGCGTTGGTTGCCAAGTCGTACACGAACACCTGCAAGCGACTTGATTTTTTTCAGCAGTATTTCTTGCCCTGCCTTGCTGAGGTCGTCAATGCTCGTTTTCTTCTTTTGGTTGTAGATAGGGTAGTTCTCCTCGAATTCCTTCACATCCTGCTTTGTCGCAGTAGAAATGTCGATTTGCGCTTCGATGTCGAACGTAGCTTCTGCCACACGCAGCAAAGGTAGCGGCAACAGCGAGAGTTTCGGAATAGACACTATTTGCTCGCGTCCGTTAGAGTCGGTCATTTCGAAGTCGACCATCTTCAACCGTTCGTGTCCGTTCGAACCGTTCGCAGGTTCCAACGCATACGTACGTAACACATCCAGATAATCCTCGGCTGCCTTTTGGTCGGCTGCGATAGTCGACTCAATCAATGCGCTCAGCATGTCTGCCAAGTTCATATCAGTTGAATCGTTAAATTCGACTGGCAGTTGCGTATTCTCCGCATTTTGGTTATTGTCAATATCAGCCATAGTCGTATTATCAGAGGTTTTATGTTTCAGAAATCTTTACGCCGTTGCGCGTAGACACCTTCAGCGTGATGTTGTGTATAGCGCTCTCAGGCAGTTCTGACAGTTGTTCGGCGTCCACAATCACGTCCAACGCCTTTATTTCGTCTTCCGACTTTTCTTCGAACAGTTCGCAAGTGTCTTCGATTGCGAAACGGAACGACAACTCAAGGTCGCCGATTGTCACGGCGGGCAGATTGAGCTGGTGCATGACGCCCGCTTCGCGATACTGGTCGGCGAGCGACTCTGTTAGTAGATTTGCCTGGTGCTGCGCAGACAGAACGTCGCGCAGCACTGAGGCTATTACATCTTGTAATCTTGCCATACTTAAATGGGTTTTTATGATACAAATACAATGCGAGTCAGTTCGCCAGCGGAAACCATGTAGACACCTTTAGCCTTGAAGATAAGCAGCATTTCGTCGCCACTCTCCAGCATGTCGGGCTTTGCTTCGCCTTCAATCGGCTCGCAGGTGACGTCTGTTGGTGCGTAAGCGCCTTTGCCGTTGCGGTATGATACAGATATGACTCCGTAGTTGTTCACGAGCGATATACGATCTGCCGAAACTTGCAGCGTTCCCTTCGGGTCGATCACTTCTGTCGAGTCGTCGAGTATTCCAAGCAATCGGTCGATGCCGCGTGGCATCTCGCCTTCGCTGGCTGTGATGCTGATGTCCATCGTTGATTCCACGCTGTAGCGCGAATCGCGAGTTGCGCCGGAGTCTTTCTTCGACGAGTAGCCGACTGACATTGTCGGTGTCGTAGATATCGTAGGCTTTGCGCCAGCAGCACTTGCAGCAGTTTTGTTTGATGAAGCAGCGGAATTGTCTGTTGAAGCAGCAGGCTCGTCACCCGTTTTTTCGTTATTGCCTTTTGAGGAAGAGTCCTTAGCCTGTTTTGCCGAAGCTGCCGACTTGCTGCCGTTGTCTGTTGACATTCCGGCGTTGATGGGTGTGCCACCGCTGCCTACCGAAGCAACAACTCCAGACATTGCGTTCACCTTAGCCTTGAACGTATAGCTCATCGTAGAGATGGAGAGGCGCGGAACCGGCATCAATGTGAGAAGCGGCACACGCATCTTCACCTGCTTGCCGTCGCGGAAGAAGTTCATCGTAACGTAAGTTATCTGTCCTTGTCCGTTTTCGTCCACCTTTATGCCTTCTTCGCGTATGTAGCTAAGCGTTTCCTTTGCCAGGTCGCGCTGCGCTTTCACAGCAGCACGGAGCGGATTGCCGATAAGTTCGTCGAAAGAGATTTTGCCCAACAGATTTATAGAGTCGGAAACGAAAGCTTTGTCAACCTGCACTTCGCTCAAATCTTTCATCTGATCGCCTAAGGAATCCTTTTTATTATCGTTCTTTTTAGCTTCCAAAAGCTCATTATATTTTTCGGTTAAAGACTTGCCGACTTTTTTTGCTGTTTCGGAAAAGTCGTTCTTATTTTCCTTATTGGACTCTTCTCCTCCTTCAGTTTCTTGACCTTGACTTTCATCTTTGTCTTTGTCATTGTCTGTAGAAGGACCCTGTGGCTTCTCTTCCTTCTCCTCCGCTGAGCTTGTGTCGTTGTTTTCAGAGCCAACCGCTGGTGCATCAGTTTGTGAAACTTGATCCGTAGGTGGTGATGAGCCACCTTCCGGCATCAAATCATTGTTGTTATTCTCATTATCTGACATAGTTGGTTACTATTTAGTTACGTTAATGACCAGCATTCTTTCGCCAGCCTTTGCACAATAGAATCCCTCGTTCTTGAACACACACAGAATGCCTGAGTCGTCAGCTGCCTTTTGTAAGTCGGTAGATGTCAATTCTGCTTTAGGTTTAAAGTCCTCATATTTGTATAACTTGATATCTTGTGGAGCGTAGTACCCCTCTGTATTCTTGTACGAAATATAAGTGCTGCCGCCATCCTTCAGGCTTACCACCTGGTTAGACACGTTCAGCTCACCCTTTGTGTTGATAGAGTCGATAGAGGTGTTCAGCATTTCTAACACTTTAGCCATGCCAGCCGGCATATCGTCCTGACCCGCCTTAACGTTTACGTCCATAGTGTACTCCACGCTGTACTTAGATTCGCGTGTAGCGGTGGAGTCCTTCTTACTCGATATGCTTGTGCTCAATTCCAGACTCGATTTCACAATGCCTATATTGACACTGGTGTTCGATTTCATTCCCATCTCCATAGCGGTCGACTTCTTGTCGGTCTGCGATGTGGCAGATGCCGCCGAGATGCGCGCCTTGAATGCGATGTCAATCTCGCGAATTGCCATGTAAGGAATAGGCACAATTGTCAGCAATGGCAGACTGAGAGTCACCGAATGTCCGTCTTTACGGTATTCGAAGTTCACGTATATAGCCTTTTTCCCGCCGTCTTCAGTGTCTGTGAGTCCTACGTCTCGTATGAACTCCCACGATGTTAGCGCCGCTTGTTTCTGCGCTTCGACACAAGCTGAAAGCGGTCCGCCGATGAGAGTGCCAAAAGGTAGTGACTGTAAGGCATTGTTCGCGACGGTAGAAGGTGTCGTATCAATCTTTGCCATAACCTTTAGAGTTAAATGTTTACGAATAGATGCTCTTTTTGTGAGGCATCGTGAACAAATATGCAAAGGTTTACTCCTGCTTCAAAACCTTTACGCTAACCTTCTGTACATCGCCGCATGATATGATATATTCTTTATCCGATGGGAGAAGCATGAACTCCATAGTCTTGTCCATCTGGTTGACCATGGCTTCTTTGGCATTTTCACACTTAATGTTTGTCGGGTCATACAAGCCATTTGGAGTCTTGTACTGAGCGATAACCTTAACCGGTAGGTATTTAGTGGCATTCTGACCACTATTCGGGTCCTTCTCTGCGTAGAACGTTGTATCGTTCACGCTCAGTTCGCCGTCGGGTGAACAAAGGTCCATAGCCGCTCCGAGCATCTCGAGAATCTTTGCCATGCCAGCAGGCATTGACTCCTGACCTGCGTGTACAGCAACGTCGATGGTAGCCTCTACGCTGAACTTCGAGTCCTGCGTGCTCTTAGAGTCGCGCTTTGTCGAGAAGGTTGAGTTGATAGTGGTTGTCTTTCTTCTGAACAATCCCGATTTTCTTGTCGATTTTTTGTTTCCTTTAGATTCGTATTCTGTCTCGGTGCTACTCGATTCGCTCTCCACACCATTAACTGTAGCCTTAAAGCTGATGTCAACGCTGTTGATTGCGATATACGGAATCGGAACGATAGCTATCAGCGGAACGTTGATAACCACCTTGCGACCGTTCTGAATAAAGCTGAAGCTAACATAGATAGCCGACTTTTCGCCAGTCTCCTTGTCTTCGTTCAGACATACATTGTTGATGAAGTTGATACTTGTCATTGCTGCATCGTTCTGCGCTTGAATACAAGCGCTAAGCGGACCGCCGATAAGATTATCAAACGGAAGTCCCTGCAGTGTACCGATAGATTTGTTTGCTACATCCATAGGTTTAAGTTTTAAAAAGTTATAGGTTCTTTGCTTAGACCTACTGACAAGATTGAACCATATAAATTCTTGCCAAGTCTGTTTGTGTTAATGTTTTTTTGTGTCGTGTTGTTGGGATGTTTGTTATGAGAGTCTTACTTAGCTGCGTACGCCTTGTAAGCGTTGAGCAGCTTTGTGTCGTACTGGTTCTTGGCGTATTCGCTTCCGTTGTATAGACGTGCGAAGGTAGCCCACTTCTTTGCTTGTAGTGCGGCGTGCATCTGCGGGTTCTTTGTTATGAATCGGCAGAAGGCGAGCAACTGACTGCGTTCGCTCTGGCACATAGCGCTTACGAACTGCGCTACGGTTTTGAATCCGCAGAGCTGATACTGGAAGCCCATAATCTGGAACATTCCCCAACTTGCCGAAGCGTTGGCTGCGTCAGCGTTTATCTTGCGTGCCTGCTCGAGGCGAGCGTATTCGCCGATGCCACCTTTGTAGTGGGTCTTTGTCCACTTCGGGTAGAGTATGGAGGCGTTTGCTGCCTGGTATTTGGCAGGATCTATTTTGCGCAGCTGCAGCTGTCGCCAGAAGATATGACCTTCGAAGAGTAGTTGTGGCTTGCCTGCGGCGAGGAATCCTCCGCGTCCGGCTGTCTCCACTTTCTGCACCGACTTGAGCGCTGCTGTCTCGCAGTCGAGTAGGAGAGCGGCTAATCTGAAGTCGTCTTCAGTGAGTCGTGCGGCTGCCGGGCGCTGATGGAAGAAGAGCGCCTGCCATGTAGAGTAACCGACGATGCCGTCAGCTACGAGTTGTAGACTTTGCTGGAATGCCTTTACAGCGGCGAGTGTGCCGGGGCCGAATGCTCCGTCAGCGGTTAGCTTGTTACCAATACGGTTGAGTTCTGTTTGTAGTATCTTTACTGCGGCGTCATGCATTCCGAGTTTTAAGGTTTTCATAGTGGTTGTGGTTTTAGTTTAACGTTTTTGTGTTTGGTTGGGGCAAATATAGCGAAAATATGAACGTAAAAAAATAAAAAAGTGAAAAAATGAAAAGATTTTAAGATTTTTTGGGGAGTTAGGATGAAAAAATCCGTTTAATCGGGTTAATCGGTTGTTTGGTTGAGGTTGTTTAACAACGGATTAAGCGGATTAAGCGGATTTTCTTTGTGGTTGTAATTGTGGTGTGTGTGGGTGTGTGGCTACGGCAGGAATGCCGTAGCCTCCTACGGGGTAGGCTCCTATGGTTACTTCACGACGATTTCGTCGGTGAAGAGCCATCCACCGTCCTCGGTTGTGCTGCCCTGCACGCGGATATAGCGTGTGGTGGCTTTGCCCTTCCATGCGAAGTTGCGGAAGCCGAGCTGTATGTCGCGGTCAACGGGAGTAGACTTGCTGTAGACCTCCTTGAAGTTCTTGCCGTCCTCGCTGAACGAAATCTTGTACTCAGACGGGAAGAACACCCATGCGCCGTACGCCTGCATGAAGTCGGCAGCCACAGACGAAATTTTCTGCACCTTGCCGAGGTCGATGGTGAGGTCGAGACAGTAGCCCTTATTGCCGAGGAAGCCCTGCCATTTCTGGTCGCCGTATGTCCATCCGCCGTGCTGTCCGTCTACGAGAGTCTTGTCGCCCTGCGCCTTGTACTTGTCCTCGTAGCGGTGGTTGAAGGTGATGTTGCAACCGAGCGCCTTGTGCTTGGTAGTCTTAAATGACTCTGGGCGTTCGCCGCGCTCCTTCTTGAGGTCGAAGGTGTTGACGCCCTGCTTGTGCAGACGCTCACACTCGACGATGGCACGCTTGCGGAACTCGGGGTAGTTCTTGGTCTTTGTGCCGTTCCATCCTATCTCGGCGATAGCCAGAGCACGCGGATAGAGCATATACTCTACATGCTCAGCTGTAGGCACGTATTCGGTCCAGAGGTTAGCCTGCACACCGGTGATCTTGTTGCGTACGTCTTCTGGCAGGGTGCCGCCAGGCACATAGCTGTATACCTTTTCGAGCGGAAGGAAACCGCCGATGGCCTCGGGCTGAGTATCTGGTGCGTCCTGATAGTAGTCGAGATACCAGTAGCCGCTGGGCGAGAGCACTACGTCGTAGCCGTGGTCGATGGCCTCTTGCGCCTTTTCGAGACCGCGCCACACCATTACGGTGGTGTTCTTCTCGAGGTTGCCCGCAATCACTTCGTCCCAACCTACGAGCTGTCGTCCGTGTTCGGTGAGAAACTTGCCGAAGTGGGCGATGAGGTGCGCCTGCAGACCGTCCTTGTCTGTGCCAAGCTCCTTCATCTTCTGCTGGCAGAGCGGACAAGAAGGCCATGAAGCCTTGTCAGCCTCGTCGCCACCTACGTGGATGTACTTAGAGGGGAAGATGTCCATCACCTCTTTCAGCACGTTCTCGAGGAAGTCGTATGTAGCGACGCTGCCCGGGCAGAAGTCCATCTGCTTGTAGGGTTCGTGCGTGCAAGAGAGTTCGGGGTAGGCGGTGAGCACCTCAGCCGAGTGGCCCGGCATCTCGATTTCGGGCACGATAGTGATGCCACGCTCAGCGGCGTAGCTCATGAGGTCGCGCAGCTCGTCTTGAGTGTAGTAGCCGCCGTAAGCGCCAGCTTCGCCCTCGTGCATATACTTGCATCCGAGCTTGCTCCACTCCTTCCATGTCTTTCCTTCGCGCCACGCAGCGAACTCAGTGAGGCGCGGGTAGCGCTTAATCTCGATGCGCCATCCGGCAGCGTCGGTGAGGTGAAGATGGAGTCGGTTGAACTTGTACTGCGCCATGACGTCGATCTGCTTCTTGAGGAACGAAATGGGCTGGAAGTGGCGCGACACGTCGAGCATGAGCGAGCGCCACTTGAAAGCCGGAGCGTCAACAACGTCGCATGCCATGACGGCGTTCTTCTGCTTCAGCTGGTTTACGGTCTGCCAAGCGAAGCGGAATCCGTCGGCAGAAGCGGCGCTGATGAGCAGCGTGTCCTTAGTGATGTGGAGGCGGTAAGCCTCGGGCGATGAAGCGCCGTCGAGACGTGTGAAGCGCACCACCTGACGAGCATCGTCTGCGGTGTTGGCTGTGAACTGCTTAGAGTAGATGTTCTCTGCCTCAGCGCCAACCTCGTTGACAACCTTCAGCTTTGCGTCGGTGCTGAACGCGCCCTTGCCCGCAACGAACGACTGCGGCTTTGGGAGCAGCGACTGCGCAGAAGCGGCAGAGGCGGTAAGGATGCAGCCGAAGAAGAGGGCTGCTAATGATTTGTTTGTCATCTTTGTAGTGTCAGTTTTTAAAAGTTATACGGGGTGAGAGTTTCTTATTTGTCGAGGAAGTAGGCAGCGTATACCAGCGCCAGCATGAGAGCGGCGATTATGGACACCACGACGAACATTATTCGTGCGTACTGCTTCCTTCTGTGTATAGCGCGCAGATTGTTCTCGCGGAAGATGTCTATCTCGTCGCGGCGCTGTCTGCGGCTGTGCTTGTGTTTATGTTCTGGCATCGTATGAGATTTTTTTTATTGTTTGACAAATCAAGAAAAGCGTTTAAGGCCGTGTGGCGTTTAGAACTTTACGTCGAGCTGCAGGTCGAACATGTTATAGTTCGACTTGTTCAGACTGCGGTCGTTGACACGCGCGTATTCGGCAGCCACCATGACGTGCTTGCCAATCCAGTAGTTGGCACCGATCTCGTACTGAGTCTTCGAAGTGTGCCAGTTAGCCTGTGGGCGGTAGAGGTCGTAGCGAGCTTTTGCATAGAGTTTCTTGCTAATAACCGGCGCAATCATGAGCGCGTAAAAACCGTCGGCCTTGTCGCCAGCAGCGTAGTTGATAGTGCAGTCGGTCTCCTTGCCCGAAGCGTTAGACGTCTTGAAGCCGTAGCCCTGACTGTGTATGTACTCCGAACGCACGGTCCAGTCGTGAGCTGCATACTCGGCGCTGATGGCATAGCGGTTCTTCTCGAGCGAGCGCACGCCGTTCTTTGTCTGCTCCACGCCGTTAGCGTCTACCTCAGTCCATGTGCCCTTGCGAGCATACGAACCGGTCCAGCCGAAGGCACCGATGCGCAGACCTTTCACGGGAGCCACCCATACGCCACCGATGACGTCCTTGCGCTGGTCTACATCCTTCATGTTAGTGCCCTGACCGTTGAAGACGCCCACCTGATAGTGGAGGTAGTGGTGTCCGTCGGCTGCCTTGAGCAGATCGCCCTGCAGCTGTACGCCGATGTCGCGTCCGTTGCTTGAGTGTTCGCCGTTGCGGTCGCTGAATCCGGCGAGCTTAGTGACGTTCTGCGAGTAGCTCATGAAGCCCTGCGTAATGGGGTGCATGGGGTTCTCGAAGGTGAACGGACGCTTGAACTGACCCGCCTTCACCTTGAAGGCGTCGTACTTCTGCCACTCGGCGAACGCGTCGACCATTCGTGGCGACACGGTGAGGTTCGACGTGTTGCCGTTCACCTGCAGCTGCGCCTTCCAGTAGAAGTCCTTTGCCACGCGTCCTTCGAGTGCCATACGCACCATACGGATGTTGAACGAGTTGATATCCTTTTCGCCTTTGTTGCTTTCCTTGTCGCTGTACTGATACTGCGACATGATGTAACCGCTGAACTTGATGTCGCTGAGCACCTTCAGCTTAGCTTCTTTCTCTTGTGCTGACACACTGCCGAAAGTGAGAGCGGCGAGTGCGAGAGTTGCTAATGTTTTCATTATGAGTTTTGAATTTTGAGTTTTGAGTTTTGAATTGTTGCGACATGCGTCGCAATTTTGAATTTTGAATTTTGAGTTGAGAGTTTTGAATTGTTGCGACATGCGTCGCAATTATGAGTTTTGAATTTTGAGTTTTGAGTTTTGAATTGTTGCGACATGCGTCGCAATTTTGAGTTCTGAATTTTGAGTTGAGAGTTGCGAATTCAAAATTGAATAATTCCTAATCGGCGTAGCCGACAATTCAAAATTCAAAACTCAAAATTCAAAATTGTTCTTTTGGAAGAAAAACCTACGGCTTTTCTTCCAAAAGAACTACGTTCTCCACGTGCGGCGTATGCGGGAACATGTCCACCGGCTGCACCGCCATCACCTTGTACGCCACATCGAGCGCCTGCAGGTCGCGTGCCTGCGTAGACGGGTTGCAGCTGACGTAGACGATGCGCTTCGGGTGAGCGCGCAGGATGGTGTCTATCACGTCCTGGTGCATACCGGCGCGTGGTGGGTCGGTGATGATTACGTCGGGGCGTCCGTGCTTCTCGATGAACTCGTCGTTGAGAATGTCCTTCATGTCGCCGGCGTAGAACTTGGTGTTGCCGATGTTGTTCACCTCAGAGTTCACCTTTGCGTCCTCGATAGCCTCCGGAACGTACTCGATGCCGATAACCTCGCGTGCCTGACGCGCCACGAAGTTGGCGATGGTGCCCGTACCGGTATAGAGGTCGTACACCAGTTCGTCGCCGGTGAGCTTGGCGAAGTTGCGAGCCACCGAATAGAGGTGATAAGCCTGCTCCGTATTGGTCTGGTAGAAACTCTTCGGACCGACCTTGAAGCGCAGGTCCTCCATCGTCTCGAAGATGTGGTCGTTGCCCTTGAAGACAGAGAGGTCGAGGTCGCCGAATGTGTCGTTGCACTTCTGGTTGTCGACGTACATGAGCGATGTTATCTCGGGGAACTTGTCGGCGATGTGCTGCAGCAACGCCTTGGCGCGCTGCTCGTCGCCCTCCTCGTCGTAGTGGAACTGTATGAGCACCATCCACTCGCCCGTGTTCGAGTTGCGTATCATGATGTCGCGCAAGAGTCCGTGCTGCTGTCTGAGGTCGAAGAAGGTCATGCCGGTAGAGAAGGCATAGTCGCGTATGGCGTTGCGAATCTTGTTGTGCAGGTCGTCCATGAGCCAGCACTTCTCGATAGGCAGAATCTTGTCGAAGGCTCCGGTGATGTGGAATCCGATGCCGTTCATGTTGTCGAACTGCGTGCCCTCGGCAATCTGCTCGCGTGTGAGCCATCGCTTGTTGCAGCAGCCGAACTCCAGCTTGTTGCGGTATTCCTTGATGTGCACCGAGCCCATGATAGGCATAAACTCCGGCAGATCTATCTTTCCGATGCGTGTGAGCTGGTCGAACACCTGCTTCTGCTTAGCCTTCAGCTGTTCCTCGTAGGGCAGGTTCTGCCATTTGCATCCGCCGCAGATGCCGAAATGCTCGCACATCGGCTCTGTGCGTACGTCGCTCTTCTTGATGAAGCGTATTACTTCCGCCTCGCAGTAGCTGTGCTTCTTCTTGCGCACCTGCAAGTCAACCACGTCGCCGGGTACGGCGAACGGCACGAAAACAACCATGTCGTTGACGTGTGCCAGTGATTTTCCTTCGGCAGCAACCGCCTCAATAGTTACGTTCTCGAGTATTGGTAGTGGTTTCTTCTTTCTTGACATTATTATATATGTATTGTTTTAAAGTGCAAAATTAGAAAAATAATTTGAGATTTTAAAATAATATACAAAAAGTTGGAATAAGAAGAGTGAATTGCGCAGAAAACAAACAGTAGGAGGCTGCGGCATTCCTGCCGTAGCCTCCTACTGTTTGTATTGTTGCCTTAAAATCACTTGACGCCCAGTTCGGCGATGCCCATTGCTTCGCCAGCCACGACCATGCGCTCGGCGCGCAGCTTCAGGTAGCGTGTCTTTGTAGCGTTGAACGATACGGTCTGCAAGATAGGGTTGTTCTGCAGGTTAGAGAACTCGCCGCTCTTCAGCACGCGTTCGTTGCCGCCCTTGGCGTCGCACGCCGCGATGGTGTATGTATGGATGAGTCCGCGTCTGCCTTCGCTCTGATCGGGCAGATACTGCAATGCGGAAATCTCCTGCTCGCTGCCAAGGTCGATGAGCACTTCGTTGCCTTTGCAGAACCAAACGGTCTGCGGGTTGCGGTCGGTAGCCTTCTCCCACTCAGCCTTGTCGGCGCCGAGGATAGAGAACGGCAGAGACTTTATTGCCTCGGCTGTGGGGTTCCATGTGAGCTGTGCGTCCTTTCCGCCGTAGTAGATGCCCACGTTGTTGAGGCAGATTGGTCCGCGCGAGTCGATGATGCGCACGCGCACGCTCTTTGCCTCCACGGTGCGGAAGCGCAGCAGGCGCTTGTAGCCGATGGTTGTTGTCTCCTCGCCCTGCTCAACGCTGCGCCATGTCTTGCCGTCGAGATACTCTACGGCGAACTTCTTCACGCGCTGTCCGAGCGGAATGTACTCCTGCAGCATGATGCGGTTCATGAGCTGCGGCTTCTTGAAGTCGAACTTGATGGTAGCTGATGTGACGCCGTCGGCAGTAGCCCAGTAGGTGTCCCACGAGTCGTCGGTCATCGCCTTTGCCGCGAACGCCTTGCCACGCTCGTTGCTCACCTTCGGTGTCATGCCAGCCACGAGGTTATGCTGCAGCTCGCGCTGAATCAGCTTGTGGAAGTTGACGGCGTTAGCCGAGTCGATAGGGTGGATGAGACCTTCGCGGTCGACGGGGAAGTTGAGCAGCAGCGTAGCGTTGTGGCCCACCGAGCGGTAGTAGAGGTCGGCAAGCTGTTCGGGCGACTTCACACGGTCGTCCTCCTCAGGATGGTAGAACCATCCCGGACGGATAGACACGTCGCACTCGGCAGCCGTCCACTGGTCGCCGTCGGCGTGTCCGTACTGCAGTTCGGGGTAGTTGGGATAGCCCGGATAAACCGTGTTCTTGCGCAGGAATGCCCAGTTGGTCTCGCCTGCGAAGCCCTTCTCGTTGCCCACCCAGCGGCATCCCGGTCCGCCGTCGCCGAACACCACGGCGTTGGGCTGAATGCTGTCGAGCATGGCGAAGATATGCGGGTAGTTGTAGTAGTTCTTGCGGTCGATAGTGCGCGAGTCCTTTGCGCCGCCATAGTAGCCGTCGCCGCCGTTGGCTCCGTCGAACCACACCTCGAACACGTCGCCGTAGTTGGTGAGCAGGTCGTGGAGCTGAGCGTAGAAGTAAGGCAGGTAGCCCGGCGTAGCGTAGTCGGCACGCGAGCGGTCCCACGGCGAGAGATACACCGCGAACTTCAGTCCGTACTTCTTGCAGGCGTCAGACAATTCGCGCACGATGTTTCCCTTGCCGTTCTTATACGGCGAGCGTGTCACGTTGTAGTCGTTGCCCTCGAAGGGCCAGAGGCAGAAACCGTCGTGGTGTTTTGCTGTGAGAATGACGCCCTTCATGCCCGCTGCCACGAGCGTCTTTGCCCACTGTTCGCAGTCGAGGCGTGTGGGGTTGAACGTAGCAGGGTCGGAGTCGCCGTAGCCCCATTCGCGGTCGTTGAAGGTGTTCAGACCGAAATGGATGAAGGCGTAGGTCTCCATGCGCTGCCAGTCGATCTGCTTCTGCTCGGGGAGCGGCAGGATAGGGGCAGGCGCCTTTACTGAGCTCTGTGCCGACGCGGTGAGGCTGGCAAGAGCTATTGCAGACGAAAGGATAAGTTTGCGGTTCATTGCTTGTATATTTTGATTTTTAATACTTCGTGTAGATTATTTCAGCCTTGTATGCTGTTTTTAAAAAGTAGCTGTTAATTCTGCAAATTTACTGCTTTTTTCTGACAATATGCTTGTTGCAGCCACTTTTTTGTTGTGCTTATATTATATAATGTAGGCAAGGCTTTATGACTGCACCAACAAAAGTGGCGGAGGCCGGAGACCTCCGCTACTTTTTTAGCTCAGTTTGCTGCGTTTTGTCATCGTGCTCCGTTCGCCGTCCGATCGGATCGCGTCCGCCGTCCGATCGGATTCCGTTCGCCGTCCGATCGGATTCCGTTCGCCGTCCGATCGGATTCCGTCCGCCGTCCGATCGGATTCCGTTCGCCGTCCGATCAGATTCCGTCCGCCGTCCGATCGGATTGCGTCCGCCGTCCGATCAGATTCCGTCCGCTGTCCGATGATAAGTGTTGAGCTTTTGTTGTACGCAAACAGATCGGAAAAGTGTCGTTACGTCACCTAATTGTGTAAAATATTTAGCATTTTATAGTCTGATGTTAAACTTTTTTAGCCGAAATGTCATTGGTTTCAAGATTAAGTCGTATATTTGTGGCGAAAATTCTAACTAACGTGAGTTCGACGAAATATAAGTGTCTAAAAATTTGGTGATTAGCGAAAATTGTTGTAACTTTAATGTGCTAAAAATCAAAAGTTTACAAACAATAATCGCTATGATCACCGAAGACAAAGTTACTGAAATTTTCTGTATTGCGGATGACTTCTGGCGCACGTCTTCAGATTAACGATTTTACTCATTTGCGTATTGTTTTTATTATAATAGTATAATTGATGTTAAAAAAAGCGTCGGTAGACGACATTCTTTGCTTATTGTCTATTTAACGAACAGATTGCGTTTAGGCATCTTGCTGCCGAAGCGCTGTCGCAACTTGTCGAACAGCGCCATTGTGTCCTTCGAGAACTCGTGACCCTTCCACGTGCTTGTGTTCGTTATGAACACCCAACATTCGCCGTCGGGATAGCGCAGAACGATGGCAGATGTGCCCACGAGCGAGCCGGTGCGTATCCACGGACGGTTGCGCGGCGTGAAGTTCCAGCCCAACGAAAACTGATGGTCGGGCATCTCCTGCGTCATCAGTCGCACGGCTTCGGGCGAGAGTACGTCGGGCAGAGTAGGATCGCCGTCGATAGCCGCCACGAGTCGGCACAGTTCAGCCGCCGATGCTGTCCACGCACCTGCACCGAGTGCAGTCTTTATGTCGTTCTCGCCGTAGCAGCGCTCCACAAGCCTGCCGGAGTTGTTGAACTCCTGCGCTGGTAGCGACGAGGAGTGCATGTAGTATACCGTCTCGTTCTCGCGGCGGTCCTTAAGATAGTTGCCCGCGATATGGAAGTCGTAGCAGCCCGCCGGTTCGAGCACATAGCGCTGCATGAACTTCTCGTACGGCATGCCCGTGCGCTTCTCGATGATGAGCGACAGCAGCGTGTAGCCTATGTTGCAGTAGCGTTGCATCGAGCCGGGCGTATATCCGAGGTGACGGCGCAGCACGATGCGCAGCAGATTGCGGTGGTCGGGTGGAGTGGTGAGGTGGTTCTGCTGCATAATGTAGCGCGTAGAGAATATCGGGTCGCCGGCATAGTTGGTGAAACCAGCCTTATGGCGCAGCAGCTGCTCAACGGTTATGTCGAAGTAGCGTTTGTCGCGTATGGAGTTGACGTAGAACGTGTCGTTCAGAATGCCCTGCGGTCCGAACACCTTGTCCGTCAGGCGCACCTTGCCCATGTCGCGCAGCTTCATGATGCCCACAGCCGTGACGAGCTTCGACACCGATGCCATGCGCATGATGTACGACGGCTCCATAGGATACTGCTTGTCGACGTTGGCGAAACCGAATCCGCGTGCGTAGAGCAGCGAGTCGTTGCGCGATATGGCGAGCTGAGCGCCGTTTATCTCCCAGCGCTTGAGGTAGCGGCGCATGATAGAGTCCATGGCGTGCAGCTCGGGCTGGTCTGAGATCGCGTTGCAGAGCGTATCGTTGAGGCGTACGATGTGTGTTGAGTCGTTGATGTCTTGGGATGTCGTGGTGTCACGACCCGAGCAAGCCGAGCAAGTGCAGCGGCAGATGCCCAGCGTAATGAGTACGACAAAGGTGAGGCACCCCATGCAGGAGATCCTCACCTTTGTGCGATATTGTTTCTTTATTCTGTATCCGAACATTTTTATGACAATCCTTCAATTTCGCCGTTCACGATGTCGATGTTCATCGCTGCCGGCACCTTTGGCAGACCTGGCATACGCATGATGTTGCCTGCCACAACAACAATCATTTCAGCGCCCGCGTTGATTACTATGTCGCGCACGTTCACGTCGAAGCCCGATGCAACGCAATACCGCTTGGCGTCGGTAGAGAACGAGAACTGTGTCTTTGCGATGCAGACGGGGAAGTGCTCGTAGCCCAACTCCTTAATCATCTGCAGCTTCTTCTTTGCCGGCGCAGCGAACGAGACGCTTGCCGCTCCGTATATGTTCTTAGCCACCTTCTCTACCTTCTCCTCGATAGAGTCGGCGTCGTCGTAAACGAGCTTCAACGGCTCAGACGGGTGCTTCTCTATAGTCTCCACTACGAGGTTAGCGAGGTCGACAGCGCCCTTGCTGCCTTCGGCGTAAGCGTCGTTTTCGGCGAAGCCCACGCCAATCTCTGCGCAGTAGTTCTTCACGATGTCGATCTCCTCAACCACGTCGCCTGCATAACGGTTGAATACCACAGCCACGGTCTGACCGAACGACTGCAGGTTCTTGATATGCTTGTCGAGGTTGGCGAGACCCTTGCGGAGACCCTCGCTGTTTGGCTTTTTGATGTCCTCTACAGCCACGCCGCCGTGCATCTTGAGGCCCTGCGCAGTAGCCACGATGAGCGTGAGCTTAGGCTGCAGACCGCTCTTGCGGCACTTGATGTCGTAGAACTTCTCTGCTCCGAGGTCGGCACCGAAGCCAGCCTCCGTGATGACGTAGTCGCCGAAGGTCATAGCCATCTTCGTAGCGAGGATGGAGTTGCAACCGTGAGCGATATTGGCGAACGGACCGCCGTGTACGAACGCTGCGGTGTTCTCGGTAGTCTGCACGAGGTTTGGTGCAAGTGCGTCGCGCAGCAGAACGGTGATGGCGCCAGCCACGCCGAGGTCCTTCACGGTGAACGGCTTGCCCTCCACGGTGTAGCCCAGGAGTATGTTCTCTATGCGTCGGCGCAGGTCGTCCTCGTCCTTAGCGAGACAGAGTATAGCCATAATCTCCGACGCAGGAGTGATATCGAAACCCGATTCGCGCACAATGCCGTTCGCCTTGCCGCCCATGCCGGTCACGATGTCGCGCAGTCCGCGGTCGTTCACGTCGAGCACGCGGTTCCAGAGCACTTCGCGCAGAGCGAATCCGTTATCGCGGTTCTGGTACATATAGTTGTCGAGCAGCGCCGTGATAGTGTTGTGCGCCGAGGTGATGGCATGGAAGTCGCCGGTGAAGTGTAGGTTTATCTTGTCCATCGGCAGCACCTGTGTGTGTCCGCCGCCGCATGCTCCGCCCTTGAGTCCGAACACCGGACCGAGCGACGGTTCGCGCAGGGCGCATATAGCCTTCTTTCCAATGCGTGTGAGTCCGAGCGCAAGACCTATAGTAACGGTAGTCTTGCCGATGCCAGCCTTGGTCGGTGTGATGGCTGTAACGAGTATAAGGTTGCTTTTCTTCACGCGCTCCTCGTCGATGAGGCGTGTCGGAACCTTAGCCATGTAGTGGCCGTAGTGTTCGAGTTCTTTTGTCGGGATGCCATACTTCGAAGCAACTGCTTCAATCTCCTCGAGCTTGGTGCTGCGAGCAATTTCGATGTCTGTCATTGTGTGTGTGATGTTTGTAGAGTTATCCTCTTGTTGTTATAGAGTTTTGAACCCTTGTGGTTACAAAGTATGGAGTGCGAGTGCAAAGGTACAATTAAATAATCAATAATGTGAAGATTGTATTGGGTTTTTGTTGCAAATTTGCTAAACAATAAGGGCGCGCCACTTCAAGTGACACGCCCTTAATGCTATTGTTTTGTCATCGGACAGCGAACGCAATCCGTTTACTTAACCTGCTTCTTTACGCTGCCGTCAGCGTACTTAACGAGCACAACGCCACGTGCGTTAGCACCAACCTTCACGCCGTCTACGGTGTAGCGAGCCACCTCAGCTGCGTTCTCCGCAGTCTCAGTCTTGTTGATGCCAGTCGAGAAGTCGACAGCTACGTAGTCGGACGGAGCAGAAACCACCTTCTTGTTGTTGTACATTCTCTGTCCGTACACGTGGTAAGCGTAAGTGTGGTTAGCCTTCGGCTGAGCGAGCTGAGTGAGGGTGTAGCTTGTCTCCTCCTCCTCAATCTCCTCAGAGTTGTCGAGGAAGGTATAAACGCGGTCGCCAGCCTTCAGATTCTGAGTAATCTTGATCTCGTCGATGATGAACGGATAGTGGTTCTGCCTGGTGAACGCCGTAGCCGCTCCAACCGCTCTGGTGGAAGTAGCTGCTCGGTATTGTGCCGGTCTCTTTGGTTATAATAAGATTAGATAATGCGTACAAAATTAGTTATTTATTTCCGTATTTACCTTACTTTTACTAATTTTGTGTGCGAAAAACATTTATTCACATTGTTTTCGAAACCGACGTAACAAATTAAATAACAACTATATGAAGAAAATCTTTACACTTTTAGCTGTGGCTTTCGCTACAATCGGTGCTTCTGCACAGACCCTGCCTGGCTTGGCTGACATCATTAAGACACAGCCCGAAGGCACACTTCACAAAGACCTCAACCACTACTTCGAGGGTGCATACGTAAACAAATCTGACGGCTTTATCAACGATCACCTCGGCGACGGCCACGTGTAGGACATCGTTGAGGCTGCCGACGGTAGCTTGTACATAAAGAATCCGTTCGGCTTCTTCCCGTACGGCGACATTTGGGTGAAGGCAGTTAAGGGCGAGGGCAACACCTACGAGGTGCGCATGCCGCGGCTGTATACGACAACGTAGGTGACAAGCAGGATCCAATTCTCTACGCTTGGCGCTACGTCAAGAACAGCGAGGGCAGCGAAGACTACGCCGCTGTTGACGCCGCATCGCAGGTCGTTAAGTTCGAGCTGCGCAACGAATCGCTCGTAAAGGTTGGCGCTAAGGATGCGTTCATCGGTCTCGGTTCGGCCGACGGCTACTTCTATGGCTACGGCGACACGGTGTCTATATATAATAAGGTGAAGGACGCAGCGCCGGTTCCGGCTGACGCAAGCAAGGCTGTGAAGTACAAGGTTTCGTACTCAACGGCAACAAACTGCAGCTCACAAAGTGGCAGTATATGGGCATCGACCGCGACAACGCTACATACGGCACCGGTCACATGTATCTCTATCCGTTCGGTTGGGGCAAGTTCACAGATGCTGAAGGCGAGAAGTACGGACTCTACGAGATTGAGAACCCTGCGTTCGACTACGATGCGGCTACAAAGACCTTCTCTACCGACGAACTGACTATCGCCATCTTTGACGCACAATAAATATAGCAGTCCATGACCCTTAAAGAATTTATTGACGAATGGAACAATGACGAACCGACGGTGCTTGTACACACCAGCGGTTCTACCGGAAAACCGAAGCCGCTACGCGTAGAGAAGCTACGTATGGCGGCTTCGGCGCATATCACGTGTGCCTTTCTCGGACTGCAACGCGGCGACACCGCTCTGCTTTGCATGCCGCTCGACTATATTGCGGGCAAGATGGTGGTGGTGCGTTCGCTTGTATGCGGTTTGCGACTCTTGACGGTAGAGCCGTGCGGACATCCGCTGCGCGGACTAAGCGAAGCGCCGGTGTTCGCAGCAATGGTTCCGCTGCAGGTGTACAACAGTTTGCAGGTGGAGGAGGAGCGCGCGCTGCTCAGGCAGATAAAGCATCTCATCATTGGTGGTGGAGCCGTCAGCAGTGAGATGGCAGCCGAACTGAAGCACTTCCCCAACGCCGTCTGGAGTACGTATGGCATGACCGAGACGCTCTCGCACATCGCTCTGCGCAGACTCAGCGGCGAAGAGGCAAGCGACTGGTACGAACCTTTTGAAGGCGTCGACGTTAGTCTCAACGCCGATGGCTGTCTTGTGATAGACGCTCCGGCTGTATGCGCCACTACGCTCACCACCAACGACATCGCGGAAATAGCTTCCGACGGCAGACACTTCCGCATACGCGGCAGACGCGACAATGTGGTGTGCAGCGGTGGCATAAAACTGCAGATTGAGGAGATTGAAGCCCATCTGCAGCCGTTTGTCAGCGTGCCGTTCATGATAACGAAGCGCACGGATGCACGCCTTGGCGAGACCGTTGTGCTGCTTGCTGCGCATGCGGATATCGAACAGCTCAAGACAGCGTGCCACGAACACCTCACGAAATACGAAACGCCGCGAGCGTTCGTCGCCGTAGACCGTCTGCCATACACCGAAACGGGTAAGCCGGCGCGAGCGGAGGCCCAGAGAATGGCGCAGCAAGGGTAGAACTGTTGGTTCAGCTTCAGGCTTTTCGGAGCATCAACCAGCCGCTTTCCACTCGTAATCACAACGTTTTTCAAAACAACACCCCGTCACTTTTCAACTCTTAAACTTAAAAGAATATGAATACACCGACAAACATCACTCCCAAACACCGCCTCTTGTTCATCTGTCTCGGCAATATATGCCGCTCGCCGGCTGCCGAAGGCGTGATGAAGGCGAAGGTGCACGCCGCAAAGCTCGACGACCAGTTCTTCATCGACTCGGCAGGTATCGGCGACTGGCATGTAGGACAACTGCCCGACAGCCGTATGCGCGAGCGTGGTGCACGCCGTGGATACCGCCTGGACAGTCGCGCACGCCAGATACGCCAGTCAGATTTCGAAGACTTCGACTTGCTGCTCGTGATGGATCACGAGAACTATCGCACCGTAACGTCGAAGGCTCCAGACGAGGAGGCGCGTAAGAAGGTGCGTCTGCTCACCGATTATCAGCAAGAACATCGAGGGGCTGACGTGGTTCCCGACCCTTACTATGGCGACCTCAGCGATTTCGACTACGCGCTCGACCTGATTGAGGATGCGTGCGACGGACTGCTCGAACAACTACTTCACTAAGACACATAAAAGCATATACGCTTAAACTACCAACTATTGATACATACTACGAATTATTTTAATATTTAATTTATTTACATAACTACTCAAAAAACAACAAAATTAATTTTATGAAGAAACAACAACTACTACTCATTCCTGCACTCATACTCGGATGTGAAATGACTGCAGTTGCAGCTCCGCTCAGCATGAAACCTTTAATGGCAATGGCTGCTGAAGCAGCAGAAGAGGCTGGCGACTTGACTATCTCTATGGACAACGGAACGTTTACGGCGTTCAACGCAAACGGTAAGTATGCTTCGCATTGGCGTTCGACACAAAACACGCCGATGATTGATATCGATTGCGGAAAGAATAACATGGATGTCAACACAAGCAACACTAATCGTTATCTACAGGCCTGGGTGGGTCTGGATGGCTCATGCGATTACAATATCTCTGTAAGCGATGGTTGGAAGATAACGGGATTTTCAATAGATGTTACACTTGTTAACGCAACCCAGCCCGTTACGCTGAAAACGCAATCAGGTGAGAGTTACGTAATCGGCACTACTCCTACACAAATCAAAGTGGAAGGCGTAGATGCACAGAACGCTTTGTTCACCCTTGTTGGCGAGAACCACTCGGTCTACTTGCAGAACTTTGTTGTGAAGTACGCTGTTGACAAGTCGGAGCGTTTCGATATGCGCACCGCAACCTTGTTCAACAACCGTAACAGCACCGCACCTTATCGTATTCCTGCAATCGGTATGGCTCAGAATGGCACACTCGTTGCCGTTGCCGATTACCGTACAAGCAGAAACGATATTGGTACAGGACGTGTAGACCTTCATCTGCGACTCTCTGATAACAACGGACAGACTTGGGGAGAAGAACTTAAACCAGAGGTGTTTGAAGGTAACGGCATTCTGACATATCCAAATAATAAGGCTGCTTACGGTGATCCTTGCATTGTAGGCGACCGCGAGAGTCCGCGAATGTTGATGATGTCGTGCGCAGGTTTCCCAATGTTCACCGACCCAACAGACAAGCATCAAGGCATTGCTCGCTGGTATTCAACGGATAATGGTAAGAACTGGACTGGTCCTGATTATATAGACGAGCAGTTCGTCTACAAACCTATGGACGAGGCTGGACACCATATTCATGGCTTCTTCTTCGCTTCGGGTAGAATTTATCAGAGTAAATATATAAAGATGAATAACTACTACCGCCTCTATTGTGCAGGACTATCACAGCAGAATAATTCTACCTATGAGAACTGGGTGCTCTATTCTGACGACTTCGGCGAAACATGGAGTTTCCTCGGTGGTATGACTAACAGTCCAGTGCCTGGTGGTAACGAGGCTAAGGTGGAGGAGCTGCCTGGTGGCAACGTGCTTATATCAAGCCGCACAGAGCAGGGACGCTTCTTCAATATCTTCACCTTCACTGGCAACGACGGCGTGACAGGCTCGTGGGCAACAAAGGCTTTGTCGAACAAGGCTGTCGACGGACTCACCGCCAATAACGGTTGTAATGGCGAGATTATGATTTTGCCGGCTATACGCAATGAGGATAATCAACAGACATTCATCGCTTTGCAGTCGCTCCCAGTGCAGGATCGTACAAAGGTTACAATCTTCTATAAAGACCTTGGCGACCCTGCTACATACGCATCGCCTACAGCTTTCGCACGCGATTGGGACGGACGTTATCAGGTGAGCAATATGACTTCGGCTTACAGCACAATGTGTATGCAGAAAGATAATACAATCGCTTTCCTTTATGAGGAGGATGGCTATAACAACGGTTACAACATCGTTTACAAGCGTTTGAATCTTGAGACAATCACTTCAGACAAGTATGCGTTTAATGCAGAATACAAGTATGAGCAGATTGAAATCGATACAGAGCAGTCAGAACGTAATCAGCAGATGGCCGAACTCATTGCAGAGATAGACGCTGCTGTGAAGGCTAATAGCTCTTATACCATTGGCGAGAAACTCGTAACATCGGCATCGCAACTTGAGTGTCCGTGGGGTTGTAAGGAACAGAAGCCAGCTACAGCTACTGGTGGCGATTGGCAGTACGACTGCTATGACATTGATAACCTCGTCGACAACAATGCTTACACCTACTATCATACAGTGTGGCAGAATGGTGACGTAGCTCCTGGTACACACTATCTCGACGTTACTGCTAATGACAAGTTTGAAGGCATTGTAAAGGTGTACGTAACACGTCGTTATGATGCAGACAACGACCACGTCAAGGCGTTCGCAATCGCTGGCACAAACGATGGTTCTGAGTTTGAGAAAGTGGCAGACGTAGAGCTGCCTAACGCAGTAAAGGCAGGAAAAGCAGAGGCTGAATTCACAATCGCTGAAGGCAAGAGCTACAGCAAACTTCGTTTTACAGTTACTTCAACCACATTGGAGCGTGGTTACTGGCATATGGCTGAATTCCAGTTGCGTCCGATGACACTGAATGCTGACTGCAAGAACGCTACATATCCCGAGGCTTTCGCAGCTATAACGAAGGCTCTGGAGGAAGCAAATAAGGCTGTTGGCTCTGTTTCTGTTGAAGACATTGCTGCACTTCAGAATGCTTATGATGAGTACAAAAAGGCGATAAATCCAGAAACTGGCATTGATGCAATCGGAGTTGAGACACTTCGCAACAATGCTGTTTACGACTTGCAGGGACATCGCGTGCAGAACGTAGGCAAGGGCGTGTACATCGTTGACGGAAAGAAAATAGTAAGATAAACGATAAACTTAATTTTGATAATATTGGCGTTTCGTGTGTCAGCTACATGCGAAACGCCAATTATATTTATTATAAATTCATAAAAAGGCGCACCCTTTCAGAAATATTTAGTAAATTTGCACGTGTAATTTGCATCGTTGTGTGCAGTCGGCTCAGTATGATAGCTCTACGCACAGCTTGGAACGCATTTGAAAAATAAAAAAACAGAAGATATAAATATGAACGTTTTAGAACTTAGTGAACAAGAGATTGTAAGAAGACAGAGTCTTCAGGAACTGCGTGATATGGGCATTGAACCGTATCCTGCAGCCGAATTTCCAACCAACGCCTTCTCGGAGGATATAAAGAACGACTTCAAGGACGAGGACGAAAAGCGCGAGGTGGTAATCGCCGGACGTATGATGAGCCGCCGCGTAATGGGTAAGGCAAGCTTCGTTGAGCTTCAGGACTCGAAGGGTCGTATCCAGGTGTACATCACACGCGACGATATCTGCCCTGAGGAGGACAAAACTCTCTACAACACTGTGTTCAAGCGTTTGCTCGACATCGGCGACTTCATCGGTGTGAAGGGTTTCGTGTTCCGCACACAGACCGGCGAGATTTCAGTACACGCACAGTCGCTCACTTTGCTCTCCAAGAGCCTCAAGCCGCTGCCTATCGTGAAGTACAAGGACGGCGTGGCTTACGACAAGTTCGAAGATCCTGAGCTGCGTTTCCGTCAGCGCTACGTAGACCTCATCGTTAACGACGGCGTGAAGGACACATTCCTTCAGCGTGCAACCGTAGTGCGCACTATCCGCCGCGTGCTCGACGAGGCTGGCTACACAGAGGTTGAGACCCCGACACTGCAGGCTATCGCCGGCGGCGCTTCGGCTCGTCCGTTCATCACCCACTTCAACGCGCTCAACATAGACATGTACATGCGTATCGCTACAGAGCTCTACCTCAAGCGTCTTATCGTGGGCGGTTTCGAGGGCGTTTACGAGATTGGCAAGAACTTCCGCAACGAGGGTATGGACCGCAACCACAACCCTGAGTTCACATGTATGGAGCTCTACGTGCAGTATAAGGACTACAACTGGATGATGTCGTTCACAGAGAAGCTGCTCGAGACTGTCTGCATCGCCGTGAACGGCTCTACAGAGCGCAAGGTAGGCGACAACGTCATTTCGTTCAAGGCGCCTTACCGCCGTCTGCCTATCCTCGACGCAATCAAGGAGAAAACCGGTTTCGACTGCAACGGCAAGAGCGAGGAGGAAATCCGCGCATTCTGCCTCGAAAAGGGACTTGAGGTTGACGAGACATTCGGTAAGGGCAAGCTCATCGACGAACTCTTCGGCGAGTTCTGCGAGGGCACATTCATCCAGCCTACATTCATCACCGACTATCCCGTCGAGATGTCGCCGCTTACAAAGATGCACCGCTCAAAGCCGGGACTCACAGAGCGTTTCGAGCTTATGGTCAACGGCAAGGAGCTTGCCAACGCCTACTCAGAGCTTAACGACCCGCTCGACCAGGAGGAGCGTTTCAAGGAGCAGATGCGTCTTGCTGACAAGGGCGACGACGAGGCAATGATCATCGACCAGGACTTCCTGCGTGCCCTCCAGTACGGTATGCCTCCTACATCGGGTATCGGCATCGGCATCGACCGCCTCGTTATGCTTATGACCGGTCAGACCACTATTCAGGAGGTGCTGTTCTTCCCGCAGATGAAGCCAGAGAAGAAGATTCCGCAGAGCTCTATCAAGGAGTGGGGCGAGATTGGCGTGTCTGAGGAGTGGGCTTACGTGCTCCGCAAGGCAGGCTTCAACCTCATCTCTGACATCCGCGACGAGAAGGCTCAGGGTTTGCAGCAGAAGATTGGCGAAATCAACAAGAAGTACAAACTCGGCTACGAGAAGCCGTCTGTTAACGATATCCAGGCTTGGATTGACGCCGCAGCAAACGTTGCGGTAGAAACAGCAGAAGAAGCTGAGTAATTAATATATAAATGGTAGGAAGCGCTGGCTTCCTACTGTTTAATTTCTTAACGATAACGGTAATAGGATAAATGTTTAATTGCGGAAAAATAGCAATTATTGGCGGAGGCAGTTGGGCAACTGCAATTGCCAAGATTGTGATAGGTCATACCCATCACATAGGATGGTATATGCGACGCGACGACAGCATAGAGGAGTTCAAACGCATAGGCCATAATCCTAATTATCTTACAAGTGTACACTTCAATACCGACGAGATATTCTTCTCGAGCGACATCAACCGCATCGTGGAGGCTTACGACACACTTGTGTTCGTGGTGCCGTCGCCTTATCTGAAGAACCATCTTAAGAAGTTGAAGACTCGCCTGCGCGAGAAATTCATCGTGACAGCGATTAAAGGTCTCGTTTCAGACGACAACATCGCCTGCTCCGAATACTTCCACGAGGTGTACGACGTGCCTGATGGGAATCTTGCGTGCATCGGCGGACCGTCTCACGCTGAGGAGGTGGCGCTCGAACGCCTTTCCTATCTCACCATCGGCTGTTCAGACCAGGAGAAGGCGCAGGCTTTCGCAGATGTGCTCGACTCGGAGTTTATCAAGACAAAGACCTCGTCGGACGTTATCGGCATCGAATATTCGTCGGTGCTGAAGAACGTGTACGCTATCGCGTCAGGCATCTGCAGCGGTTTGAAGTATGGCGACAACTTCCAGGCTGTGCTCATATCGAACGCTGTTCAGGAGATGTCGCGTTTCCTCACCGCTATCAATCCAATCGAGCGCAGCGTCTACGACTCGGTATACCTCGGCGACCTGCTCGTTACGGGCTACTCCAAGTTCTCGCGCAACCGCACTTTCGGCACTATGATCGGCAAGGGTTATAGCGTGAAGAGTGCACAGATAGAGATGGAGATGATTGCCGAAGGATTCTTTGGCACAAAGTGTATGAAGGAGAAAAACCGACACATGCACGTGAATATGCCAATTCTTGACGCCGTATATAACATATTGTACGAGCGCATCAGTCCGCAGATAGAGATTAAGCTGCTGACAGACTCATTCCGATAAAACCAAATTTTCACAAATACACACAAAACAATGAAAAGCATCAGCTTAGACATTACAAAAGCTACACAGTTCCTTTCAAAAGGCGCTGTTGAGGCTTATGAATCAAAAGTGGCAGCCGCTCACGAGGCTCTTGAGAACGGCACTTGTCCTGGTAACGACTTCCTCGGATGGCTTCACCTGCCGTCTTCAATCACACCGGAGTTCATCGCAGAGCTTCAGAGCGTAGCCAACACGCTGCGCGAGAAGTGCGAGGTGGTAGTGGTTGCGGGTATCGGTGGCAGCTACCTCGGTGCACGTGCCGTGATTGAGGCGCTTGGCAACTCGTTTGCTTGGCTCGTACAGGACAAGAAGAACCCCACTGTAGTTTTCGCTGGCAATAATATCGGCGAGGATTATCTCGCTGAACTCACCGACTATCTAAAGGATAAGAAGTTCGGTGTAATCAATATCTCTAAGTCGGGCACAACTACCGAGACTGCTCTCGCTTTCCGTCTGCTCAAGAAGCAGTGCGAGGAACAGCGTGGCAAGGAAGAGGCTAAGGACGTTATCGTGGCTATTACCGACGCTCACAAGGGTGCTGCGCGTGCAGCCGCTACAAAGGAAGGCTACAAGACATTCGTAATTCCTGACAATGTAGGCGGTCGCTTCTCTGTTCTTACACCGGTCGGCTTGCTGCCTATCGCTGTTGCAGGCTTCGACATCAAGGCTCTTGTTGGCGGTGCTGCCGACATGGAGAAGGCTACTGGCAAGGACGTACCGTTCGCTGAGAATCCTGCTGCTATCTACGCCGCTGTGCGTAACGCTCTCTATGCAGAGGCTGGCAAGAAGATTGAAATCCTCGTAAACTTTCAGCCGAAACTTCACTACATGAGCGAGTGGTGGAAGCAGCTCTACGGCGAATCGGAGGGTAAGGACGGTAAGGGTATCTTCCCTGCAGCTTGCGACTTCACTACCGACCTCCACTCTATGGGTCAGTGGATTCAGGAGGGCGAGCGCTCTATCTTCGAGACTGTCATCAGCATTGAGACACCTGAGAAGACTCTGCTCTTCCCGCACGACGAGGAGAACCTCGACGGTCTTAACTTCCTCGCTGGCAAGCGCGTTGACGAGGTGAACAAGATGGCTGAGCTCGGCACTCGCTTGGCTCACGTAGACGGCGGTGTGCCTAACATCCGCGTGTCTGTTCCGCAGCTCAACGAGTACTATCTCGGTCAGATCATCTACTTCTTCGAGATTGCTTGCGGCATCAGCGGCAACCTCCTCGCCGTTAACCCGTTCAACCAGCCGGGTGTTGAGGCTTACAAGAAGAACATGTTCGCTCTGCTCAACAAGCCTGGCTATGAGGCTGAGAGCGAGGCTATCCAGAAGCGTCTTGCTGAGGAGAAGTAATGTCTATTCTTGAATAGAAATTATATCTTAATAATACAATGTGAAAAACGGACTGCAGCGAAATATATTTCGGCAGTCCGTTTTTCTATTGGTTTGAGGGTATAGCGAGTTAGAATAACAAACAATTAGCTTTTCGTCGCTGACCCTTTCTTAACTCAATATGCAAAACAATGATTAAAGAAGCAATCAAGCAATACCTGTCGTCTCACGGTTTCGATCATTTCGACCCGAAGTGCGTGCTCTTCGACATGGACGGCGTGCTCTACGACTCTATGCGCAATCATGCTGCGGCTTGGCAGGAAGCGATGGCGCAGTTCGACATCCACTTCACTGCTGCCGACTCTTATGCCACAGAGGGCGCGCGCGGCGTAGATACCATACGCCACTTTGTGCGCCAGCAGCAGGGTAGGGAGATTGACGAGACAGAGGCGCAACGTATGTACGACGTGAAGGCCGACCTCTTCCATCGTATGCCGACTGCCGAGATATTCCCCGGTGTGCTCGATATTATGCAGAAGATTCAGTCGACGGGCCTCACAATCGGCGTAGTGACTGGCAGCGGTCAGCGTCCGCTCATCAAGCGTTTACTGTCTGATTTCCAGGGCTTTCTCACCGAAGATCATATCGTGAGTGCTTACGATGTGCAGCGTGGCAAACCCAATCCAGATCCATATCTCATGGGACTGCGCAAGACTGGCAATTACGAGCCCTGGCAGGGCATTGTCGTTGAGAATGCTCCGCTCGGCGTCCGTGCCGGTTCAGCCGCCAACATCTTCACTGTGGGCATCAATAGCGGTCCGCTGCCCGATTCGGCTCTCTCTGACAATGGTGCGAATATTGTTCTTCAGCGCATGACCGAACTATGCGACTTGTGGGGCGAAATTCTCGCTGCCCGCAATTGATATAAAGTCAGCTGCATTAGCTTTCCGCTATGTGCAGCTGACTTTTTTATAAAAATGATAAGTCGCCTTAATTTTTCGCCTCTATAATTCTTATAATATATTATTGCTGTCCGCTAAAACTCCAAAGAGCATAAAAACCCTGCCCGAAGTCCTTTAAAACTGGACTTTGTGTCTGTTTTTCCCAAAAGTAAGCCCCCTCTAATCAAACAGACTTGGTTCAGGAGGCATTTCCTTAGCCTCTTGAACCCAAATCGGTCATTAGAGATTTTCTCGTACAAAAAGTCAGATTGTAGTAGACTATACCATCGTTATAGTATCTGTATACTAACACAATATGCATCTTTTATTCTGTTTTAAGACAAAATGAAAGCGATTTTTTCTAATGACCGATTTGGGTTGAATCATTTTTGCCCAATCTTTTTCAGGCTCTTCAAGGAAAGTGTAGCAGTTCACATAATACATGAGCATGATTCTTATTATTGTAGCCAATCCAGAGAAACTCCAAGGTCGTTTTATACGTTTTTGTATGATCATCAGAAGGAGATTGGCTATCAGGGTGACCCAAATCTGTATCTTGATGGCGTTGGCACTCTCTCCATAGAAGTATCTAATACAATGCCTGCCCATTCGCTTGCCTTTACCCATTACAAGTCGGAGATTGGTTCGAAGGAATATGGTATGGACCACCTCGACCTCTTCAATCCAGAAACCTACAGATTTGTTGACGGCTTGTTTAAGGAGTATCTTGAAGGCAAGAGTCCTGTGTTGTGTGGAATTCTGCATTGAGGGCGCTGACCCTGCGGCATGGCATCCAATGCTGTATAACCCTACGGATAGAATGCACTATCAGCGTACGTTTGTGTTCCCGCTGCAAAAAGCCGGCAATTTCAATAGCAAGGTTACGGGCGTCAAGGTTGTGCAGGACATGTAATATTGCTGGTCTGTGTGATGGGTTTGAAAGTTAGAATGCAAACAAAATGCGACTAAAATAAAAAATAAGATGTTAAAATATTTGTTCGTAAAAAAAAATGTTGCTAACTTTGGCACAAATAATAATAATAACAATCTAATTTTTTTTGAGTTATGAAGAAATTCTTACTTTCAATTGCAGCCTTGGCTATGTCGTTGACAGTCAGCGCACAAGTAGACGTACAGCACCAAAAAGCAGGTGTGGTGGAGCAATGTCCGTACTTCGCACAGCAAAGCGTGGTTGTGCAAAAAGTGGCAAAGAAGATTGCAGCCAATCAGCGTTGGTTGGGCTACTACAATTCGGACGCTCTGGCAGAAGAACACTATGGTATGGGTATTCCTGGTTATCCTGGTGATAATAAGGTAGCAATCTGCTTGTCTGAGGATATTCTGAAGCCATACGTAGGCAAGAACATTGTTGGTATGCGCTTCGGACTTACTGAGGAGATAGGCAATAGTTCGGTTAGTCTTTTTAAGCAAAGTGGAGCTGCTCCGGGCGCAGTCTGTAGAAATGTGGACGTTCAGAATGGTGCGGTAGGTTGGAACGAAGTGAAGTTCGACGAGCCCTACACCATTCAGGCAGGCGAGACTTTGTATGCAGGCTATAGCTACACCCAGCTTAGCAATGAGAATGATTACAAATCGTATCCGTTATCGGCTGTAGAAGAAGGTCTTGAAAACCAGATGCTTTGGCTATATTGCAAGATTGGCAATAATGCTGCCGGTTGGTACGATGTTGATATGGGTGGTGCCAATATAAGTATCCAGGTGCTCGTAGAAGGTGAATTCGCAGAATACGCCGTGTTGCCAGAAGATTTCGGAACACTTAAGGGTGCTAAGAACAAGAATCTTGCAGTTGCTGTGAAGTTCATGAACAACTCTAAAGAGGCTGTGAGCAGTCTTGGATATGTTGTAAGTGTTGACGGTGTTGCAGGCAGCGAGCAGAGTGTAGATGTAAGTCCGACAGTAGGTGTAGGCGCTTACGGAACATTCAAGGCGAACGTACCTTGTGGCAACACTGAAGGTCTGAAGGAAGTAAAGATAGAGGTGACAAAGGTGAACGGTCATAAGAACGGGGCTTCAAGCACCGTTGCTAATGGCAAGATTAGCGTTGGTGACAAAATGTATGAGCGCAATGTATGCATCGAGGAGTTCACAACAGAGAAGTGTCCTAACTGTCCACGAGTAGCAGGATTCCTGCACACATATCTTGAGGAGGCAGATCCTACTCGCGTGTTTGCTGTGTGCCACCATGCCGGCTACTACACCGACTGGCTCACGCAGTCTTGCGACAACGATCTTACCTATCTCTTCAACGACGGCGGCACAACATACGCTCCTGCAATGATGTTCAACCGCGAGCCGGCATTCGACTCGCAGTATGCTGCGGGCCAGAAAGACAACGTGACGATACCGGGCAGCGCAGCCCAGATAAAAGCGATTACCAACTATTACCTCGACGAGACGATGGCAGACGCCAAACTCGACATGAAGCTTACGTATGACGAAGGCGAAAGTAAAGTGATAATTGTCGTTACAGGCGAGTCGAACAAGAGCTACGACACTGAAAAAGCTCTGCTCACTGTGTATTTGACAGAAGATAACGTGAAGGCAAAAAACCAATCAGGTGCTTCTTCTAATTTCTACCACCAGCATGTGATTCGTGATTACAACAGCAATTGGGGTGACCCCTTGACATGGAACGACAACAAGTTCAGCGCTACATACGAGTTTGACGTAGACGAAGCGTGGAAGAAGGACGACCTTAAGGTTGTGGCGTTCCTCAACAAGCACAACACGAAGAATCGTCTTGACAACCGCATCGAGAACGTAACGGGCAAGGATCTTATCGGGAAACCGACCGCTATTGAGAGCGTAGGTTCAGCAGACAATGCTGTTGAGGTGGCACGCTACAACGCTGCAGGTCAGCGTATCAACGGCAAGCAGAAGGGCCTGAACATCGTGAAGCTCAGCAACGGCACTACATTGAAGGTTGTAGTGAAGTAAACGTTTCGGTTAATAATGAGGTAAACGTTTCTGTTAATAATGCAGTAAACGCTTAATAATGCAGTAAACGTTTTAGGAATTTATACAAAAAGGAGGTCTGTGGCCTCCTTTTTTTGTGTCATATTGCGTACGATGCCCTCTCTCGTAGCGGAGGTCTCCGGCCTCCACAGCACCAATTCGTGAGCCATTGTCGCCGTATAGCGTCCGCAATCCGATCGGGCGGCGTTCGGAATCTGATCGGGCGGCGGACGGAATCCAATCGGACGGCGTTCGGAATCCGATCGGGCGGTGGACGGAATCTGATCGGATGGCGTTCGCCGTCCGATGACTAAACGATAGGAAAAGGAGTGTGAAAGTGTCGCTTCCAACCTACGCTCTGTGTTGTTTTTTTACAAGTCTTTCAGCAGCACTTCGCGCTGGCTGTTCAGATACGCGTTGCGCTCGGCAATGATGTTCTTCCATGCCTCCGACGAGAGTCGCTTCACGTCTATCGTGAGCGACCACTTGCCGTGCGCCTCCAAGCGGTCGATCAGTGTGCCCACGCTCAGGCGCGACAGACATTCGGCAGGCTGATAGAGCGACTCGCCGTCCTTGTCGCCGCCCGGTATCTCGGTGAGCACGCCTATCTGCACAAGCTCGTAGAGCAGGTCGTTCACGATGCGGATAGGTATGCCCGTGTCGAGCTTCAGCTTCAGCGCCGAGTAGGGCTTGCCGCCCTCGCTGAAGCGGTGGCAGATGCGGCTCGATATGACGAGGCAAAGCAGCGTCTTGTAGCGGTGGCTGAGGTCTTCGGTCTTAGCCTTGAAGGCGTAGTCGTCCATGTTCTGGCTGGCGTAGCACAGCTCCGCACCGAACAGGCATATCAGCCACGATATCTGCACCCAGAGCATGAACAGCGGCAGAGCGGCAAACGAACCGTAGATGGCGTTGTAGCTGCTCACCCAAATCTGCGAGTTGATGTAGAAGAGCTGCAGACCCTGCATGGCTACACCGGCGAGTATGCCGGGCACAATGGCGCAACCTACCTTCACCTTTGTGTTGGGCATGAAGAGGTAGAGCGCAATGAACACGCCCGACATGATGGCGTAGGGCATGAGCTGCAGGAAGAACTGCGCCAGCGAACCGATAACCATCGTGTCCTCAATCTCCTTGAAGATAGTGGCGAAGAAGATGCTTATACCCGACGTGATAACTATCACTATCGGCACAAGCAGAAGCATCGACGTGTAGTCGGTGATGGTGCGGAACACGCTGCGCGGCTTCTTCACCTGCCAGATGTCGTTGAACGTGCGCTCGATGTTGCTGATAAGCATCATCACGGTGAAGAGCATGAACAGCAAGCCGATGCCGAGGAAGAGTCCGCTCTTGGTGTGTACGAGGTAGGAGTTGACGAAGCCGATAATTATCTCCGCCACCTGCGGCTGACTGGAGAACGACTCTCTGAACCATAGCTCGATATACTTGTTGAAGCCGAAGCCGCGCGCTATGCCGAACACCACGGCGAAGATGGGCACGATGGCGAGCAGCGTAGAGTAGGTGAGGGCTGCCGCCGCACTCGTTATGCGCTTTGTGGTGGTGAACTCGATGGCGAGCAGCAACTTCTTCAGTATGCTGTAGAACAGGAAACGCATGGAAGGCACATCGTCCTTGCCGACGCTCCATATCCCTACGGTCAGAAATTTGTATATGTCTTGCAGTCTTTTCTTTATGTCCATTTGCTTCGTTTGCTTTAGTTGAAAAAAGGAAGGATTCGTGCTTTGCAGAGCCTGCCGATTGGCTTGCGCCAAACCTGCTGATAGGTTTGCGCCTGGCTCCATTTGCTTGTCTGCGTCGAATCCACGAATGATGTTGATTTGTGCAAATTTAGTAAAATAAAGCAAACGTACAAAATAAATAAAAGAATAATAGCAAAGACTCTGCCATAATGCGGCAATGTCTTTGCTATTATTCTTTTCCCGTCTGGTATTGAACCTTGCGCTGCGTTCTGCGTCTTAGAACGGCAGGTCGTTAACCGGATCAGCCTCTGGAGCCGGAGCTGCTGGCTGAGGAGCTGCTGCGGGCTGCGGAGCCGGAGCTGCGCCGAACACTGCGCCCGGAACGATGCCAGCCTGAGCTGCGCCAACTGTTGCAGGGTCTACTTGGCGCACGTCGAAAGCACGGATGCTATTGAACCAACGGCCCTGATACTCGTGAGCGTCGATGTCGAAAGAAACGGTCACTTCCTGACCTAACTGTATGTTGAAACGGCTGATGCGGTCGGCACCGAACACGCTGAACACCATCTTGCGTGGATACTGGTCGTGTGTCTCTACCACGTATTCTTGAACTTTCCATTCGCCACGTGCGTTAGTACCTGTTTTTTCGGGCAGCACAGCGATTACTTTACCTTGTAATTCCATTTTCTGTATTGTATTTAATTTGTGTGATAAAAGCTATGAGGTTTGTTCTTTGGTTTGCGAAATTAATAAAAATGTGGCGAAACAAGAAACTTTTGAATGAGTTTTTGTCGTAGTCGGATATTTTTTAGTAAATTTGCCTAAAAATATAGCGTAAGCAAAAATACAAAACAAGTATATTCAAAAATCAAAACAAGTATAATCAATAAAGCCAAATATCAATGCAATTCACTTTATCAAGCGGCGCGCTTAACAGCCGTCTCCAAACCCTCGCAAGAGTTATCAACAGCAAGAACACTCTGAGCATTCTTGATTGTTTTCTTTTTGAAGTAGCAAACAACGTTCTGACTGTAACTGCCAGCGATTCTGAAAACGTGATGCAGTCGACTATAGAGCTTGCCGAGTGCTCGGGCGACGGCAAGTTTGCGCTTTCCAACCGCACCATCCTCAACGCTGTGAAGGAGCTGCCCGAGCAGCCGCTCAGCTTCAATGTAGACGAGAACGACTTTTCGGTTGTCATCGACTATCTCAACGGTTCATTCAAGCTGACAGCGCTGTCTGCCGACGATTTCCCGATGCTGCAGGACTTTGACGGTGAGGTGACAACGCTTGTTATGGATTCTACTCTCTTCGCAGAGAATCTCTCTCGCTCGCTCTTCGCTACAGCTCAGGACGAGATTCGTCCGGTGATGGGCGGCGTGTACTTCGACCTCACAGCCGACAACCTCGCTGTTGTGGCTACCGACGGTCATAAGCTCGTGCGCAACCGCATTCTTACTATCAAGAACGACGTTCCGGCATCGTTCATCCTGCCGCAGAAGCCGGCACAGCTGCTCAAGGGCGTGCTGCCGAAGTGCGAGGGCGACGTCGTTGTGAAGTTCAACAGCAAGGGCGCTGAGGTGCGCTACGCAGACGGTTGCCTCAACTGCCGCTTGATTGAGGGTCGCTATCCCAACTACAACTCGGTTATCCCTACAGCCAACACCAACAGCATCAACGTAGACCGCAAGTCGCTCATGGGCGCACTGAAGCGTGTGCTGCCGTTCGCAAGCGAGAGCAGCCAGCTCATCCGCTTCCACGTAGAGGCTCAGCGTCTGTGCCTCACAGCAGAAGACATCGACTTCGCTACAAGTGCTAAGGAGAGCGTGGCGTGCGAGTACAACGGTGCGAAAATGGACATCGGCTTCAAGGGCGGCGCCATCTACGAGATTCTCAACAACATCGCAAGCGACGAGGTTACTATCCTGCTTGCCGACCCAAGCCGTGCAGGTGTCGTAGTGCCTACCGTTCAGCCTGAGGGTCAGGAGATACTTATGCTCATCATGCCTATGCTGCTGAACGACTAATAAAGTCGGTCAGTGCGTTAGCGGCTGATTAATGCTTTGAAGAAACAGCAAAAGATATTACTCTTTAGTTTATAGCCGCGCCATATTGGTGCGGCTAAATTCTTAAAAACAACAACAATGAAACTCAATCTTACACGTCCGCTTATAGTCTTCGACCTTGAGACTACAGGTCTCGACTTTATCCGCGACCGTATAATCCAGATATCGTACATTAAAGTGTCGCCCGACGGCACAGAAGAGCGCGAGAACATATTCGTAAACCCCGAGAAGCCCATACCGCGCGAGGTGGTAGAGCTGACCGGCATCACCGACGACGACGTGAAGGACGCGCCTACGTTCAAGACGCTTGCACCGCAGCTCAGCGAGAAGTTCAAGGGCTGTGACTTCGCCGGCTACAACTCCAATCATTTCGACATACCGATGCTCGCAGAGGAGTTCCTGCGTGCAGGCATCGACTTCGACTTCTCCAAGGTTCGACTCATCGACGCTCAGACCATCTTCCACAAGATGGAGCGCCGCAATCTTGCTGCTGCGTACAAGTTCTATTGCGGCAGAAAGATGGAGGACGACTTCACGGCGCATCGTGCCGACGAAGACACCGAGGCTACATACCGCGTGCTGATGGGCGAGCTCGACAAGTATGCGCCTGGTGTGCAGGAGGAGCCCGACCGCGTTCTGGAGAACGACATGGACAGTCTCGCCGAGTTCTCTAAGCAGAACGACAACGTAGACTTCGCAGGTCGCATCGTGTGGAAGCCGGTGATAGGTGCTGACGGCAAGCCGGTGCTCGACGCCGACGGTAAGGAGCAGAAGGTGGAGGTGTTCAACTTCGGCAAGTACAAGGGACACCCCGTTGCCGATGTGCTACGCACAGACATAGGCTACTACAGCTGGATGATGGGCGGCGACTTCACCTTCAATACCAAGCAGGTGCTCACACGCATTCGCCTCAGAGGATTCAATAAATAATGTTGAGTTTTGAGTTTTGAATTTTGAATTGTCGGCTACGCCGATTTTGAATTATTCAATTTTGAATTCATAACTCAAAAATGACAAACTCAAAATGCGCAAAGCGCATAATTCAAAACTCAAAATTCAAAATTCAAAATTGCCTTTGGCAACAATTCAAAATTCAAAACTCACAATTCACAATTCAAAAATGCTAAAAGGAAAGAAAATAGTATTAGGCATAACCGGATCAATCGCTGCCTACAAGTCGTGTCTGCTTATACGCGAGTTTGTGAAGCAGGGCGCAGAGGTGCAGGTCGTGATTACGCCGGCAGGCAAGGAGTTTATCACTCCGATTACGCTCTCCGCACTCACGCACAAGCCCGTTGTCAGCGAGTTCTTCTCGCAGCGCGACGGCACATGGAACTCGCACGTCGACCTCGGATTGTGGGCTGACGCAATGGTCATAGCGCCTTGCACGGCGAGCACGCTCGGCAAGATGGCGCACGGCGTGGCAGACAATATGCTCATCACCACATACCTCTCTATGAAGGCGCCCGTGTTCATAGCTCCGGCTATGGATCTCGACATGTATGCCCACCCGTCTACGCAGCAGAACATGCGCACACTGGCTTCCTACGGCAACCGCTTCATTGAGCCTGCGAGCGGATTCCTTGCAAGCGGACTCGAAGGTAAGGGACGCATGGAGGAGCCGGAAGTGATAGTGCGCCGTGTGTCGGAGTTCTTCGACCAGAACGACAGCAGCAGCACACTGAAGGGTAAACGCGTCGTAATCACAGCCGGTCCTACATACGAGAAGATAGACCCAGTGCGCTTCATCGGCAACTACTCAAGCGGCAAGATGGGTTTCGCCATCGCCGAAGAGTGTCGCCGTCGCGGTGCAGTCGTCACGCTCGTAGCCGGACCTGTCAGTCTGAAGTGCTCCGATGCCATCAATCGTGTTGATGTGGAGTCGTGCCGTGAGATGTACGACGCTGCTACCGAGGCGTTCAAGACGGCTGACGTAGCCATACTTGCTGCGGCTGTAGCCGACTACCGTCCGGCGGTGCAGGCAGACCAGAAGATAAAGCGCGGTGAGGGCGACATGCAGATAAACCTCTCGCCGAACCCAGATATTGCTGCCACACTCGGACAGATGAAGACCGAGCGTCAGACTATCGTGGCGTTCGCTCTCGAGACCAACGACGAGCAGGCTAACGCCGAGCGTAAGTTGCAGAAGAAGAATGCCGACTTCATCGTGCTGAACAGTCTGCGCAACGAAGGCACATGCTTCCGCACCGACGACAACCAGATAGAGATTATCGGTCGCGACTTCCGTCATGCCTATCCCAAGAAGTCGAAAGCCGACACCGCTGTTGACATCGTCAACGAGCTGGAGCTGGTCGTAGGGTAGTTACAAACTTCTCATTTTAATAAATATGATAAAGCGCTATATTGTTAGAATCGTATACGTCGCATTGCTGTTGCTCGGTTTTACCACAGAAGCTGAGGCGCAGGAGCTGAACGCACGTGTGAAGATCAACCACAACCAGATTCAAGGTACCGACAACTCGGTGTTTGAGGAACTGGAGCAGACCCTCACGCAGTTTATCAACGAGCGTCAGTGGACCAACCTTCAGTTTCAGAAGAATGAGCGCATCACGTGCAATTTCAACATCACCGTGACGGCGTACGACAATAGCACGAACGTCTTCACGTGCAAGGCTGTGATACAGGCAAACCGTCCTGTGTACAACTCCACCTACACCACTACGCTCTACAACAACACCGACAACGATTTCAACTTCGAGTACGCACAGTTCGACCAGTTGCAGTTCAACGAGGAGCAGGTGGACAACCAGCTCACGGCGCTCATCGCCTACTACGCTTACCTCATCATCGGCATGGATCTCGATTCGTTCTCGCCGATGGGTGGCGAGGACATACTGCAGCGCTGCATGAATCTTGCCAACAACGCACAGAACCTCAACTATCCTGGCTGGAAGGCGTTCGACAACGGACGCAACCGCTTCGCCATCATCAACGACTATCTTGAGGGCGCTATGAAGCCGTTCCGCCAGTTGCAGTACGACTACTATCGCACAGGTCTCGACGAGATGGCGACGAACGTGGAGCGCGGACGCGGCAACGTGACCACAGCGCTCGAAACCGGTCTGAAGAAGTGCCACGAAGACCGTCCGCTTAGTATGCTTCCGCAGATCTGGACCGACTACAAGCGCGACGAGCTTACCAATATATATAAAGGTAAGGGCACACAGAAAGAAAAAGAAACGGTCTACGACATTCTCTTCTCTATCAATGCAAGCCAGAATTCGGCTTGGGAGAAGATAAAGGAGTAGGCTCCTACACACATAACCTATAACTATTGTCTATGTTAAAAAAACTCGACATACGCAACTTCACGCTCATCGACCATCTTGAGATGGCGCTCTACCCCGGCTTCTCTGTCATTACGGGCGAAACCGGGGCAGGCAAGAGTATCGTCATCGGCGCCATCGGACTGCTGCTTGGCAACCGCGCCGATGCGAAGCAGGTGAAGCGCGGTTGCGACAAGTGCATCATAGAAGCCACATTCGACCTTAGTATCTACCACTCCGACGTGCTGAAAGACTTCTTCGAGGACAACGATCTCGACTACGAGCCGGAGGAGTGTCTGCTGCGTCGCGAGGTGAACGCCAACGGCAAGAGTCGTGCTTTCATCAACGACACGCCGGTGACGCTCGCTCTTATGCGCGAGCTTGGCGAACAGCTTATCGACGTGCACAGCCAGCATCAGAACCTGCTGCTCAGCAAGGAAGACTTCCAGCTGAACGTTGTGGATATCATTGCGCGCGACCGCCAGCAGCTTGCCGACTATCGTGCGGCGTTTGCAGAGTATCGCTCTGCGCAGCGCCGTCTTGAGGAGTTGCGCGAGCAGATAGCCACGAGTCGCGACAACGAAGACTTCTTGCGCTTTCAGCAAAAGGAACTCTCCGAGGCTAATCTTGCTTCGGGCGAGCAGGAACAACTGGAGCAGGAAGCGGAGCTGATGAGTCATGCCGAAGACATAAAGCGTGCGCTGCACGAAGCTGATTACGGACTCTCGGGCGACGACACGGGCATCGTGAACCTCACACGCTCTATCGCCGCACAGTTGCGCAGCGTAGCCGATGTCTATCCCGATGCGCAGGAGCTTGCCGAGCGTCTTGAAAGCTGCTTTGTCGAACTGAAGGACATCTCGCAGGAGATAGCATCGAAGGTGGACGACGTAGAATACGACCCGCAGCGCTTTAACCTCATAACCCAGCGTCTCGATACGATATACACCCTGCAGCAGAAGTTCCACGTGCAGACCGTAGACGAGCTGCTCGACCGTCTCAACGGCATCAATGCGCAGCTCGACAACATCGACAACTCTGACGAGGAGCTGCAGGAACTGGAGCGCAGTGTCGAGAAGTTGCACGGCGTATGTGTGGAGAAAGCCGTCGTGCTCACAGACATGCGCCGCAAGTCAGCTATGGTGGTGGAGCAGGAACTTTCGAAGCTGCTCGTTCCGCTCGGCATCCCGAAGGTGCGCTTCAAGGTGGAGGTGTCGCCAGCCGACCTCTCTACGAACGGCGCCGACAAGGTGATGTTTCTCTTCAGCGCCAACTCCAGCACCGACATGCAACCCGTGTCGCAGGTGGCGTCTGGCGGCGAGATAGCTCGCGTTATGCTCTCGCTGAAGGCGATGATAAGCAAGGCGATAGGTCTGCCTACAATCATCTTCGACGAGATAGATACCGGTGTGAGTGGTAGGGTAGCCGAGCAGATGGCGCACATAATGCGCGACATGGGTAAGGCAAACCGACAGGTGCTCTGCATAACCCACTTGCCGCAGATTGCCGCCGCCGGATCTACCCACTACAAGGTGGCGAAGCAGGAGACCGAGCAGGGCACGGTGTCGACGATGACGCAGCTCAGCGACGAACAGCGCATCACGGAGATTGCGCAGATGCTTTCGGGCAGCGATGTTTCGCAGGCTGCTGTGGACAACGCGAAGTCGCTTTTGGCATTATAGGAGGCTATGGCATCCTAAGACTTACAAACTTATCAATAAAAAAACAATGAAAAGAATATTATCAACAATCTTTATTTCGTTGCTCTGCTTCAGCGGAGCAATGGCTCAGCCGTCGGCTGTGAAGAACGTGGCGAAGTCGGTGTTTGCGCTGAAGGCGTACGACGCTGAGGGCAAGCAGATTGCTTCGACCAACGGCGTGTTTCTTTCTGCCGACGGCACCGCGGCTTGTCCGTGGTCGGCTGTGTGCGAGGCTGCCCGCGTGGAGGTAGTCGACTTCAGCGGAAAAACCTATCCCGCAACACACATCCTCGGCGCAAGCGAACTCTATGATGTGTGCCGCTTGCATGTAGACATGCCTAAGGCCGTAGCCGCCGTAACTGCAACCGACGCTGCGCCGAAGGGCAGCAAGCTGTGGCTTGTGGAGACAGCCGACAAGCGCACGCAGACCACACAGTACGAGGTGGACAAGGCTGAGACCTTCATGGACAAGTATGCTTACTACGTATTCGACTACAACAACCACAAGCCCGTGCAAGGCTCGGTGTTCGTGAACGAGAAGGGACAGGTGGTAGGACTCATGCAGCAGTCGGCGCGTTCGCTCTACGCCAATGCCGTAGACGTGCGCTTCGTATCGACGCTCGCTGCGAGTCATCTCGACATCAACAACTCGCTTTATGCAAAGACAGCGCTGCGTCTGAGCTTGCCTACGGACAAGCAGAACGCTCTGCTCATGGTGATGTTGGCAGCCGAGTGTAAGGACAAGGCGAAGTATGAGGGATATATTGCCGACTATATCAAGCAGTTCCCGAAGGAGGTTGACGGCTATGCTACAAGTGCACTCCAGAAATTGACCAACAACGACTGGCATGGTGCCGACACCGATATGCAGACAGCGCTCAAGGTGGCTACAGACAAGGCAGAGGCTCACTCCGAGTATGCCCGCGTAATCTATCAGAAACTCATCTACAGCGCAGACACCACCTTCACTGCCTGGACATTCCAACGTGCGTTGGCTGAGGCAGAGAAGGCTTATAGCCTCAATCCGCAGCCGCAGTATCTGCATCGCGTGGCTCAGATTAAGTTCTCTATGGGCGACTACAGCGACGCTTGCGAGAAGTTCCTGAGTTTGGCTAAGAAGGACATGCCGACGAGCGAGGTCTACTTCGAGGCGGCGCAATGCAAGACGCAGTTGGGCGCTCCGAAAGCCGAGGTGCTGGCGTTGGTAGACAGCTGTTTGGCTGTAGCTCCGCGCCCACTCACCAATCTCTCTGCGCCTTACGTGTTGGTACGTGCGCAGCTGTACGAGCAGATGGAGGAGTACCGCAAGGCGATAGCCGACTACAACACCTACGACACGCTGATGTACGGCAGAGCTACCGCTGCGGTCTACTATGCCCGCCACAAGTGTGAGGTGGCTGTGCACCAGTACAAGCAGGCGCTCGACGACCTTGCCCACGCTGCATATATCGGCGGAGCAGACGCACCGCTCTACCTTGCCGAACTTGCAGCCTTGCAGTTGCGCGTAAACATGAACGAGGAGGCGGTAAAAACCTCCGACCTTTGCTTGCAGCTGACGCCCGACAACAGCGACGCCTATATCATTAAGGGCTTGGCTCTTGTGCAGCTAAAGCGCAAGGCAGAAGCCTTGAGTTGTTTCGAGAAGGCTAAGGAACTTGGCGATGATCGCGCCGAGGGATATATAAAGAAGTACAAGTAATAACCTGAGTTCGGGATAAGCGACAGTCGCTTATCCCGAACTCAGGTTGGTAGATACTACCTGCATCTTCCAGCCTTTAATCACTTCAAAGCCAATTGGCTGCGCTGCTGCAGGAAGATATGGTAGATTTTTTCACCTTCTTTATTTTTTTGTAGACTCTCATATAAGTAAAACCTAAACAGGTTATTTCTTTTCAAAGTGTTGATAGTCTTTCAGTGATCTCCAGTCACCTCCCCAAGTGAAGCCGTGCATCTTAAAGAGTTTGTATGCCAAATCGTTGTGATTAATCTTATACTTGAATGTTTTAGTGCGATTGGTATACGCACGTCCCGCTTTCGGTTCTACAGTCATACTGCCGTCCTTGCGGCGCTTTACGCAAGGATTATATAACGGGTTTATGTCGATGGCTTTACCTCGACTATGATAAGAAAGCGTCTTTGAGCCAGCAACACGACGATAGTTGAAGCATGAAGTGTTGTTGTGGAGCATAGAAGTTTCGTCGTCAGCGTTATAATCGTCGATTAGCTGTATGCGTTCGATGGGGTAGCGCGCCTTGTATAGCTCCTTGAATATTTCTATGAGGTCGGCAGCAATATCTCGATGGCACACTAGTTCGCCAGACTTTACCTTACCGTCAAATCCGTAATGCAGAACTCGGATGTATCGAAGTTCTGTGCGTGGTATCGTGCAGTTGGCTTTGTAAGACTTGCCTTGCATACGCTTGAAAACCGCTTCGCTGATAGGCTCGGCTGTAAAGTGTATTGTTGTGGTTGTGTTAGTAGAGTTGCTATGCTGAGATGGTAGATTGTTAATATTAGCTTTTTGTGCATTTGTGCTAAATGACATCATTACGAGAGTCACGGCGAATAATGTTGTTTTCATATAAAGTTCAGAAATAGTTATATATCGATTTGTGATGTAAGGTAGAGTAGAGTGTATAAACAAAAAAGCCACCGGCCTGAGGCCAGTGGCTAATTTTCTCTTTTCGTTGTTCGAGCTATAATTACTCAGCAACAGTTGTGTCAGCTGCAACAGTGTCAGCAGCAGTTGTGTCAACTGCAGTTGTGTCTGTTGTGTCTGCAGTTGCGTCAGTAGCAGCTGTTTTGTTACCACAAGATGCGAAAGAGATAGCTGCGATAGCTACGAACATCAAAACTAATTTCTTCATTTTCTTTGCTTTTTTAAATCTGTAAAACAATCATTTGTTTATTAAAACATTGCAAAGGTATACATTTTTTCAATACTACGTACAACTTTTTAGTTTTTTTTTTTGACTTTTTTGTAACGCTTTTAAAACGCATTGAAAATCAACGAGATACAAAGTGTGAACAAAAGTTAATGTTTTTGAGTGTTGAGAAATCTGCTTAAAAATGATGATTTTCGGCCTCTTTGTGTGCGTACAAAACAGAATTTTCACTACCTTTGTATCTGCTTAATTTATATAATAAGGTATAATGATCAATACATCTGTTTTTCAAGATAAAAAAGCTGCATATTTCACATTAGGATGCAAGCTGAACTTCTCTGAAACCTCTACTTTCGGCAAGATGCTTGCCGATTTGGGTGTTCATGTTGCTGAAGAAGGCGAGGTTGCTGACATCTGTCTGGTGAATACTTGCTCTGTAACCGAAGTGGCTGACCATAAATGTCGTCAGGCCATCCATCGTCTTGTACGTAACAATCCTGGTGCCTTCGTGGTTGTTACAGGATGCTATGCACAGTTGGAATCGGAGTCAGTGAGCAAGATAGATGGTGTAGACCTCGTTCTGGGATCTGACGAGAAGGCGAATCTCATACAGTTCTTGAGTGACGCATGGACATCAAAGGAGTCAGCTGCTGAACGCGATGAGGATGGCAAGGCTGAATCGCTGCATGAGTTCCACTCGGTAAAGACAAAAATGATTAAGTCGTTCGCACCTTCTTGCTCTCGTGGCAACCGCACACGCTATTTCCTTAAGGTACAGGACGGCTGCGACTACTACTGCACCTATTGCACCATTCCATATGCACGTGGCAACTCCCGTAACCCCACCATTGCTTCGCTCGTGGCTCAGGCAGAAGAGGCTGCAAGAGAAGGCGGCAAGGAGATTGTGCTAACCGGTGTGAACATCGGCGACTTCGGAAAGACAACTGGTGAGAGTTTCCTCGACTTGTGCAAGGCCCTTGACAAGGTGGAGGGAATTGAGCGCTATCGCATAAGCAGTATGGAGCCGGACCTTCTGAGTGACGAACTCATAGAGTTTTGTTCGCAGAGTCGTGCATTCATGCCTCACTTCCATGTGCCGTTGCAGAGCGGGTCGGATGAAGTGCTAAAGCTGATGCACCGTCGCTACGACAAGGCGCTCTTTGCACACAAGATAGAACTTATAAAGCAGAAGATGCCCGATGCGTTCATCGGCGTCGACGTTATGGTAGGCTGTCGAGGCGAAACTCCTGAGTGTTTCGAGGAGTGCTACGAGTTTCTTGACGGTGTAGATGTGACACAGTTGCACGTGTTCCCATACAGCGAACGTCCTGGCACAGCGGCGTTGCGCATACCTTACGTAGTAGATGACGCAGAGAAGAAGGTGCGAAGCAAGCGTTTGCTCGATCTTAGTGAGCAGAAACGCATCAATTTCTATGCACGCTATATCGGCACCGAACAGGAAGTGCTCTTCGAGAAGGCGACACGTGGCAAGGCTATGCATGGCTTTACAGCCAATTATATCCGCGTAGAGTTGCCGGCTAAACTTGCCAATGAGGAGTACGACAACCAGATTCTGCGAGTAAGGTTGGGCGAGTTCAATAGAGACAAGTCGGCATTGCAGGTAGAACTGCTTTAATAAAGTTGCACTATTATAATAAAATAGGATGAAGAAAGTAGCAATCGTGATATTGAACTGGAACGGCGAGCAGATGCTGCGTCGTTTCCTTCCGTCTGTGTTGCAGCACTCGGAGAATTTTGCGGACATCGTTGTGGCAGACAATGCCTCGACAGATGCATCGCTTGCGCTTCTTGAGAAGGAGTTCCCTACAGTACGCACCATCGTGCTTGACCGCAATTATGGCTTTGCAGAAGGTTATAATAGGGCTCTAAATCAGGTGGAGAACGAGTATTACGTGTTGCTCAACAGCGATGTGGAGGTGACAGAAGGTTGGCTCGACACACTTGTCAGCTTTATGGATAGTCATCCTGAAGCTGCAGCTTGCCAGCCCAAGCTACTTGCTGAGCACGACCACACGCTCTTCGAATATGCCGGAGCGAGTGGTGGCTACATCGACCGCTATGGCTACCCGTTCTGTCGTGGCAGACTTTTCGAATCGGTTGAGAAAGACGAAGGACAATACGACGATGTGTGCGAAGTGATGTGGGCAACAGGTGCCTGTCTGATGATTCGCCGCACAGACTATTGGCGTGTGGACGGACTCGACGGGCGCTTCTTCGCACATAACGAGGAGATAGACCTCTGCTGGCGACTCTGCAATCTTGGTCGCAAGATATATTGTGTGCCGCAGAGCCATGTGTTCCATGTTGGAGGTGGCACCCTACCGAAGGGCAATCCGATGAAGACTTTCCTCAACTTTCGCAACAATCTGACGATGCTCTATAAGAACCTGCCCGAAAGCGAGTTGCGGCATGTGATGCGAGTGCGTTGCTTGCTCGACTATGTGGCTGCGTTCAAGTCGCTTATCCTCGATCGCAATATCGGCGAGTTCAAAGCCGTATTGCGTGGCAGACGAGCCTTTAAGGCATGGCGCCATCAGTTTGATTCCGATCGCTTGGCTATTCAGAATTTGCGAGTGAACCAGACCGACCCGATGCGTAAGCCGTATAGTCTGCTGTGGCAGTTTTATGCTCACGGTATACATACATATAAAAAATTGAAAAACGAGCAATAAAACCATATTTTTAGGAATATTTTATAGTTAAACAGCGAAAAAGGCTTCGCTGTTTAACTTTTTTAGATGATTTTCTTGGCTTTTAAAACCTTTTTTACTATTTTTGCAAATAATAATTAACAAATCGCTAATAGCAGGATAGTAAAAGGTGAGAAAACTATACATTATAATAATAATGGCAATTGTTTTTGTTTCGACAGCATGTGAATTGAAGCTGAAACAATTCGGAGAAGACAGTCAGACGACGCTGGTAGAGATACATCGCTATGACCGTCTTGAAAGCCGTTATCTCACTACTGGTGATTTCTCTGCGTTGCAGCAGATGAACATTGAGTATCCGATGGAGACACGCACCTTGATTGAGGACGTGTTGCAGTTGGGCGAAGTGAACGATCCTGGCATCAATTCGAGATTCCTGCAGTTCTATCAGGACACAACGCTTCAGACAATTATCTCTGAAGCTGAGTTGCAATATGCTAATGTCTCTGATATCAGCAAGCAGCTTAACAAGGCTTTTGACAATTTGCGCAAGATCTCTCCCGATGTTGTCTTACCGACCATCTACACACAGATTGGCGCACTCGACCAGAGTGTGGTTATCGGAAACAACTCAATCGGTATCTCACTTGACAAGTATCTCGGCGAGAACTATCCGCTCTATCATCGCTACTATTCCGAAGCCCAGCGTACTCAGATGACACGTGAGCATATTGTACCCGACTGCATGTTCTTCTACATGCTCAGTCTTTATCCGCTTAAAGACTATGAGGTACGTTCGCAGTATGAACGCGATCTGCATGTTGGCAAGATAATGTGGATAGTGAACGGACTGCTCGACCAAAAGTTCTTCACTACAAAGTACGTCGACAAGGTAGACCGATATGTGCGCAAGAACTCGCTGTCGGCAAAGCAACTCTTGAAAAACCAGCTTTAAGCCAGCTTGGTTCAGAGAAGAAATAGCAGGTATAGTTCAACGTATGTTGAACAAGTATAATGATAAAGAAACGGAGTGAAGGCTTTAAAGTCTTCACTCCGTTTAATTTTAGATAATGATTTTATTTAAATTTAGATGATAACTCCGTTTAAATTTAGATGATAAGCCTTATTGTCCTATTTGTTCTTTTTATCTTTTACTTTTTTACTTTTAAAATCTCCTCAGGTTTCTCAACGAGAGTTGTTGCTCCATGCTGCAACAGGAAGTTCTTGTCGCGGAATCCCCACAACACGCTGATGCACGGCATGCCTGAGTTGCGAGCCGTGTCAATGTCCACATCGCTGTCGCCGATATACACAGCGCCGTCAGCCGTGGCACCGAGCTGTCTGAGCGCCTCTATCACCGTGTCGGGTGCAGGCTTCTTGCGTATATCCTCTCGTTCGCCGATAGCCACAGGCACAAGTTCTTCGCCGAAGAAGTGGCGGCACAGATCCTGCGTCGCAGCGTAGAACTTATTGCTTACCACAGCCACCTTCTTTCCACGTCTGTGCAACTCCTTCAGCATATCCATCACACCATCGTACGGGCATGTTGTGTCGAGGTTGTGCTTCATGTAATGCTGGCGGAAATCTTGATAAGTCTTGTCGAACAGCGGATTGCTTAGTCCGCCGGGGATAGCTCTCTCCATAAGTTTCTTCACACCATTGCCTACAAACTGGCGCACTTCGTCTATTGAGCGCTGCGGCATACCATTGTGTTCCAAAGCGTAGTTGCAACTTGCAGCGAGGTCGTTGAGTGTAGAAAGCAGGGTGCCATCCAAGTCGAAGATGTATGTATCGTACATATTCATATTGTTTTTTTTTAATTGATTCAGATAATTGAATTGTGCGCTACAAAAGTACGTATTTTTAAGCAAAGGCGTATAAATTTGTATCGACGATTAAAAACATTACATTTATTTTTGTCATATATCATATTTACTCTACCTTTGCATAGTTTCAGCAACATATAATTTAAAACTATGAGAAAGAAAAAGAATAAAAGCAGTATGCTTTTCAAGTTCATTGGCGTCGGTCTGTTAGTTGTAGTCGCCATTGTCTATTATTTCTTCTTTGCCGGTATGTCGTCGAGCGGCGACACACAATACGTGTACATCGACGACGACGACACCATCGATTCCGTATACACAAAACTCGGCGAAGTGTCAAAGAGCAATGCAATGACAGGCTTTAAAACCCTCGTTAAGGTGAGCAGCTATGCCGACAACGTACGCACAGGCCGCTATGCCGTGCGTCCAGGTGAAGGATCGTTAATGGTGTTTCGCCATCTGAAGAATGGTTTGCAGACACCAGTCAGTCTTGTCGTGCCGTCGGTGCGCACTATGGACCGTCTTGCAGCCGAACTCTCCAAGCGTCTCATGATGGACAGTACGGCTCTCTACAAGGCATTGTCAGACGAAGCTGTCTGCCAGAAGTACGGTTACGACACCGCAACCATCGCCGCCCTCTTCATTCCGAACACCTACGACATCTATTGGAACGTGACGGTAGACAAACTGCTCGATCGTATGCAGAAGGAGAACAAGGCGTTCTGGAACGCCGAACGCACAAAGAAAGCCCAGGCTATGAAACTCACGCCGGTTGAGGTGACTACGCTTGCCAGCATCGTCGACGAGGAGACAGCCAACAACGGCGAGAAGCCGATGGTAGCCGGCATGTACTACAACCGCCTTATGCTACGCAACGCCGAGTATCCGGAAGGAATGCCGTTGCAGGCCGACCCTACAATCAAGTTCGCATGGAAGCGTTTCGACTTGAAGCGTATCTACAATAATCTGCTCTACATAAAGAGTCCGTATAACACCTACCGCAACCCTGGACTGCCGCCAGGACCAATCCGCATCCCGTCTATAGCAGGCATCGATGCTGTGCTCAATCATGTGCAGCACGACTATCTATATATGTGTGCCAAGGAAGACTTCAGCGGAACCCACAACTTTGCACGTACATATACAGACCACATGCAGAACGCAAAGCGCTATAGCGATGCGCTCAACAACAGAGGAATCAAATAATATAAAAGATTGATAATGAATATATTCCCAAGACTATTACTGAGCGTCGCACTTTTCGTGCCGGCGCTCAGTTTGTTTGTACATGCCGTTGAGACGGAGCTGTCTGCCGCACATGGTTATGTTGAGACAACCGACGGAACGGTCGGTGCATCGGGCATCAATATGCCTGGCGAAGCGCTCAACTCCAGCGGTCGGCCGTAGATGAACAACACGCTTTCTGCCTGGACCTCAACCTCCGTTTGTGCCGTCTATTATTTCCATCATCCTGCAGCAACGGTTTCAAACACTTTGAAACTTAACATCAAGGCGTTGCAGACCGTGCGCTTCCGCCTCACCGTTTCCGACCCTAATTCGCCTGCCATCCGCTATATACAAAGGAGTTCAGTGCGAAAGGTCCGCTTCTTGGAGGTGAAGTAGAAGTTGGTATGGGCGAGATAACCTTCACACGCTCAACTTATTATCGCTATAAAATTGAGTGCCTCTCCGGCAACAACGCTATAAACAACATCAGCCGTTTCAAGTTTTCTACATCTTCCAGCGAAGCCTCCTACGCCGCCAAGTATCTGTCGTCGCCGTCCGTTCATCTAAACAACTGGCATACCACAGCGGCTGGCGCTCCTTCCGGCGACGGCTACGACTGGCTGTTCGAGGAGATAATGATACCTGCGGAGTCAGACCTCGTTGGCACATACGCCGAGGCAATAGGTGCGCTCAACGGCTATATGGGCATACAGATGAACGGCTACGTCGGCGGCTTCCAGTTCAAGATGGGCGACGTGAAGGATTTCGTGTTAAGTCCGATGACGTCTGTCAATGGCGTGTCTGTCGAAGGCGAAATTCCTGCCGACGCCGTTCGCTATAATATCAGCGGACAGCGAGTAGGGCAGGGCGCTCACGGAGTGATAATAGTGAACGGAAAGAAATATATTGCAAAGTAACACTACACAAACAGCTGTATAGCGAAAAAATCTACCATATCTTCCAGCATCCGTATAATCGGCTGTATGTGAAGATGATAAAGGCTGGGAGATGGCTGGCAGATAAGCCCTGAACAAGGTTTGTCTACCAAGCCTATCTTCCAGCCTTACGTTGTTATCATGGTCAATTCTGTAGTTACGCTCCTTTTTTATTCGTAGCGTATCGCCTCGATAGGGTCGAGCTGTGCAGCCTTCTTAGCCGGATACCAGCCGAAGAACACACCCGTGAAGGTGCAGACAGCGAAGCTCATAATGATGCTCCACGGCTGAATGTAGATTGGCCAGTGGGCAAGCAGCTTCACGGCGTAGGAGGCTCCGATGCCCAGTCCCACGCCAATCAGTCCGCCGGTGACGCTGAGCAGAATAGCCTCGATGAGAAACTGGCTGAGGATGTCAACGCCACGAGCGCCTACACTCATGCGCAGACCTATCTCGCGTGTGCGTTCCGTAACGCTTACGTACATGATGTTCATGATGCCGATGCCGCCAACGATGAGCGAGATGCCAGCCACGCAACCGAGCAGAATGGTCATCATGTCGGTTGTAGAGTTCATCATGCTTGCCAGCTCCTCCTGCGAGCGTATGTTGAAGTCGTCGTCGTCAGCCTCCTGCACGTCAGTCGCCTCCTTCAGTTTATGGTTGCGGCGCAGCACGTCGGTTATCTCGTCGATAGCCTTCGACGTGAGGTCTTCGGTTATTGCCGAGCAGGTTATTCCGCCGAGGAACGTCTGCGCCTTGATGCGCTTCATCACCGTTGTGTACGGCGCAAGCACGAGGTCGTCCTGGTCCATGCCCATCGAGTTGTAACCCTTCTTCTTCAGTACGCCCACCACGCGGAACGGTATTGCGTTGAAGCGCACCACCTTGCCTACGGGGTCCGACCCGTCGGGGAACAGATTGTCTACCACGGTCTGGCCCAGTATGCACACCTTCGCACTCGCCTTGATGTCGGCGTCGGTGAACATTTCTCCCTCACTCACAGAGAGTTGTCTTATTTCGAGATAGTCTTGATTTACGCCGTAGATAGACGACGGCGTGTTGTTGTTGCCGTATATCCACTGTCCGCTGCTGTTCACCGTGGGGCTGATGCCTTTGATGAAGTGGCACTCGTCTTTGATGGAGTTGTAGTCGTTGAGCTTCAGCGTCTCCATCGCCGATGGGTCCTGGCGCACACCGCCCGGACCGCGGTCGGCTCCCGGACTAATCATTATCATGTTTGAGCCCATCTCGGCGATGTTCGCCTGAATGCTGCGCTTCGATCCCTGGCCGATGGCGAGCATCGTGATGACCGACGCCACACCGATGATGATGCCAAGCGCTGTGAGGAACGAGCGCAGCTTGTTGGCTGCAATGGCGCGAAGGGCTATTTTGAAAAGATTGCTATAATTCATAATCTTATAATGTTCTTGTTGTACTCGTCGCTTATCACATGTCCGTCGCGCAGCATGATGTTGCGCGAGGAGTAGTTGGCTATGTCTGGGTTGTGCGTCACGAAGATGATGGTTCGGCCTGCAGCGTGCAGCTTCTGGAAGAGAATGAGAATCTCGAACGAGGTGCGTGTGTCGAGGTTTCCCGTTGCCTCGTCGGCAAGAATCACGGCGGGGTCGTTCACCAGCGCGCGTGCTATCGCCACACGCTGCATCTGTCCGCCCGACATCTGGTTCGACTTGTGATACAGGCGCTCGCCCAAGCCCACAGCCTGCAGCGCTTTCACGGCGCGCTCTTCGCGTTCCTTAGCTCCGATTGCGGCATTGTACATCAGCGGCAGCTCCACGTTCTCCACGCTCGTCGTCTTCGGCAGCAGATTGTAGTTCTGGAAGATGAAGCCAATCGGCTATGCCACCCACGATCTGCGTGTTCGTGCCGTCGGTCATGCCGATGTTCACCTTGTGCGCCACGATAGAGTTGCCCTCGATGGTCCACACCTTGTTCTTTGCGTTCGCTACGTCCACAATCTTCATCTTGCCCACGGTCTCCTTCTGCGGAGTGAAGCGCAGCGCTTTCGACGGCACGGAGAGCACGCCCTTGCGCTCGGCTGTGTAGATTGTGACGTTGGCTGTGAGACCCGGCTTCAGCTTCAGGTCGGCGTTCGGCGCAGAGATAACCACCTCGTACGTAACGACATTGTTCGTCGTGGTAGCCTCCTGGCGCACCTGCTTCACCTCGCCCTCGAAAGTGTCGTCGGGGTAAGCGTCTACGGTGAACGTCACGCGCTCGCCCTCCTTCACGTCGCCTATGTCAGCCTCGTCAACATCTGCCACTACCTGCATGTTCGTGAGGTCCTGCGCGATGGTGAACAGCTCCGGCGTAGAGAAGCTTGCCGCAACGGTCTGTCCTTCCTCAACCGACTTCGATAGCACCACGCCGTCGATAGGCGAGGTGATAGTAGCATAGCCGAGATTAGTCTGTGCGCGCTGCACCTCCTCCTTAGCCGAAGCCACCTGCTCCTTAGCCTGCGTATACGAGAGCTTCGCGTTGTCGAAATCGTCGGCAGCCACGAGTCCCTTCTCAAAAAGTGTCTTGTAGCGTTTGTAGTTGGCAGTCTGGTAGTTGAGCTGGCTCTGTGCCGTAGCCAACTGCGTCTTTGCCGTGTTGAGCTGACTCATAAGGTTTGTCTTGTCGAGTTCCGCAATCACCTGTCCCTTCTTCACTACCGAATTGTAGTCGACGAAGAGTTTGCTTACGATGCCGCTCACCTGCGTACCCACCGTAACCGACGTTACCGGTTCGATTGTACCGGTAGCAGTGATGCTGTTCATAATGTTTGCCGGCGCAACGGCAGCCGTGTCAAACGTAATCTTTTCTTCCTTCTTGCCGCCCGACAATAGCCATACGGCAAGTGCGGCGATAGCGGCAACCGCCACTATCACCAATGTCTTTTTCTTATTCATATTTACTCTCTAATTATTTTACTTTTACTTAATGTTTCCCGTCTGATAGAATTCCAGCATGTTGAGGTTGAGTATCGCGAGATACTTGCTCTGCAGTTCGTTCTGCTGCGCCTGCAGAAGATTCGTCTTGCCCGTCATCAGTTCTACGGTGTTCTTCAGACCCTGCTTGAACTGCTCAGAGAGAAGCTCGTAGCTTGCCTGCGCACTCTCTGTAGAAACGCGCGCCGCCTTGAACTTGTTCTGGTTCGTCACAGCCTGCAGCCAGTAGTTCTCGATAGTAGAGTAGAGCGTGGTCTGCTTGTCCTGCAAGTCGAGCAGGTAGCTCTGCTTCTGCAGCTTCGCCTTGTTCACGGCAGTCTTAGTCTGTCGGTTGTCGAAGAGCGGTATGCTCACCGTTACTCCGCCGCCCAAGCTGAAGTTGTTCTTCATCTGCGTGCCCCACGCGTTGTCGCTCATCGACGATGTAGAGGTAGTAACGCCGGCATTGAGACTTACGGTCGGCATTCTGCCCGCCTTAGCCACCTTTATGCCGAGGTCGCTGCTCTCTATGCCGAGCTTCGCATTCTTTATCTCCGGTCGCTGTTCGAGCGAAGCCGCATACACGTCGTTCAGCGCCGGCACAGCCTCAAGCGCCATGTCGTCTGTAGTAGAAGGTACGGCGACGTCAAACTCCTCGTCGCTTGTTATCTGCAGCAGTTCCTTCAGCTGGCGCTTGTAGTTGCGCAGGTTGCTCTCGGCTTCAACGATGGCATACTCGTCCTGCGCACGCTGCGCCGTGAGCTGCGCCAGGTCTGCCTTGCTCATCTTGCCCACCTCTACCATTGTCTTGCCGCGCTGCTCGTTAGTCTGGCTTGTTTTCAGACTCTCCTTCGTCACGGCGATAGCCTCGTTCGAGTAGAGTATCTGCACGTAGAGCTGCGCAATCTGCTCGAGCACGTTGTTGGCTGTGGTTGCCGAGTCGAGTCGTGCCTGCTCGGCAGCCACCTTGTTCAGCTTCACGTTGTTGCGGTTCTTGTTGCCGTTCCACACCGTCCAGTTGCCCGAGAGCGAGTACGATCCGTTGTAGTAAACCTTATCCACGCTCGACTGCACGTAGCCGTCCGCCACCGTAGCTCTGCCTTGCTGCGGCCACGGCGTGTAGTTTACGTTCTGCGATGTAGACAGGTTGAGCGACGGCAGCAGCGCCGCTTGGCTCTGCTTCACATCTTCGAGGGCGGAATACTCCTTTATCTTTGCTTTCTGCAACTGGATGTTGTTAGCCAAGGCGTAGTCGATACAGTCTCTTAGTGACCACTGCTTAGCCGCACATTCGGTTGACAGCGACAGCAGGAAAAGCCCTGCCAGACAAGTCATCCCAATCTTCTTCATAATTTAAATAGCCTTTTAATAATTCATTATTCTTTTATAATCTCTCTATATCCGTTTGATGTATCTTCTGTTTTACTTCAGCTGCTGCAAGCGTGCGATATACTTGCCGAGTATGTCGAACTCGATGTTCACACGGCTGCCCACCTTGATGTCGCAGAAGTTGGTGTTGTCGTGAGTGTACGGGATGATAGCCACGGTGAACGAGTTTTCTGTAGGGTTGCAAACGGTGAGCGACACGCCGTTCACCGTTACCGAGCCCTTGTCTACTGTGAAGTAGCCGCGCTCCGCCATCTCGCGGTCGAACTTGTACTCGAAGGTGTAGTATGTCGATCCGTCGGCGTCGCGCATCTCCTTGCACACAGCCGTGCCGTCTACGTGTCCCTGCACGATATGTCCGTCCAGTCTGCCGTTCATCAGCATTGAGCGCTCCACGTTGACACGGTCGCCAACCTTTAGCAGTCCGAGGTTAGAGCGGTCGAGCGTTTCTTTCATTGCCGTTACGGTGTAACTATTACCGTCTATCGCCACCACTGTGAGGCATACGCCGTTGTGCGCCACGCTTTGGTCTATCTTCAGTTCGCCAGTGAACGAGCATGTCAGCGTGAAGTCAACATTCTCTTTGTCGTTCTTGATGGCTACGACCGTAGCCATTTCTTCTACTATACCAGAAAACATATATACTTTGTTTATGTTTATATTGTTTGTACTTGTTGCTTGTTTTTATTGTTGCATTCGATGTCGAAATCTGCAGGCTTTAGCTTGTAGAAGTCGGGATACACGAGGTCTATGTCCTCTTCCGAAGTGATGCCATACAGTTTGAATACCCAATAGTCGATTTGCCATTCATTTTCTTTTACGAATATTTTGTCAGAATTTGGTTCTCTGTCTTTTGCGAATATTCTATCGTAACATTTCTCTATTTTTGAGAAATATTTATTGTTTTCATCATCTATTTCCGGTAGAGGAAAATTGTTTATGTCTGTTATCAGTACTTTGGGGAATGTTCCTTTGCTCGCCTTGGGAGCGAAGCGGAGAAGGAAAAATGTAGCCAGTCGGCTGTTCAGTATCCCCCATAATGTCTTGAATGAATAGACGTTGTTGTCTTCATTCTTTATTACGTCTATTATTCCAGGGTCGTTGATGTATGTATCTTCAGCGTAGCAAGCCATCAACGGATTGATGATTTCACGAACGAGCAAACGAGGAGAACTGAAATATTTCATATCAACATATGTACCAACGTGTTTGCCATATTTAACGTACACATTGCTTGGAGTACATTTGTATTTTGTTATATTCTCTCCTTTTATTTCAAGTTCGTAACTATCGTTGAGTTTCGTGTCTGAATGCCATCTTTGTTCTTCTTTTATTATTTTGGCTTCTTCTTTGCCAAAGTTTTTCTCAAGATCTTTTAGGCGGTATGGTATATATCCTTGTGATACGTCAAAGAACTCGTTCAGTCGTCTTGGCAACGAGTTGATTTTTGACACAATGCCTTTTTCCTGCTTTGTCAGGTACAGCGCAAGTCCCCAGTTTTGTGAGAATTTATCAATCAGTTCTGATTTGTCAACAACGAGTCTTTTACGTCGTGTCAATTCCGTGAAATAATCCTTTCCCGACGATTTCTTGCCTTCCGTTTCGTCCGAAAGATTGCGCGTGTTTCTATAACCGATATTATTTTGCTGATTTGCTGATTTCTGTAGGGTAATAACAGAGTTGCGAACTGTTGCTGCCTCAAATATTTGAAAATTTGTACAATCCAGCAGTTCCACAATGCTCCATTTTTTGAATATGTCTTTACGATATTCTTTTGCATTGACATTGAATAGCCACGTATTCGGAATGATATACGCCAAATATCCGTTGTCTTTCAGCAACTCTTGTCCTAAGGCTATGAAATAGTAGTATATTTCGTAGTCGGGCATGTGCTCGTACTTTTCTTCCACGGTTTTGCGGTATCCGTCTTTTATGGATACGCCGTAAGGTGGATTGCCTATTATGCAGTCGAAGCCTATGAACTCGCCTTTCTCGTTCAGTGTTTCCGGAAACTCATAACGCCATTCAAATGCTCCCAAATGGGCATAGCGTGTCGAAGCCTCTTCTAATGAAACACGAAGCTTCTCTTCCTGCTTGCGTAAGTCGGAGAGCCGTTTGCTCTCGGCTTCCTCAGGCGGAAAGAGCGAGTTGTCGAGCAAGAGAATGTCGGAGCATACCTTCACCCATTTCTTGTATTTGTCGCTGTCTTTGTCGTAGCCTTCGTTGAGCTTCGATTTTATCATCCAGATGTCGTGCTCAACGATGTGCTTATTCTCTTTCGACGGACTGTTCTTGTAGTGAGCCACATGATTCTTGTAGTCGCCTATGGTGACGTTTGCTCCTCTTAGCACATGGTCAATAGGGGCATCCAATGGGTATTTCATCACCAACGAGTTGCCGCACTTTATGTTTATGTCGATGTTTGGCAGCGTCTGCAGATGGCGCTTGCCGTCGTTGCCCTTTATGTAATAGGCGTTTTTCAGCAGTTCTATCCACAAGCGTAGCTGGCATATCTCTGCACTGTTGGGGTTTATGTCCACACCGAAAAGGCAATTCTCGATGATTGTGCGTTTCTCCTCGAAAAGTGTCTCCTGAACCAATTGGCTCTCGCTGTCGTTCGGGTTGTAGCGCAGCTCGCCGTCGGCATCGGTCACAACCAGTTCGTCGTCCTCTACGTCTACGCGATATTTGAAACGCTTGCCGTCGATGGTCTTCAGCACCTTCAGCTCCCATTTTATGGCTATCAGTTCGTTGAGAGCCGACACGATGAAGTGGCCGCTGCCGACCGCAGGGTCGCAGATGCGTATGTTGTTGATAAGGCTGTTCACCTCGTCGCGTCGCGTCTTGTCGGTAGGGTCGAAGTCTTCGGCGAGCTCGTCGAACGAGGCGTATTGTGTGGCATACGTTTGGTTGTATTTGTCTGTCACGCAGCGGCGCAGCGTCTCGCGGCACAGGTATGACGTGATGTATCCTGGCGTGAAGAACGAGCCGTCCTTGTAGCCGTTTATCTTCTCGAAGATGAGTCCGAGCACCGAAGCGTTTATTATTGTCTTTCCGCTCTCGCCTGTATCTGCACCGAAGTCGTAGCTGTCGAGAAACCTCTTCAGATAGTCGAGTATGTGTATTCTGCCAGTCAGTGTCTTCCCCTTATTGTCCTTCAGACAGGTGTTCTTCATAACAGCCACTTCGCTGTCGCGCAGACTGCTTATAGGGAAGTATTTCTGCTCGATGTCGGTAAGCTCAAAAAGCGAGCTGTTAAGATATGGAACCTCTCCGAATTTGGCTCGCATCTCGTCAGAGCGTTCTGCCTCGGGTATTGCCATCACTTTGCAGAACAGGTAGTGCATCAGTGCAAAGTCGGTGAGTTTGTCGAAGAATGCATATTTTCTCTTGCTTCCGTTGAAGGCTATCAGTTGCGACTCAAGAAGCTTCATGAATAGTGTGCGGTTTATCCACACTATCACCAAGCCGAGAGCTGTCTCAAAACGTGCGTCGATTTCTCTACCCGTTACCTTGTCTGTCGTAATGTCGTAGTCGGCAAGTAGGGCGTATGCTTGTTCGAACACGGAGTAGGCTTGCCGTTTCTTCGCTTCGAGGCGTTGTATTTGGTGCTTTTCGCCACGCTCCTCAAGTCCCATTATGTACAACAATTCGGTATAGAACTTTCTGTTGAGGGTGTTATGGTCTTCGGCAAACGGCAGTTTCTGTAGGTGGATAGGGGAGAACAGCTTGAATAAAGCCTTGAAACGTGGCTTTGCAATGATGTCGGCAGCAGAAGTTTCTTTAGCGATTGTTTCCAAATCGACGAAAGTGAACGAAAGTTTGTCTTTTACAGCCTCTACTTTCGGCCTTATTATCTGGTTGTAGATATACTCTCTCTTCTCGTTTGCCGTGTTCTCCGACGATTTTATCTCGCTTACCAGTTTCCGGTCCTTGCCGAATAGTTCCCAAAACTCGGCTTTCTCGAAAATAAAATATTTGTACCCGTCGGATATGACGAGGTGCTTTATACTTGTGTTTTTCTTTTCGTGTTCTTCAAGTATATAATAAAGTACAAGCTCGAACATGGCTTTCTTTACAAGATTGTCTTTTGTTACCATTTCCGCGCTATTCACTTTCTTGAACTCGAAAAGTACCACATTGCGTCCGATGTTCTTGTCCTTTATGGTAAGGTCGGTTTTTTCCGACGCATTAATCTCGTATGTCGTTGAAGGCCATAAGGTCTGCTCAAGAAACGTTTTAACACGTCCCTTGTTGCTCTCTTCTGGGTCGGTTGGGTTCAGCTCGTTTAGGAGTATCTCGAGCTGGCAACGGAAATTTTCCAGCTCGCCCATGTCGGTGGGTTGTCTCAGATACGACTTCTGTATCGACTGCGATGGAGTCAGTATGTGTTTGCTTTCGTATACCATTGGCGCAAGTTGTATTCTACAATTACAAAGTTACTTAATTTTATCCGACTACAGTGTGTGTGTGTATCCTATTTAACGTGATTTATAAAAAAAAAGGAGACTGCGCCAACATGTGTCGTAATCTCCTCGTATAGTTTAAAAAGGGACGCCCAGTGATGTGATGAAACTCCGAGTATACAAGATTTGAGAGCTCTCCGCCTTTGTAATCCACCGGCTTTGCAGCTTAGTCCACTGAGGGTTTTATATGGCCCGCCATTGGCAAAAGAAGTCTTCTCGGTTTCGATTTTTTTATTGATGAGTATCCCGATCGAACGTGGCGCGCCCCTATGGGTTGAGTGTCTATTTTTGTTTTCTAATGCAAAGTTAATACTTTCATTTTATTCTGACAAGTGTTTCGCCCATTTTATATGTTTGCAATCGACATGATGTTGGCGAATACGCCAGCCGCCGTCACGCTTGCGCCCGCTCCGTAGCCCTGGATGAGCATCGGATACTCGCGGTAGCGTTCGGTCGTGAGCGCCACGATGTTGTTGCTGCCCTGCAGGTTGTAGAACGGGTGGGTGCGGTCCACCTCCTTCAGCGCCACCGACAGTTTGCCGTGGTCGAACGTAGCCACGAAGCGCCAGCGCTTGCCGTCGGCGTCGAGCTGTTTGCGTCGAGCCTCGAAGTCGGCGTCGAGCTTCGGCAGGTTCTTCCAGAACTCGTCTATGCTGCCCTCGAAGAACTCGTCGGGTATGAAGAGGTGTGCCTCCACGTCGGTCTTCTCTACCTTGTAGCCGGCTTCGCGCGCCAGGATGACGAGCTTGCGTATCACGTCCTTGCCCGAGAGGTCGATGCGCGGGTCGGGTTCGCTGTAGCCCTGCTCCTTAGCGCGGCGCACAGCCTCAGAGAGCGTCACGTCAGCCGAGATCTCGTTGAAGATGAAGTTGAGCGTGCCCGAGAGCACCGCCTCTATCTTCAGAATCACGTCGCCCGAGTTGCGCAGGTCGTTGATGGTGCCGATGATAGGCAGACCGGCGCCCACGTTGGTCTCGTAGCGGAAGAACACGCCGCGTGCCAGCGCCGTCTCCTTCAGGCGTGCGTACTTCTCGTACGACGACGATGCGGCTATCTTGTTCGCCGCAATCACCGATATGTTGTGCTCCAGCAGCGGCTGGTAAATCTCTGCTACCTCCTTGCTCGCCGTGCAGTCGACGAACACGCTGTTGAAGCAGTTCATTTCTATAATGGCGTCGCACAGTTTCTTTTCGTTGCTCTCAGGAGCGTCTGCGAGCAGTTCGCGATAGTTGGCGAGGTCGATGCCGTCGCTGTTGAAGAGTGCCTTCTTCGATGTGGCTATGCCCACCACGTTCAGCTTCAGACGCTTTGTGCGCTTCAGCTCCTCATACTGGTTGTGAATCTGTTCGAGCAACTGTCCGCCCACTGTGCCCACGCCGCAGACAAAGAGGTTGAGCACCTTGTATTCAGACAGGAAGAACGAGTCGTGAATGGCGTTGAGCGCCTTGCGCAGATGTTCGCTCTTAACGACGAACGAGATGTTGGTCTGCGGTGCACCCTGCGCACACGCTATCATGCTGATGCCGGCTCTGCCGAGTGTGCCGAAGAGCTTGCCGGCGATGCCCGGCGTGTTCTTCATGTTCTCGCCTACGACGGCGATGGTAGCCAGTCCGTTCTCGGCGTGCATGGGGTACATGGCGCCCGTCTCTATCTCCTTCGCAAACTCGCCGTTGAGCACCTCTACAGCCTCCGCAGCGTCCTGGTCGCGCACGCCGATAGACGTAGAGTTCTCTGACGAAGCCTGCGACACCATGAACACGCTGATGCCGTTGTCTGCCAGGGCGGTGAAGATGCGGCGGTTCACACCGATCACACCCACCATCGACAGACCCGCTACGGTGATGAGCGTTGTGCCGTTGATGCTCGATATACCCTTGATGGGCTTGTCGTTGTTAGCCACCTTCTGCTTGATGATGCTGCCCTCGCCGTCGGGGTTGAACGTGTTCTTCACGCGGATAGGAATGTTCTTCACGCAGACGGGGTAGATGGTAGGCGGATATACCACCTTCGCACCGAAGTTGCAAAGCTCCATCGCCTCGATGTAGCTCAGCTCCTTAATGGTGTAGGCGGTCTTTATGACGCGCGGGTCGGCGGTCATGAAGCCGTCCACGTCGGTCCAAATCTCAAGAATTTCGGCGTCGAGCGCTGCGGCGATGATGGCAGCTGTATAGTCTGATCCACCACGACCGAGGTTCGTAATCTCGTCGGTGTCGCGGTCTTTGCTTATAAAACCCGGAACAAGCGAAATGCGCTGCAGGTCGCTGAAGGTGCGACGCACGAGGCGGTTGGTCAGTTCGGAGTCAAGAGTGTTCTTATGATTCTTGCGCACGGTCTTGATGAACTCGCGCGAGTCGTACCATTTTGCGCCCTGCACCAGTGTAGCCACGATGTTCGAGCTGAGACGCTCGCCGTAGCTCACGATGGCGTCCTGCGTCTTCTTCGAGAGGTCGTGTATGAGGTACACGCCGAAGTAGATGGAACGCAACTGCTCGAAGAGCGAGTCGACGATGTTGAAGAGCTGTTCGCGTTTGCGCGGGTCGGTGATGATAGTGTCTATCATCTTGTGGTGGCGTTCCACCATAGCCTGAAACTCGTCTTTCCACGCCTCGTCGCCCTTCTGTGCGAGCAGCGATGTGGCGATGAGCTTGTCGGTGATGCCGCCCAGGGCGCTCACTACGACGATGATAGGCTGCTTCTGCGCCTCTTTCTCTACGATAGCCTTAAGGCTGAGAATACTCTCTACGGAACCCACTGAGGTTCCGCCAAACTTCAATACTTTCATTTCTTTTTGTTCTGTGGTTAATGTCTCCATACCAGGGAGACGCTTGTGTTTCGATGCGGGCGTGGCTCGAGGCGTGGTGCGACTGGCGTGCGTCGGGGTCCTCTTTACGAGCGAGGTTTTACGCTACTCCTTGGTCGTCATCTGCGTCGGGGCTGCGTCAGCACCGTGTCGTTGACAATAAAGTGATGGGGATGTGGGGGCAAAATTACGAAAAATGTTCTTAAAACGTTTCATTTCTTATGAAAATCGCATAAGTTTGCGTAATTTTGTACCCTAATAGGAGGGAGGTTTGTCAAAACTCGCAAGCTGTACGCCCCGAAGGGGCAGCCCCACATAGCCCAGGGCAGCGCCCTGGGTTAAAAGACGAACACGAGCCATACGCCCTGCAAGGGCAAAAGCCTAATTATTATGGTGTTGCCCTTCTTGCTCTGGCAAGCGGCAAAGCCGAGTCCAGGGCGCATTGTTAATTATATTCACCATGATACCCAGGGCGCTGCCCTGGGCTATGTGCTTTTGGGCTTTCAGCCCACGTTAATTGAGTTTTGACAAACCTCCCACGCACCCCACCAACCAAGCAGAAAATAACAAAATAATAGATATGATTCAGGAATTTCAAATACGAGTGCTACCAGTGGTAGCCTCGAGCGAGCAAAACATAATAAGCTACATTGCCGACGAAAAGGGCATCGACGCACGCACCGTCAACGCCGTGCGTGTGCTGAAGCGTAGCATCGACGCACGTCAGCGCACCATCTTCATCAACCTCACCGTGCGTGTCTACATCAACGAGGTACCGCAGGACGCCGAGTACGTACACACCGAGTACGGCGACGTGAGCCAGAAGCCGCAGGTGGTAGTGGTAGGCGAGGGCCCTGGCGGACTCTTCGCCTCGCTGCGTCTCATCGAACTGGGCTTGCGCCCCGTGGTGCTTGAGCGCGGCAAGGATGTGCGCCAGCGCAAGGTAGACCTCGCCAATATCACCAAGACGCAGAGCGTAGACCCCGAGAGCAACTACTGCTTCGGCGAGGGCGGAGCCGGTGCTTACTCCGACGGCAAACTCTACACCCGCTCGAAGAAGCGCGGCAGCATCGAGAAGATTCTCAACGTGTTCTGCCAGCATGGAGCCTCTACGTCTATCCTCGTTGACGCTCATCCGCATATCGGCACCGACAAGTTGCCGCAGGTTATCGAGAGCATGCGCAACACCATCATACGCTGCGGCGGCGAGGTCCACTTCCAGACCAAGATGACCCGACTGCTGCTTGAGGGCGACAAGGCGGTGGGCGTTGAGGCTGTCGACCTGCAGACGGGTGCCGAGAAGACCTTCCGCGGACCGGTTATCCTGGCTACGGGACATTCCGCTCGCGATGTCTACCGCTATCTCGCCGAGGCGAAGATAGAGATTGAGGCGAAGGGCATCGCCGTCGGCGTGCGCCTTGAGCATCCGTCGCAGCTGATTGACCAAATACAGTATCACTCGCGCAACGGACGCGGCAAGTATCTGCCTGCTGCCGAGTATAGCTTTGTGACGCAGGTGGACGGACGCGGTGTCTACTCGTTCTGCATGTGTCCAGGCGGTTTCGTCATTCCGGCGGCTACCGACAAGCAGCAGCTCGTCGTTAACGGCATGAGCCCCAGCAACCGCGGCACGCAATGGTCCAACTCGGGCATGGTCGTGGAGACACGCCCCGAGGACGTGGGCGGCGACGAGAACGATTCGCTGCGCGTGATGCACTTCCAGGAAGAACTGGAGCGTGCGTGCTGGCAGCAGGGCAACATGAAGCAGACCGCTCCGGCGCAGCGCATGGCAGACTTCGTGAACAACCGCTTGAGCTACGACCTGCCCAAGAGCAGCTATGCCCCCGGACTCATATCCTCGCCCCTTCACTTCTGGATGCCGCAGCACGTGTGCAAGCGTCTGCAGGAGGGCTTCAAGAAGTTCGGCAAGATGAGTCACGGCTTCCTCACCAACGAGGCTGTGCTCATCGCCACCGAAACCCGCACATCGTCGCCAGTGCGCATCACACGCGACTTCACCACGCTGCAGCACGTGCGCATCCAGGGACTCTTCCCCTGCGGCGAGGGCGCTGGCTACGCTGGTGGCATCGTCTCGGCTGGTGTCGACGGCGAGCGCTGCGCAGAGATGTGCGCTGAGTATCTGAACAAGTAAACAGCTGAAGAATCCAGCCGGCGATTACACTAAATCGCCGGCTTTTTTATGTCTGATAACAGCTTCTTTTATATTTAATTGCAGCTTCTTTTATCCCAAATCGGTCATTAGAGATTTTATCGTACAAAAAGTCAGATTGTAGTAGACTATACCATCGTTATAGTATCTGTATACTAACACAATATGCATCTTTTATTCTGTTTTAAGACAAAATGAAAGCGATTTTTTCTAATGACCGATTTGGGTTTATATTTAGTTGCAGCTTCGTTTATTTCTAATCTGTAATTATGCGCAATTTCCGCAGCACAATAACCCTATTCCCGCAATGCGGTAACGTTGTTTTAGATATGCGGTAATGTCAGTTTTGCTGCGCGGTAATCTACCAAAAAAAAACCTGTTGGCGGAATTAATTTAGTGCATACTTAATTCTACCAATGGGCTTGTTGTTAATGAAGTTTATGTATTGCAGAATAGTAAGTGCACTAATTTTGTACGGCATCTGATTGTCGCCTCCCCACGGGATGTACTTCGTCTTGTCGTTGATAATGATTGGTGCGATGTCGTTCTCCTCCTTAAAGACTTCGGATGTCTTGGAGGTGAAGGCTGCTGAGGCGTGGGTGCCGGGGATAGTATGGACGGATGTAAATGTTAGTGTATCGGGCATAATATGCTGTTTTTGAGGCAAAGATAAATGAAGAAGCACTGTATTTAAAAGACAGGTATTAATGAATACAAATTCTATTGATTGCAGATGTTTCATAAAATAGTTTATAAAAATATATGTTATAACATATATTTTTCATACCTTTGCATAACCTAAATTACTCAATAATGGCAATTAAAGAATTGAATAGACTAAAACTTGTCCTCGTTAAAAAAAGAAGACGGGAAAATGGCTTGCGGAACGGATAGGAAAAGATCAAACAACAGTTTCAAAGTGGTGTACTAATAGTAGTCAGCCTGACTTGGAGCATCTTATGAAGATAGCCAAAGTTCTGGAAGTTAATGTTAATGATATTCTTAAGTATCAAGATTGATAGAATCACATACATTGATAGTGTAACCTACTACTCAATTATTAGCGAATACAAGTTCAAATCTTCTTACATCTTGTTCTTTATGCTTTACGCTAATGTCATGATAAATTTAGGGGTAACAATAAGAAAAATATATGAGATTAAGGAAAAAGAGTATCTTTTTTGCAAGACTAACGCAATAAAATAACAGAAGAGACAACATGAAAAAGCCTTCACAGTTAATTGGTCTCGATGTCTTCTCTGGCGCCGGCGGTTTAAGTCTGGGTGCTGAAATGGCAGGGATTGATGTAAAATATGCAGTTGAAGTATGGGAAAGTGCTGCAGCTACATTTAAAAGGAACCACCCCAATGCTATAGTTTATAACAAGGATATCAAATCAGTAGATCCTAGAAAGGAGATTATTCAAAATGATGAACACGTGTTTGTTATTATGGGAGGTCCTCCATGTCAAGGTTTTTCTATGTCTAATCAAAGGACGGCAAAGAACGGACGAACAATGAAAAATCCTAAGAACAAGTTATTCAAACAATTTGTTCGTTTTGTCGATGAGTTAAAACCAGATTGGTTCCTATTTGAAAATGTAGCTGGAATTATCAATATGGAAAAAGGTGATACCATAAAAGTTATCGCAAAAAGTTTTGAAGACATAGGGTATAGCATAACTGAACCTACCATTCTATGGGCTAATAATTATGGTGTGCCACAGAAGCGTAACAGATGTTTTATTGTCGGCAATAGAGTTGGTATTAAATTTGAATTCCCCAAATCAATGGGTACAAATGTAACAGTTGCTCAAGCAATAGATGACTTGCCAGAACTAAAAAGTGGGGAAAATATTGTAAAAGCAAAGTATACAAAAAGCATTTCCAATTGTTCTGACTATGCACGTATAATGAGGTGCAACTCTAAATATGCGACACAGAATGAAGTATCATTAAATAATGATTTGGTAATTAAAAGATATACGTACATTCCACAGGGTGGCAATTGGCGTGATATCCCCGAGGAATTGATGGGAAACTATAAAGATAAGACAAGATGCCATAGTGGTATATATAAGCGATTGCGAGAAGATGAGCCTTCTGTAGTAATATCGAATTACAGAAAGATGATGTTGATTCATCCTAAACAAAACAGAGGTCTTTCAGTACGAGAAGCTGCGCGACTCCAAAGTTTCCCGGATGATTTCTTCTTTGAAGGTCCAATCTCTCATATACAGCAACAAATAGGTAATGCAGTACCTCCATTGCTTGCTAAAGCTATATTCAATCAAATACTATCGTATTATGAGTAAAGAAAGAGAAAATATACCACAGGCAGATACCCTAATGGGATCAATGCGTTCGATGGGATATTCATTTGAAACAGCATTGGCAGATGTAGTAGACAATAGCATATCTGCTAATGCAACCACTATACGTATTCTTTTTCCCACAAATCCTATGGAAAAGTTGGCCGTAGGAATACTTGACGATGGTGTAGGAATGTCTGATAATGATTTGTATGAAGCGATGAGGTACGGCAGTACTTCATCTGAAATAGTTCGTGACATTAACGACCTTGGCAGATTTGGATTAGGGCTAAAATCTGCCTCTCTATCTCAATGCCGCATATTAACTGTCGTCAGTGTTTATGAAGGCAAAGTTAGTGCATATAGATGGGATTTCAATTATATTCAAAAGAAAAAGCAATGGTATGTTTTGTCTTTGAGTATAGAGGAATGTAAGAATTTGCCGTATTTTGATTTGCTTGAAAGCCAAGGTGTAGGAACTTTGGTGGTTTGGAGCGACTTTGATATACTTGCAAAAGCAAATGATGGTCAGGTCTATGATTCTCTGAATGAACATAAAGAAATAGTTTCTCAACATCTTTCTTTAATATTTCATAGATATATGAACCGTTCTAGAAACAAGATTGTTTTTTATGTGAATAATCAAAAGTTAAAAGCTCTTGATCCATTTTTGGAGGCACATCCTAAAACAACAACGTTAAAGGAAAAGACAATCGCTGTAAATGATAGTAATGGTAAAGAACAATACATAAAAATCAAGCCTTTTGTTTTGCCATATTTGTCAGACATGTCCAAAAAAGATAAAATCTTAATGGGTGGTGTAGAAGATATGCGAACAAAACAAGGATTCTATGTATACAGAAATGAGAGATTGATTATTTGGGGAAACTGGTTCGGCATGACCAGACGTAATGAGTTGACAAAAAATGCGCGTATAAGAGTAGATATTCCTAATGCACTAGATGACATCTGGAGTATTGATGTTAAGAAGCAAGTTGCAAAAATTCCCAAAAGGATTCAAAATCAATTAACAAAAACAGTCAATGATGCTCTAGGTATTTCAGTTAAGAAACAAACCCATCGAGGACGAAAACAAAAAATTGACGAGAATATAGATTATATCTGGGATCGTATAGAAGATAGAGATAATAATTTCTATTATAAAGTAAATCGAGAAAGTGAGTTGTTCAAGTTCGTTTTGAGCAAAATTAGCGAACAGGACATTGAATATATAAATCTCTTGATTTCAGAGATTGAAAAAAATGTACCTATGCAACAAATTTATCTTGATAAATCTAATGATACCCTATCAACAGAAGAAGATGAGCATCGTGTAGATGAGGTATATCAGACAGCTGTAACAATGATAGATGGTGCACGCAAGGTTAGCCCTTTGCCTGTAGCTGAACTAATTAAAAACCTTATGAAGTCAGAACCTTTCTGCCTTTACAAGGAAGTTGATGAACGATTAAACGAGTATTTTAAAAATGATATTGAGTGAAGAGCAGAAAAGTGCAATTAAGAGTAGTGCAAAACAACTACTTGAAATAAAGAAGGGAACGGTAAAGGAATTAAATACAAGCATGCTTCATGATTACGTTAAACGTGCTCTTTCTTTTTTAGGACTTGTAGGTGACGATGATGATATAAAAGACCTTGTTAATGATTTGGAATATGAGGTTTCAGTTCGTCATACTCAGGGATGTGCTATTTTTAATGATTACGAAACATTACATAATTGGTATAGTAAATTAAAACTTAACCAGCAACCTTTCTGGGAACGGTACCGCCGTTTCTTGTTAGAAAAGTCGTCTCTTGACGAAAGAAGTATTGATATTCTTGATCATAAAACGCTTCCCAATATTTTAAATTGTCTAGCTGATCCCAACGAGCAGTTCGAGGGGAAAAGAACTCCTTGTCGTGGACTCATTATTGGAGATGTACAATCAGGAAAGACTTCAACATATATTGGACTGATATGTAAAGCAGCTGATGCGGGATATAAAGTAATTATATTATTAGCTGGCACTACGGAGTCATTGCGTCAACAAACTCAAGAGCGAATAGATGAGGGTATAATTGGATACACCTTCCCTAAGAATTTAAAGCAAAGCACTGGTGTAAAAGTGGGAGTTGGTGAATATACAAGTACACGTCCCGCTTCAGCCTTTACTTCCGTGCAAAGGGATTTTGTAGGTTCCGCAGATAAATTAGCCACCTCAATTCATTTGCACAATTCAATTGTTGTCTTTGTTTGTAAGAAAAACGTATCTGTATTACACAAGCTTTACAAGTGGATTGAAGAACAAAATATGGATGTTGTAAAGGGATATGTAGATGCTCCAATGCTACTCATAGACGATGAAGCAGATAATGCCTCTGTAAACACCAAGTTAGATGAAACAGATCCAACTAAAACGAATAAGATTATAAGAAACATATGCAATTTGTTTAAAAATTCAACCTACGTAGGATTTACAGCAACACCTTTTGCAAATATATTCATCGATCCAGAATCTGTGGATAGTATGAAGCAGGCAGATTTGTTCCCTGAAAATTTCATATACTCTTTACCAACACCTTCAACCTATATAGGAGCTAAGAAGATTTTCTATCCAGATGGTGATTACTATTCAAACCTACGATTTATTTCAGATATAGTAGAACCGGATTATTCTTCTGAAGAATATAAAGAGATGGTAAATGAAGATGTTGACACTTTAAATAGTGGCACATTTTATTATCTTCATAAAAAAGAATGGGATGGCATTTTCCCTGATAGTCTACGTGAGGCAACTTTGTGCTTTTTTATAGCTAATACAATGCGTGATTTGCGTGGTGATATATCAGCGCCTAGAAGTATGCTTATTAACATGAGCCGCTTTGTAAAGGTTCAAAGAGTAATATGTGATCATATCGTTGATATTTATAACTCTGTTCTTTCTGTATTGAAATATGATTTTAGTGAGAAAGATTCTGAGAATGTAAATATTCCCTTGTATAAGGAATTAGAGAAATTATTGAATACACATTTTTCTCATGTAAATGATATTTCTAGCAAAAGAGTTTTGAATAAAAAAGCACTTTTGGATGCTATAAGCAACATTCAAATAGTTGTTGTAAATGGCTCAAAGACCAGCAGCAAATTGGATTATAAGTCCAATCCTCATCTGCGAGTCATTGCAATTGGTGGCTTGGCATTATCTCGAGGCCTTACATTGGAGGGACTTTTAACAAGCTATTTCTATAGAAATACAGCAACGTTTGATGTTCTTATGCAGATGGGTCGATGGTTTGGTTATAGACGTAAATACGAAGATTTATTCCAGATATGGACTTCCCAATCAAGTGCTTTATGGTATGCAGAAATTGCGGAGGCATCAGAATTACTGAAAGAAGATATACAAAAAATGTATGAGCAACACCTTACTCCGAAAGATTTTGGTTTAAAAGTGCGCGACAATTGTGAAGCTCTTCAAATAACGGCCAGTAATAAAATGCGTTCAGCTTCACAGTTTCAGTTCCGTGTTGCTTATTATGGTAATATGTACGATACACCCTATCTCAGCTTAAATGCAGAGAATAACAAAGAAAATCTGCGTGTTACTCAAGAACTTGCAAAAGATTTGTTCCGTAAGGGATATGAATATAGATTTGCAGATGTTGAGCGTCATAGAAACGACGATCCTTTTTCAATCTCTATAACAGATTCAAGATATTTTAGTAATGTGCCGAAATCTGTTGTTAGAGACTATCTTACAAGGATAAAGTGCTCATTGTTGAATATGAATTTTAACATTGAAAGCATCCTTAATTTCATTGACGATGATAATAACACTGGCTTAGATAATTGGGACATCGTATTTGAAGGCGGTGATGGAACCAGCCTTTGTAAAATACAAGAGCTGTCAAATATAAGATGCATTAAACGTGCTATATACGACAATGGTAATGCTGTACAAATTAGTTCTAGGCGTCGAATCTTGGGTACACGTGAAGGACGTTTTTGCCTGGATGCAGATTCCATAAAGAAGGCAGAGACTGAATGTAGAAATATTTGGATAAGTAATGGTATGTCTAAAGAAGAAGCTTTCAAGAAAGATATTCCAGTCAAGGCTTATTTCAAATATTTAAAAGAACGAAAGCCTGTACTTGTAATACTGTTGATAGAACCGGAGGTGAAACCAGAAGAACCAGGCAAGTCAAATGGTAAAGCATTCAAGGATTTTGTTAAAGATACAAAAGGACATCAGCTGATAGCTTTTGCAATCGGATTTCCAGGAGTTCGAGGAGAAGAAGCTGCTGTAACTTATCAAGTTAATAAGACATGGCTAAGAGTCAATGGATTGGGGTTAGAAGAAAATTCATCAAATAATGAAGAATATGACGGATGATATATTAAATAACTCAAGTTTCGGATTTAGAATGAGTTCATAAAAAAGTTCATAAAAAAGGCTTTGAGTATTTCCGTATATCACGGAAAATGAGTAAATTAGATGTGACAAAAAAAACATTACTCAAAACTCAAAGCCATGAGCAAAATTACAAATATTCCCTCAGAAATCCGCAACTTTTTCTCAGAAAAACGTCGCAGTATAGTTATGGATACATTTACGCGCCTGCTTGAAGGCTTAAATTTGGACACCCGCAGCCTTGGTGGCTTGAAACGTGAGAACTGCCAGTTGACGAACCTTCAAGTGTTCCAAATATTGTTACTGCTTCCATTCTTTGCAATCAAAGGATTCTCCCATTATGATGGTTCGGCGCTGTGTCGTATGTTTGGCGGTAAGAAGGATGTTCTCTATTCATATCTGTCACAAGACAATGTCAACTGGCGGAATGTCGTGTACCGCATAACCAATTGGCTGCTGACGAAAGTGACCGTGCGCCAGGACCATAAGAAGAGTCTGCTTCCAACCGT
>OBAH01000129.1_pt1 | contig 72212 bp, 57 predicted proteins | sample 1517491 | NCBI WGS metagenome assembly OBAH01 (sample SAMN04571697, study PRJEB22368) | human gut metagenome | biome: human gut; material: stool | host: Homo sapiens | place: Luxembourg | collected 2012-08-03
TTGCCATGATGCAAAGGTACTACTTTTTATTGGAAAACATGTACCGTGCGATGATAATCTTTTGGTTAACATGTCTGGTGGGCTATCCACGGACTTCCGCACCTGAGCCATAATATAAACATAAAATAACTAAGTATGAAGAAACTCATTTTAACTATCACAATGGTTAGCCTAACAGCGGCAACCTTTGCACAAAGTGCCAAACAAGAGACAAGTTATCGTAGAAGTAGCTTGTACACTATCATGTTGCCAGATGATAAGCTCGAAGGAGACCAAAAGGCAATCGTAACAGAAACATTCTTAAACAAAGCTTTCCCTGAGAAATACAACAACCACTGCTTGAAAGAACGCATTATCGACTTGGCAGCCTTGAAGAACCTTAAAGTTTCTGCCGAAGAAATTTCTGCAGCAGAAGCAGAAGCTAATCAGGGGAAATCAAAAGCTGGTGGCTTTGCCAAGAAAGGTTTAGGCTTTATGAAGAAACTGACAAGTAGCTCTACTTCTTCTGAGACGACATCGGAAACTCCTTCTGGAAGTGTTTCAGACGCAGAGTACATTGCAAAATTACAAAAATACTTTACAGCCAACCACGTGGCAGGCAGAATGGTTGCCAAATGGTTTGGTGGCCCTGAGACTGCTCCAAAGAAAGCTACACCAATATCTACTACTCTTGTAGAGGAAAGAGGTATCAAGACTTTAAGTACCGACGAATTGAACAAAGCTAAACAAAAAGTTGGAGAAAAAGAGAAACTGGTTGCTGCGGCAGAATATGACTTGATGGGTAGAACATTCGTTACAGTCAACAGATATTCTTACCTAAGTGCTGAGGATATCATTGCAATAACTTCAGCTGCAGCCAGTGCAGTAGGAGGCGGTGCCATCGCTGCTTATGGTGGTGCAGCATTGTCAGCTGTATTAAAAGGATATTTTGTCAAGACGACAACTTACCTTTTCCAGCTTGATCTCAACAAAGACAACATCAACAAACTTATCGAAAAATACAACAGTAATATCATTGGTCTATATACAAACAACGACATCAAGTTGAAATATGTAGGCAAGACATGGGACTATGCTCCAGCTACCATGAAAATCTCTGCTAAGAGTGCCGCTTCCGACACCTTGATTGCCCACGCCACCCTTCGCGCAACAGATGGAGCCATCGCAAAATTACAGAAGAAATATGACCAGTTTAAGACTTTAGCAACATTACACCAAGACGGAGAAAAACTTTTTGCTTTCATTGGTGCCAAGGAAGGTTGCAAAGAAGGTGATAAATTTGAAGTTCTTCAAAAAACACTTGATGATGAAGGTAACGAGGTGTTTGAGACAGTAGGTCAAGTAAAGATTCAAAAAGGCGAGCTTTGGGACAATCGTCCAGGTGCAGGTAAAGCTATCGAAGGGGCAGCCACAAACAAAGACAAGAGCGGTGCAAACGCAAGCCTCACCTCATCAGGTTTAGGAACAAGCAAAAAGCTATGGGAAGGCTCATTGCTTAGACAAACGAAATAAAATTTAGTATGAAAAAATTATTATTATCACTTATAACCCTGCTTTGCACCTTTAACATGGTGCAAGCAGGTAATAAACTCAACGAAGACTTATATCATTATGAAGTGGAAGCTTATGATGGCGTTTCTGCCATATCTGGCTACACAATCGTTAAAGTATGGAGTTATGGTAAACAAAAAGACTTAACCAACAATTATTGCATGAGAAATGCCATACATGCAATACTATTTAAAGGTTGCGCAGAAAATGGTACCAATGCAGGAGTCAAGGCTTTAGTTCCAGAAGGATATGAGGCACATGCAAATTTTTTCGACAACTTCTTTGATGGAAAATATCTTCAGTATGTGCAATTATCCAATAATGGCATGAGAGATGCAGGAGATGTAATCAAGCTCAAGAATAATAGATATAAGATCGCAACTATTGTTATGATTAATCTTAGTGCATTGAGAAAGTTCTTAGAAAATGAACAAATCATCAAACCATTAGACTTCTTGTTTGACTAAGCAACACATAGAAAAATTATCTAAACTCAACTCTTATGAAGAAAATATTTTTGTTATTTTTAACATTTCTGCTTGTTGCATTAAATGGTATGGCACAGTCAGCAGATAAGCCTGAATTGATGGTTATCCCATCAGATAACTGGTTCTATTCCAATGGGTATTTCAAAACAGTCACAGTAAATGGAGCTCAGAAAAGATTGCCTGATTGGGAAAGAGCCTTCACTGAAAATCCAGACCTCAACAACGTATTGACAACGATTGCCCAAATGTTTATAGACCGTGGATTCACTGTAACAAATGTTTGGGACGAGATGAAAAGTTTAGAGGAAGAAGCTGCTGAAGATATGGCAATGGAAGCAGATGGTGACGGAGACGCCAGCAGTACATCAACATTAGACCAAGTGCTAACCCAAATCAAACCAGACATTAAGTTGGAAATAAACTGGCAAGTGAATCAACTCGGATTTCAAAAAAGTGTATTTGTCAATATAGATGGCAAAGACTCATATACCAACAAGACTATTGCTCCGATGCAGCGACAAAGTGACGGAATGCCTTCAAGCACCCAACTGACTATCATGCTCAAGCAAGCTGTAGAAGGTGGCTTTGAACAACTTTCCAATAATTTGATGACATACTTCACAAGTCTTTCTCAAAAAGGTCGTGAAATCAGAATGGCTGTAAGAGTAACACAAAACAGTTCTGTTGACTTGTTCAGCTCTGTAGGAAGCACTCGTTTAAATGCTGCTATTCAAGACTGGGTACGTCAGCATAGTAAAAATGGAACAGGAACATTGGCTCCTGGCAGCACAAAAAACAAGATGAACTTCAGGGGCATCAAGATACCTTTGCAAGACGCAAATGGCGTTAAAATGGATGCTTCAGAATGGGCCAGGGTGGAAGGTTTAGAACAATACTTAAAGTCTTTGAACATTCCAGCACGTGTTGACAACCAAGGCTTAGGTTCTATTATCGTTAGAATAGGCGCAAACTAAAAAAATATTAGCTTATGAAACTTATTAAGTTTATCTTTGCTATAGCATTAAGTTGGTCTATACATACAATTCAGGCACAAATCCAAGTATCCCCATATGTTGCAGAAGGTATGGTTGACGGACTTGACCAAAATGCGGCAGGCATTTTGGAAGACCGTTTGCGTTCCATTCTTTCACAAAACAACATCATAGCCCGCTTTGGAGACTCACGATTTGTTTTAGCTGCAAAAATTACCGTTACTGGCAAAGAGGCATTGGCCACTGCACCTGTAAAGATTGTCAGCCGCCTACAATTGCACCTTGGCATAGGAGACGGCATGGATGGAACTTGTTTTGGCTCTACAAGCATGGAAGTAACTGGTGTTGGAGCTACAGACCAACAAGCTGTCACCAATGCTATCAGAAAGATTAATGGTCGCTTGGAAGGTGTAAATGATATGATTCAAACAGCCACACAACGCATAGTGGATTATTATGAGAGAAACGCTTCAAAAATTATCGCTACAGCCAACACCCAAATGAATGCAGGGAAATATGATGAGGCCATTTTTATGTTAGCACAAATTCCTCAAGAGTGCTCATTATACAACAAAGCACAAACGACCCTGCTCTCTGCTTACAGGAAGCAAATCAATCATAATTCTGCTACTCTTCTCAATCAGGCACAAGCTACATGGGCCGCTAATCCTACCTCTGAAAATGCCGCCAATATTGTTGCCACTCTATCAGAAATTGATCCAAGCGCAGCTTGTTACCCACAAGCAAAAGCTTTGATGGCAAAAGTAGAGGCACAAGGGAAATTAGAGCAAACGAGAGAATACAACTTGAGAGTGAAAGAGATAAATAATCAAACTGCACTCGAAAAGGCTCGTATAAAAGCTGTACAGAATATTGCCGTTGCTTATTGTAAAAGCAGACCGAAAGTGGTATATCGCACTACTTACATAAATAGATGGTGGTATTAAATAACTCCCCCTCGTTCTTATTATAAGGATGAGGGGGAGTGATTACTATCGCATCTATTGCGAAAAGAACGGAAACCTCAAAGAAGAACACCACGACATCGGAGTTGAAGAGTTGGGTACCACACTTGACTTATTGATTGAAACAGGAGGACTCTGTATGAAAGAATACAAGAAGAAGGTTTTTGAAAGATACTACCTCAAATTCCGAGGACAGATGCTAAGCCTCGCCCAAGACTTTTTTTTTGAGCGAGGCAATTCTTCTCTTTTTTGAAAATCCAATTTAAATTAAATCTTTCAATAACATTATCCATTTTTAGTATTTTATACTAACTTTGCACATAAAATCGGACGGTTCGCTACATTCTGCTACAACTCATTACATTAGCGATACGATTTTACTGCCATCGAAATCATTGCTAAGTAACTGATTTTCAGAAAATTATGCCGTCATTGGCATCTCTGAGCATAAGATTTCGCGGGCATTGTCCTTAAAATAATTAAAAATATTAATATAAGTCCTTATGGATCAAAGAATTAAGACGTTGTGACCTGCGTCAGATTATAGACAGTAAACAGCAAAAAGAAGGATTTTTCAAATCAGAAGGCATCTGAATTTCAGATAGTTATGAGAGGTTTTAATTTGTTTTCAAATCCCTCTCTCTCCGCAAAGCCTTTTGAAATTTCTTTCAGAAGGCATTTTCATCATTGCCCGATAGAATCGTTTAAATCATTTTTAAGACGAAAAGAATATGAAGAGATATTATACAGCATTAACTATAGCTGGCTCTGACAGTTGTGGCGGAGCAGGCATTCAGGCTGACATAAAAACGATGTCTGCCCTGGGCGTATATGCTTCCTCTGCAATTTCTGCCATCACAGTGCAGAATACCACTGGTGTATTTGGAATCCAAAAGATAGAACCGGAAATTGTAAGTGGACAAATCGAAGCTGTCATGGATGATATTCACCCTCAAGCCATCAAGATAGGAATGGTTAACGATGGCGAAACCATACATACGATAGCAGAAACGCTCAAAAAATACTTAACTGCAGCGCCAGATAAGCAACAGGCGTCTGCCCCTACCCGTTCCCTCCAACTAATCATCGACCCGGTGATGGTTTCTACAAGCGGTTGTCAACTCATGCAGAAAGATGCGCTGGAAATATTCATCGAAGAACTCCTGCCACTTGCCACCCTGCTCACTCCGAATATTCCGGAAGCAGAAATTCTAGCAGGTAGAAAAATCCAGAATGTTGATGATATCAGGAAAGCTGCCTCATCCATTATCCGATTGGGGTGCGACAACATTCTCATCAAAGGCGGTCACTTTGAAGGAACAGAAAAGATGGATTATCTTTTCGAGAGCAAACAACACCAAGAAGCCAACAAACAGGAACATACAGGCGATATCAGAGAAACTGCAATCTATAAAGGTGCAACGGTAAATACATGCAATACGCACGGAACAGGTTGCACGCTCTCTTCTGCCATCACCTCTTATCTTGCTCGCGGATACAATATGGAAGCAGCCATCTCTTCTGCCAAGGCTTATCTTTCGGATGCCATCGAAGCCGGAAAAGATGTCAAGATTGGTGAAGGACATGGACCAGTCAATCACTTCCATGCACCTCAAAAGCTGTACATCGTAACAGATGAATCCATCATATCTGACAAGACTGGAAAATGAAAAGAGTAGTAATCACATTGCCCCACTTCATTGAAGATGAGGCAACCTATATCAACCAGTTGTTTGAATCGGGTATTGACCTGCTCCATTTCAGGAAACCCGAGTCATCCCAAGATGATTGCGAAAAGTTGTTGAAGACCATACCAGAGAAATGGTATTCACGGATTGTGATACACGATCATTTTGAGCTCTGTACGAAATACCATCTACACGGTATTCATCTCAATCGCAGGAACCATCATATTCCAGCCAACTTCACAGGAAGCATCTCCCGTTCATGCCATTCTCTGGATGAAGTCAGAGAAGCCTTAGCGCTCCATTATGATTATGTATTCCTCAGTCCTATCTACGACAGCATATCCAAGCAAGGTTACTGTCATGCTTTCACATCAGAGCAACTGACAGAAGCAGCAAAAGAAGGAATCATCAACGAACGGGTATTTGCACTTGGCGGAATAACAGAAGCCAATATTCCACAATTAGAAGCATGGCACTTTGGTGGGGCAGCCATGCTTGGAAATGTCTGGAATCAACTGATCAAACAATAGTATGTGGAAAGAAACACCCCCAAGCATACGATACAATAAAAACGATGTTTGCCTGTCTGGACAAACATCGTTTTTATTTTTTCCATACGATGGAATCTGTGAAGCAGTTTATTTTTTCAGGAATTTCTGAGCTACCTGACTTCCATCCTTACCAAGGATTCTAACCACATAAACACCCTTAGAAAGACCGGCTATATTCACAAACTGGGAATCAGAACTTTCAGCAACCTTCTGACCACCCATACCATATATTTGAAGAGAAGCAATTTCACCATAGACAATCAGACCATTGGTAGTCTGATACATCTGATAAGACTTCAGCGTCTTGGTTTCTGATACGATATCCTGAATGCCATTAATCACGTTACCATTCTCATCAACTTCCAGATAAACACCAAGAGTCAAATCAGTAAGATACATATCACCTCCACCATTATTCGTTAAAGTCACAACAATCGGCTTTTTCTCTATCTTTTTACCAATCTTAGCAGCCACATCTACGAAAGCAACACCTTCGCTTAAAGAAACAGACGCGGTGCCTGAATTGGAGTTATCCACATAATGCCAGGCAATATTCAGAGTACGACCTCCAGTACAATAAACATTAGACTGCAACTGCGCAAGCGATTCGAGCGCAAATTCCACACACCTGCCTTTAGGGCGGCAAAAGCCTTAATCGGATCACCGAATGGTTTGTCAATTGTCATACCATTACCTGTTCCACCTGGTGCCAAATAATAATCTTTGGCAGATGCTTCCAAAGAAGCAAGAAGACATAATCCCATGAGAGATGTCTTCATCAAAAATTTTATTTTCATTTTTGTTTGAGTAGTTATTATTTAAGTTCGATTTACTTTTATGCATTGTCAGTGGTCATAAAGATATAATAATTTGGTGAATTATATTAAAAAGTAGGTATTTTTTAAGATTTAATAAACATTGCGGAGTAAATATCCAATCAACCAAGCAGAAAAATAATGCTAATTTTCTTCGCTAAATCAGAATTTTGCAGTAACTTTGCACAAAAATTTTCGAAACAAGAAATGATTTATCCAGATAATTTTGAACAAAAGATAGGATTTAATGAAATCCGAACCATGTTGCGCGAACGCTGTCTTTCCACCCTCGGCAAGGAACAGGTGGAGAATATGGGATTCAGCGACCATGCAGAAACGGTAAACGAATGGCTCATGCAAGTGCGTGAGTTCAGACAACTCATCTCTGAAGTAGAGGACTTTCCGCTACAATATTTCTATGATGTGAGAGAGAGCATCGTACGTATCCGCATAGAAAACACCCATCTGGAGGAAAATGAACTTTTCGATCTTCGCCGTTCACTTTCAACCATTGAGAGCATCGTGAAGATTCTCAACCACAGCGATGAAGACGACAGTCATGCTGAAGAAAACGACGGTTGGCGCAGGGAGAAGAAATATACATATCCTGCCTTGCACCGCTTGGCAAAAGACGTGATAACCTTTCCTCAGATTATTCAGCGCATCGATCAAATATTGGATAAATACGGAAAGATACGTGACAATGCTACACCGGAATTGCTGCAGATCAGAAGAGAACTTGCAAAGACCGAAGGAAGTATTTCGCGTACCTTATATAGTATATTACGTTCTGCACAAAGCGAAGGCGTGGTTGAAAAGGATGTAACCCCAACGCTTCGTGACGGCAGACTGGTGATTCCGGTGATACCTACGCTGAAAAAGAAAATCAAAGGTATCGTACATGACGAGAGTGCCACAGGTAAGACCGTATTCATCGAACCGACTGAAGTGGTGGAAGCCAACAACCGCGTGCGCGAACTGGAAGGTGAAGAGCGCAAGGAAATTATCCGCATCCTCACAAGCTTTACCAATAAGGTACGCCCATACGTACGCGAGATGATGGACAGCTATCGTTTTTTAGCTAAAATAGACCTGATACAGGCAAAGGCTAAAATAGCAGAAATCTTCAAGGCAATAGAACCGGAAGTTGAAGACCACCCACATATTGACTGGATACGGGCCATTCACCCACTCCTCCAAATCTCTCTGGAGAAGAAAGGCGAAAAGGTAGTGCCACTCGATATTATCTTAACACAAGAAAAAAGGATACTGATCATATCCGGTCCTAATGCCGGTGGTAAATCCGTCTGTCTGAAAACCGTAGGATTGCTACAATATATGTTGCAGTGTGGTCTGAGCATACCGGTAAGCGAACGCTCTAAGACGGGTGTATTCCAGAACATCATGATTGATATCGGTGATGAACAGAGTCTGGAGAACGATCTCAGTACCTACTCTTCCCACCTCCTCAACATGAAAAATATGATGAAGGCTGCCAACAACAGTACCATCATATTGATAGATGAGTTCGGTACGGGTACAGAACCTGGCATTGGCGGTGCCATAGCTGAAGCGGTGCTCGACAAATTCTGCAAGCAACAAGCCTATGGTGTCATAACAACCCACTACCAGAATCTGAAACATTTTGCAGACAGTCATGAAGGAGTAGCCAATGGAGCCATGCTCTACGACCGACATGAGATGAAAGCATTATTCCAGTTGGCTATCGGTCGTCCCGGTTCTTCCTTCGCCATTGAGATTGCCCGCAAGATTGGTTTACCAGAGGAGGTCATCAAAGAAGCCAGCGACATTGTAGGTTCTGAATATATCCAGAGTGACAAGTATCTGCAGGATATCGTAAGAGACAAGCGCTATTGGGAAAACAAGCGACAGAGCATACACCAGCGCGAAAAGGATATGGAGAAAACCATCTCCAAATACGAGAGCGATATAGAGGAAATAGAAAAAAGTCGCAAGCAAATTCTCGCCAAGGCCAAGCAGCAGGCAGAAGAACTTCTCAAGGAAAGCAATAAGAAGATAGAGAATGCCATCCGAGAAATTCGCGAGAACCAGGCTGAAAAAGAAGAAACCAAGCGCATTCGTCAAGAACTGGATGCATTCAAACAGGAAATGCAGGAGATTGACACAAAGGACAATGATGACAAGATTGCCCGCAAGATAGCGCAGATACAGCAACGAAAAGAACGCCACGCCAAACGAAAGGCTGAAAAGGCACAGAATCAGGAGAAAGCTGCTGCCGCCCTACGCAATGCGCAGAATAAGTCACTGGCCGAAAACAACAAGGAGTTGAAAGAAGGTGACACCGTGCGCATCAAGGGACTCACTACCGTGGGCAAGATTGAAAGCATTGCCGGCGACATGGCCACCGCTGTCTTTGGAGGCATGAAAACAAAAATGCGCCTCAGCAGACTGGAACATGCCACTGCTTCTACAGAAAAGGATAAGACAGAAGAAAGAAAAGAGAATTTAGCTTCATACGGCATTAGCAAGGAGACACGCAAGACGATTGATGCCCACAAGAGTAATTTCCATCAAGATCTTGATGTAAGAGGTATGCGTGGAGACGAAGCACTCAATGCGGTTCAGCACTTTATAGACGATGCCATACTGGTGGGAATGCCTCGCGTAAGAATCCTGCATGGAAAAGGAAACGGTATTCTGCGCCAACTCATCAGACAGTATGTGAGCAGTATCCCAAATGTGGTACATTACGCTGACGAACATGTACAATTTGGTGGAGCAGGCATTACTGTCGTCGATTTCTAAAGCGATTTTGAGCGCATTTTCTAAATAAACGTTAAAGACCAAAACTTTTCTTTGGAAAGTTTTGGTCAATACAAAATAAAGTCGTACCTTTGCACCCGCTTAAAAGCAATAAGCATTTTAAAGCACATTGAGACGGACAAGTCTCATACGACCAGCTCCCTCGGAATCCCCCAGGATGGGAACATAGCAAGGGTACTTGGTTGTAGCGGTGCGATATGAATCGCTTGTCCACCCGCCTCTTTAGCTCAGTTGGCCAGAGCACGTGATTTGTAATCTCGGGGTCGTTGGTTCGAATCCGACAAGAGGCTCAAAAGGAACTTTCTTCATGGAAGTTCCTTTTTTGTTTTTATAGACTTTTATATTCAGACTGATACCATTATTATATACAGACAGCCTCCTTTATTATATATAGACAGATTCCTTCTCTCTCCTATTTCCGGGCAACTTTTTGACAAACAATACAAAATATATATAAAAATAAAGGGAATATTGTCGGTATGTGCAGAAAATTACGTAATTTTGCAAGATAGTATAAGAAATATAGCAAGAATTATTTCATAAACATATCATTATAAAAATAGCTAAAGGAAAATAATCAAAATGATAGATGTAGTAAAGATTACACAAACAAAAGCTTTTGCCAGACAGGACGGAGCCATTTTGGGCGCTGTTTGGATTGCCAGTTTTGCATCCACCATGTGGTCGGTAACGCCTGGCTATGCTTTGCTTAGTTTATTGGCCAACATCTTGGCTATCAGCACTCCATTTGTGGTAGCAAAAAGACTGAAGGCATTCAGAGACGATGCATTGGATGGAACCATTTCTTTCCGAAGAGGTTTATTTTATTGCGCACAAACATTCTTCAATGCCACCTTACTCCTGACCATTGTTCAATTTCTATGGTTTAAATTCCTTGACACAGGTGTTTTCATGAGCTATATCATAGACAATTACACCCTGATGCTGAAAACATACAATTTTCCAGCCAACGAGATAAAGACACTCATAGAAGCCATCAGTATGATGAAACCTATATCCTGGGCTGCAGCATTCATGATTACAGATATATTTGCTGCCATTATCCTGAGTCCAGCGATTGCAGCACTCATGAGTAGGAAACAAAAGAAAGAATAAATTATAAACCAAGAATAAAAAATGGACATAACAGTTGTTGTACCTCTATTTAATGAGGAAGAATCTTTGCCAGAACTTTATGCGTGGATAGAACGCGTAATGAAAGCCAACGACTTTAGCTTTGAGGTCATATTCGTTAACGATGGTTCTACCGACCATTCCTGGGAGGTCATCGAAGAACTTGCAGAAAAGTCAGCAAACGTAAAGGGCATCAAATTCCGCCGTAACTATGGAAAAAGTCCTGCCCTATTCTGCGGATTCAAGGAAGCTCAAGGCGATGTTGTTATTACAATGGATGCAGACTTACAGGATTCTCCGGATGAGATTCCTGCACTTTATCATATGATTACCAAAGAGGGGTACGATCTGGTTTCCGGATACAAGCAAAACCGCAAACAGGGAGATCCACTTTCCAAGACCATCCCAACAAAGCTCTTCAATGCCACAGCACGCAAAGTGAGTGGCATCCACAACCTGCATGATTTCAACTGCGGACTGAAAGCTTACCGTAAAGATGTCATCAAAAACATAGAAGTTTACGGAGAAATGCACAGATATATCCCATATCTGGCAAAGAATGCAGGTTTTGACAAAATCGGAGAAAAACCAGTACACCACCAGGCACGTAAATTTGGCACCTCCAAATTCATGGGCTGGAATCGCTTTGTCAATGGTTATCTGGACCTAATGACACTTTGGTTTCTGAGCAACTTCGGAAAGAAGCCTATGCACGTATTCGGTTTCTTGGGTAGTGTGGTATTCTTCATAGCTTTCCTTTCCCTCATAGGATTGGGAGTTGATAAGCTGATAGAACTCCACCAAGGTGTATATGGGCACCTCATCACAGATTCTCCATATTTCTTCATTGCCCTGACAGCCATGTTGTTAGGAAGCCAACTATTCCTTGCAGGCTTTTTAGGCGACCTTATCAGCCGCCAGAATCCAAATCGTAATGATTATCAAATAGAAAAAGAGATAAGATGCGGAAAATAATTCCTACCATCCTGTTCGCCATCATAACGATGGTGAGTTGTTCCACGCTCGACTGTCCACTCAACAATACGGTATATACCAAATACAAACTGGACGGAAACGTAACACAACTCACAGGTTCATACATAACCATCTCGACAAACAAAAGAGATGGAGAAGACAGCATTCTCATCAATAAGGATGAGAATGTAGATAGCTTTATGCTACCGATGAGTTATACAAACGCAGCAGACACACTCTATTTCGAGATTCAAGATGTCCAAGAGCGTGTATTCAATGATACCCTCATCGTAGCAAAAGACAATCATCCACATTTCGAATCTATCGATTGCAGTCCGTCCTACTTCCATACGATTACGGGAGTTACGACGACTCACCACTTGATAGATTCTGTAGTCATCAACCATAAAGACGTAAATTTTGATGCAACGAAATCTCATTTCCTCATATATTTCGGCACTCGCGATTAGCATTCTATTGCTTTTCGCAAGCGTCCCAACCTTTGCACAGTCAAAAGTAAAGAAAGTGATCGCTCAGGCTGACACCATACCTCTATTAAGAGGCGTGGCTATAAGTGTTGATGCTTTTGGAGCAGGACAGATGCTGCTTGGCGACTACGGTCAGTATGAAGCAGCCTTGCGCATCAACCTAAAAGACAAGTACTTCCCTGTCGTTGAATTAGGTTTAGGAAAAGCAGACGCCAAGGACGAAGGAACCAATCTGCACTATAAGACAAGTGCACCCTATGTCCGTATCGGTATGGATTGGAACCTGATGAAGAACAAGCATGACATCTACCGTCTCTATGGTGGTCTGAGATATGCTTTCACTTCCTACAAATATGACTTGACTGGTCCGGATATGACAGATCCCATCTGGGGCACCACCTCTCCATACGAAGCAAAAGATGTATCCTGCAACTATCACTGGATGGAAATACTTTTTGGGGTAGATGCCAAGATTTTGGGACCCATCAGAATGGGTTGGAGTGTAAGATACAGACGCCGCATCGCCCACAACAATGGAGAACTGGGAAATACATGGTATGTTCCGGGATTTGGAAAACAGGGAAATTCCCGTTTCGGAGGCACATTCAACATCGCATACGAGTTTTAAAAAATCTCTAACAAATTCATAAGATATGAACAAGAAGAAATTGATATGGCAACTTCCTTTTCTGGCAATACTGGTTATCGGTACCATCTTTATCATACGCCAGCAACATGTCACCCCTTATCAGCATGACGAGGGTTTCGTTTTCGGAACCATATACCATATAACTTATCAGAGTGACGAAAACTACCAGAAAGAAATTGAGGCCGAACTACAGAAAGTAGATCAATCGCTTTCACCATTTAACAAAGGGTCTATCATTTCTAAAATCAATCGTAACGAGAACATAAAGGTTGACAAAATGTTCAAGGAGGTTTTCCAACTAGCAGAAAATATATCCAAAGAAACCAATGGTGCCTTTGACATTACTGTAGCACCTATGGTCAACACTTGGGGATTCGGATTCAAGCAGGGAAAGGCGCCAAGCAAGGAGACTATAGATAGCCTCAAAGCCATCGTGGGATTTCATAAGGTGAGTCTGGAAAATGACTATATCAAGAAACAGAATCCCAATACAATGTTAGACTGTTCAGCCATCGCAAAAGGATACGGAAGTGATGTCGTAGCCCGCTTACTGAAGAAAAAAGGTGTTGAAAACTTTATGGTTGAAATCGGAGGCGAAGTAGTAACCTGCGGCAATAGTGAAAAAAGAGTACCTTGGCGCATTGGAGTGAATAAGCCTACGGATGATTCACTCAATACTAATACAGAACTCCAGACGGTACTCAACGTCACGGACAAAGCTATGGCAACGAGTGGAAATTATCGTAATTTCTATTACAAAAACGGCAAGAAATATGCACATACCATTGACCCCAAAACCGGTTATCCCGTGCAGCATAATATACTCTCTGCCACAGTAATTGCCAACAATTGTGCAACAGCAGATGCATTTGCCACCTCCTTCATGGTACTTGGCATGGATGGAACAAAGAAAATTCTCGAAAAGCACCCCGAACTACTCGCATACCTGATTTATTCAGATGCCCAAGGTAAAAACAGGGTATGGTATTCTCCATCTATAAAAAAGATTTTAGCAGAATAGTCAGAAATCTCCTTCTAAGAAAGTTTGAGAGAAACAAAACGCTATGGCAGAAAACAGATTATACGACATATTACTCTCCCTTCCCCTCTTCCTCGGCATGAGTCGCAACGACTTGCACGAGGCAGCAGGAAAGACACGCTTTGACTTTCTAAAAGTACCAGAGGGAGAAGCCATCGTAAAAGACGGTGAACGGTGCCTCTCTCTCTTCTTTCTACTCACAGGAGAAATCAAGGTCATGACAGATGCAGACGACCATGGCTACAATATCGAAGAAGACATATCTGCTCCTGAAATTTTCCAACCAGAGAGAATCTTCGGACTCAACCAAAGATTTACCCACACGTATATTGCAAAAACCGATTGCAGTATCATGCGACTCGAAAAGCAGGAGGTATTGAAACTCTCCGAATTGTTTGAGATTTTCCGTATCAACTTACTTAACTTTATTTCTGCGCAGACTCAAAAAATGAGCAGAAGAGCCCTGCGTGTACCACCAAGGAATATAGAAGAACTCATTATCCGCTTTTTTGAAGCTCGTTGCGTTCGTCCAGGTGGAGAGAAAACATTCCGTATCAAAATGACCAGAATGGCAAAGGAACTCAACGATAGCAGACTTGACATTTCCAAAGCTCTAAATAATTTGGAAGCACAGGGATTATTACGCTTACAAAGAGAAAGAATTTTTATCCCTGCCCTTGAGAAACTGTTAAGTAGATAAGAAATATATATGAATTATCAAACAAGAGTGTAATATTAGTTAAATTCTCTCTCACAGATATGAGAATCACATCTTTTTTTACTAATTTTGCACCAAAATAAAAAGAAAGTCAGTATGCTTGATGAAAAGAATATAGAAAAGAGAATAAATCCATTTTTCGAATCTTATAATACGCCGCACAACACGGTGCCATTCCATCGTATAAAACTTGAAGATTACGAAGAGGCTTTCATGGAGGGAATACGTCGCGATGATGAATCTACAGATAAGCTTATCAACGACCCCGCAGAGCCTACCTTCGAGAATACCATTGCGCGTGTAGATACAGAAAAGGGAGAACATTATTACGACCTTCTGAGTCGAGTTTCCAACGTTTTTTCCTGCATGATGAGTGCGGAAACCTGTGACGAAATGGAAGCTTTGGCACAGAAGTTAAGTCCTATCCTCACCAAGCATGCCAATGACATCACTCTGAACAAGAAGTTATTTGAAAGAGTCAAGTTTGTACATGATCATCCCAACCGAGAGTTGACTGCAGAAGAACAGATGCTGCTCGATACAAGTTATGATGGTTTTGTAAGAAGTGGTGCCTTGCTCGATGAAGAAGGAAAGGAAAAACTCCGCAAACTGACAGAAGAAGCCAGTATGCTCACACTCCAGTTTTCTCAAAATGTATTAAAGGAGAACAAAGCATATACACTGCATATAACAGACGAGACCCTGCTGGACGGTCTTCCAAATACAGCCATTGCAGCAGCTGCCCAGAATGCCAAGGAGCAAGAAAAAGAGGGATGGATATTTACGTTAGATTATCCAAGCTACTCTCCTTTCATGACTTACTCTACACAGCGTGAGTTACGAAAGGAAATGTATATGGCACGCAATACAGAGTGTACCCATGACAATGACTCCAACAATCTGGAAATCTGCAAGCGCCTCATCAACCTTCGACGCGAACTGGCTCAGCTTTTGGGTTACAGTACCTATGCAGACTATGTACTCAAGCATCGCATGGCAAGCAATGTAGAAAATGTCTATAAACTTCTGAATGATCTCATTGATGCCTATAAACCAACTGCTATCAAGGAGGTGAAGGAAATCGAAGAACTGGCAAAGGAGATGGAAGGTAACGATTTCGAAATGCAGCCATGGGACTTCAGTTTCTATTCACACAAACTCCAGATGAAGAAATTCAATCTGGATGCCGAAATGCTACGACCATATTTCCAGTTGGACAAAGTAATCGAGGGAGTATTCGGTCTTGCAAACAAGTTATATGGAATCACCTTCAAAGAAAACAAGGAAATACCGGTATATCACCCTGACGTAAAAGCATACGAAGTATTCGATAAAGACGGCAGTTATCTCGCTGTATTCTATGCAGACTTCTTCCCACGAAAGGGTAAACAAGGAGGGGCATGGATGACTGAATTCCAAGGGCAATGGATAGACCATAAAGGCAACAATGTACGACCTCATGTAAGCGTAGTGACTAATTTCACCAAGCCTACAGAGGAAAAGCCTGCTCTTCTGACATTAGGAGAAGTAGAGACATTCCTGCACGAATTCGGTCACAGTTTACATGGTATGTTTGCCAACACCCGTTTTGAAAGCCTTTCAGGTACAAACGTCTGGTGGGACTTCGTAGAATTACCATCCCAATTTATGGAGAACTATGCCATAGAAAAAGATTTTCTACGCACATTTGCCTTCCATTATGAAACAGGCGAGCCTTTACCTGACGAACTGACAGAGCGCATCGTCAAAAGCCGCAACTTCATGGCGGCTTATGCGTGCTTGAGACAGGTAAGTTTTGGACTTCTTGATATGGCATATTACACGAAAAAAGATGCGTTCACAGACGACATCATCCCATTCGAAAAGAAAGCATGGGAAAAGGCCATGATTCTACCTCAGTTACCAGACACCTGTATGACTGTAACCTTCTCCCACATCATGGCTGGTGGATATGCTGCGGGATACTACAGCTATAAATGGGCCGAAGTACTGGATGCTGATGCATTCAGCGTTTTCAAGAAAAATGGTATCTTCGATCAAGTTACAGCAAAAAGTTTCAGAGATAATATTTTGTCTAAAGGAGGAACTGAACACCCAATGACATTATATAAGCGATTCCGTGGTCAAGAACCTACGATAGATGCCTTGCTTGAGAGAAACGAAATAAAGAAAAATATGAATGTTAATTAAAAGGTTATGGAGAACGGACTTTCTAAGCAGACAAAACTGGATTTGCGATATTTAAGAATGGCTCGCATTTGGGCAGAAAACAGTTATTGCAAACGCAGACAGGTAGGAGCACTGGTAGTCAAAGATAAAATGATTATCAGTGATGGATACAATGGTACTCCAAGCGGCTTCGAGAATATCTGCGAAGAAAATGATATTACCAAACCGTATGTTCTCCATGCAGAAGCCAATGCCATCACAAAATTGGCAAGAAGCAGCAATAATAGTGACGGCAGTACACTCTACGTAACCGCATCTCCTTGTATAGAATGTGCCAAACTCATCATTCAAGCAGGAATCAAGCGCGTAGTATATGCAGAAAAATACAGACTCAATGATGGAATCCAACTCATGGAAAGAGCAGGGATTAAAGTTGAGTATCTGGATATAAACCAGCAAATTGCTCAAACTGAAAATGAATAGGCTTCTCATGACAAATACAAATAAGAGCAAATAGTAGAATATAACGTTAGTATAAAACATGATTATGAATAAAAACAAGAACAATCGATTTATGCCAATCATCATGGCCGCTTGTGTCGTGGTGGGTATATTTCTTGGCTCTTTTTTCTCCAACCACTTCTCTGGCAACCGACTCAACATCATCAATAGTGGAAGCAACCGACTCAACAATCTGCTACACATTATAGATGACCAGTATGTTGATGCTGTCAATATCGACTCGTTGGTAGATGAGGCTATTCCATTAATCTTGGCAGAATTAGACCCACACTCTGTCTATATAAGCGCAAAAGATGCGGCTGCAGCAACAGACGACCTCAAAGGCTCATTCTCTGGAGTAGGTGTAGAATTTGTCATCAGAGACGACACCATCCATATTCAGAATGTCATCCAAAACGGACCTGCAGAAAAAGCCGGTCTTTTGGCTGGTGATAAAATCGTAGCAGTAGATGGCAAACCTTTTGTAGGCAAAATTGTCACCAACCAGGAAGCGATGCACCGTTTGAAAGGTCCAAAAGATACAAAAGTTAAAATTGGCGTTGTGCGTTATGGCAGCAATAAAGTACAAACTTATACCGTAACCCGTGGTGAGATTCCAACCAAGAGCGTCACTGCTGCATACATGTTGGATCAAACTACCGGATATATTCGTATTAAAAATTTCGGTGAGAACACCTATCCTGAGATGTTGATAGCTTTAGCTAAGTTGTCACAGAAAGGTTTCAAGAATCTCTGCATCGACCTGCGAGACAACTCCGGCGGTTATCTTTCGGCAGCTGTAAACATGGCTAATGAATTCCTGTCTGATAAAAAGCTGATAGTCTATACACAGGGACGTAAATCTCCACGTCAGGAATATCGCAGCGATGGTAAAGGTTCCTATCAGGATATACCTTTAGTGGTACTTATTAATGAAGGTTCTGCTTCTTCTGCAGAAATATTTGCTGGTGCCATGCAGGACAATGACCGCGCCACTATTATCGGCCGCCGCTCTTTTGGTAAAGGTTTGGTACAGCAACAGTTGGAATTCCCTGATCACAGTCTAATCCGACTGACTATTGCAAGGTACTACACTCCTTCCGGACGTTGCATACAGAAGCCATATACCATGGGCGACGATAAAGATTATGAGCAAGATTTACTGGATCGCTACCAGCATGGTGAGTTCTTCTCGCAAGACAGCATCAAGCACACCGGTCCTGCCTACCATACAGGATTGGGCAGAGTGGTATATGGCGGTGGTGGTATCACACCTGACATCTTCGTGCCGGAAGATACGTTGGGCATGACCTCATATTTCAAAGAAGCCAGCATGAGTGGCCTGATTCTTCAATACGCATTCATCTATACAGACAATAATCGTCCTAAGTTGAATAACTTTAAAGAGATGATGGAACTTTCAGATTATCTTGTAAAACAAGACATGGTTGAGAAGTTTGCTAATTATGCAGACAAGCATGGATTACAACGCCGCAATCTGCTGATAAGAAAGTCGCACAAACTTTTAGAGCGTGTACTCAATGGTCGAATTATTTACAACATGCTTAATGAGCAGGCTTGGTCTCAATACATCAATCAGGATGATCCTGTCATCAGGAAAACATTGGAAGTATTCGAGGAAAATGCAGCATTCCCTAAAAAGCCAGTTGCTGTGCAAAAGGCAAAAGGAAAATTATCAAACAAAGTTAGCGGAAAAGCTAAATAAGACTTTGTCTAATAAGAATAGCTATTGTCATGAACAAACAAGAACTCAGAACAGAGATACGAAATAGGAAGCGACAGTTTACCCAAGCACAACTGGGAGAGCTGTCGCTCTCTATTATTATGCAATTAAAAAAGCATCCCCGTTTAAGAAAAGCACAAACGATACTGCTATACTATTCATTACCGGATGAAGTAAATACACATGAATGGATAGATGAAATCGTAGCCGAAGGAAAAAAAGTCCTACTACCTGTAGTTACAGACGGAGAAAACATGATCTTAAGAGAATATACAGGGAAAAAGGATCTTAAGGAAGGTAATTATCACATCCTAGAACCAAGCGGAACTCTATTTTCTGAAAAAAGATACGGAGAAATCGAAGTAGGAATCATTCCTGGTATGAGCTTTGATGACAAAGGACACCGCCTGGGCAGAGGTAAAGGATATTACGATCGATTCTTAAAGAAAATTCCATCCATCTATACAATCGGAGTCTGCTATAGTTTTCAGAAAGAATCTTCGATTCCTTATGAAAAACATGATAAAATCATGGATGAAATTATTACTGATATCTAATAAAATTTAATATCAACAATGACCTGTGCACCGGCACATTCGTTCAGGCGTTTCACTAAAATGCTACGTCCCATAGATAGATCTGCACGCAAGGCTGGATTATTCACCTTTACGAACAGTGTCTGGTTTTTGATAAAACGTTCACTGGTATATCGGGCTATAGGCTCCCCTACCACATCATCCCAAGAAGTCAAAAGTCTCCTTTGACGTAGAGGTGACTCTAAACCCTGACGCCGCAGAAAGTCTGGCAATAAGGTCTGCATGGATTGTACTTTTCTTCTAAACATGATATAAATGATTTTAATAATTAATGTAAATCAAATAGAGCGCATTAGCCACAAATCAACAGAGACAAGAACTTTGCAACAGCGAAATGAACTTTACCCCCAAAGAGAAAGAACTATTCTCAACTGTTTGCCATCAATTCTATATCACCTCCCTCGACCGTAAATATCTTATATTCACCATCGCTTTTAGACAGGATTTTATCCAAATGATCACGATTCGTATCAGTAATGAATATTTGTCCGAAGTTATCACCAGAAACAAGTTGGACAATAGATTCTACTCTTTGTGCATCCAACTTATCAAAGATATCGTCTAACAGCAACAAAGGGGTTGTGATTGAAGAAGTACGGCGCAGAAAATCAAATTGAGCAAGCTTCAAAGCAAGCACAAAAGTTTTATTCTGTCCTTGACTTCCCTCACGCTTCATCTGAAAATCACCTATAAGCATCTCAAGATCATCACGATGTACACCATGAAGAGAATAACCAACTGCCCGGTCCTTGAATCTATCACGCTGAATAACATCTAACAATGAACCACGCTGACAATGAGAGACATAGCGAAGACTAACCATCTCCCGTTGACCAGAAATCTGCTGATAAATTCGTTGAAAGACAGGAACCAATTCCTCCACAAAAGCAAGACGTTTCTGAAAGAGCAACTCGCCATTACGGGCCATCTCCTGTTCCCATATATCAAGCAAGGACAAATCAGGCTCCTCCTCCATCTTCAAAAGAGCATTACGCTGCTGGAGAGCCTTATTATAATTAGCTAACAATTCAATATAAGAATGGTCATATTGTGAAATAACAACATCCATCAGGCGACGGCGCTCTTCACTTCCTCCTTCTATAAGGGAAGAATCAGAAGGAGAAACATAAATTAAAGGAACTAAACCGATATGTTGCGACAATCGTTTATACTCCTTTTTATTGCGCTTGAAATGTTTCTTCGTACCACGTTTCATACCACAATAAATATTCTCGATATCACCCTGTTCTGTGCGATATTTCCCTTCAAGCATAAAGAAATTCTCATCATGCATGATAATCTGAGAGTCAATAGGATTATTGGCACTACGACAAAAGGAGAGGTAATAGATTGCATCCAAAAAATTAGTCTTACCTACGCCGTTATGGCCGATAAGACAATTGATTTTTGGGGACAATTCCAAATTCACTCCCTTTATGTTCTTATAATTTAAGATGGAAATATTCTCTAAAATCATAGGCTCTTTATGCTTTTGGACTGCAAAGATAGCAGAAAAACCGCAAAAAACGAAAAAAGTAGGCTAGAAATTTCAATATATAAATAAAATTGCGTATTTTTGCAAAAAATTAGGCGCAATCGACTAATATAAAGACCCTAAATGGGATTAGCATTCATTTTTATAAATGAAGACATTCCTTTTATCGAATATTAAAGTTGATGATGCGTTTATCCAACAGAATTAGAATAATAAAAAAAAACAAAATAAAAAAATGGCAAAAAACAACGTACAGGCTCCAGAAAGCGAGAGCCTTAACATTCATGAGGCCTTCTTCTTGAAAAACAAGAAGTTGATTCTCGGCGCAGTAGTTGCTATCATTGTAATTATTGCAGGTATTTTCGTTTACAACAATCAGATTGCTGGTCCACGTGAGGACAAAGCAAGTACTATGTTAGGCAAAGGTCAGACTTATTTCAACAATGAAATGTATGATCAGGCTCTCAATGGCGATGGTGCTGGCTTTGTAGGTTTTGCAAAAATTGCAAGTGACTACAGCGGCACAAAAGCTGCAAATCTGGCCAATCTCTATGCAGGTCTTTGCTATGCAAACCTTGGCAAGTGGGCTGAAGCACAGAAAAGCCTTGATGCTTTTTCTTCTAAAGGTGATCAGATGATTAGTCCTGCAGCACAAGCAGCTTTAGGTGATGCTTATGCACATCTCAACCAGTTCGACAAAGCAGTGGAAGCATTTAAGAAGGCTGCAAGCATGGCTGATGACAAGGCACAAGACGATGCAAACAACAGTCTCTCTCCTACTTTCCTCATCAAAGCAGGTGAAATTCTTGAAAGCCAGGGAAAGAAGGCCGACGCTTTGAGCATCTACCAGGACATCAAGAAAAAATATGTAAACTCTATGCTCGTTCAGAGTTCAGAGATTGATAAATACATCGAAAGAGCTTCCAACTAATTATGGCAACAGCACTTCATAATTTATCAGACTACGACTTTACCAAGGTGCCAGACGCAAGCAATATGTGCTTTGGCATCGTGGTAGCAGAATGGAATCCTGAGGTAACAGGTGCCTTGCTTGACGGAGCTGTCAAGACTTTGGAAAAGCATGGCGCTCTTTCTGAAAACATTCATGTAAAGACTGTTCCTGGCAGCTTTGAACTCATCTATGGTGCTCACCAGATGGTACTCAACGGTGGTTACGATGCTGTCATCATACTTGGATGCGTCATACGCGGTGAAACTCCACATTTCGACTATATCTGTCAAGGAGTTACCTATGGTATAGCTCGCTTAAATGCCACACAGGAAATCCCTGTCATCTATGGCCTGTTAACAACAAATGACCTGAAGCAGGCTCAAGACCGCTGTGGTGGCAAACTTGGCAACAAGGGTGACGAATGTGCTATTGATGCTATTAAAATGGCAAAATTCTAAATATATATATATAATAATAACGTACTATATATAATAAGGTATATGAAACTATATCAGTTATTACAATCATTCGAATTTGAAGAGTTATTCCCTGCAGTGAATGAAATGTATCCAAATGCGTACCTGCATCGCGATATATTTGAAAAAGCATTCAACATGCTTTGCAACATCCAGCCTGTAGTTTCGAAGAAAACCATCAGATACGAACTTAAGGAAGATCCAAATAGCAAGGATATGATTGTGGGAGCAGATGACACCAGTTTCAATACAACCTGGGATGCTTGCCTCGGTAAAGAAATAAAAAAAGGAAAGGGTGCAAACCTCAATGATGAAGAATTAGCAGCCAATTGCCTGCTCAATATACTCTTCCTTGGCCGACACCCTCTAAGTTTTGAAAAAGACTACCGAAAACTTTTCAAGTAGTCTTTATTCTGCAAGATTGATAATCAATTCACATAAGCATTAGACCTCATCCTCATCGGATGAGGTTTTTTGTTGCTCATTAGTATTATCATCATCTTCTTCATCACTACCTGTATCCAATTTGGTATCTTTACCTACGGAAACAGCACCCATACGAGAGATTTTAACGACCAAAGGCACATACTCATCACTTGTTACATCAGGAGATCCAACACTTCCTGCAAAAACCAGGTTATTACCCTCAGCCTGTACATAGACCAAACCAAGCAATGCCCCATTTTGCTGGGTATTCTTATCTAAATATCCCGTAAAATCGGTCTTCAGAAAGGTACGATTAAAAAATTCAGTACCATCCTTACGCAGAATTCTAACCGTAATCTTATTATCAATATATTTGGTATTATCATCACCGACAGCTAAAGGCAAACTATTGTCTGCTTCACGCTTAACTATGACTTTATAGGTTGAACCCTGCCATTCAACCTCACGAGCCTGTTCATATCCACTCATCTGCTGAGTTTTCTTTGGCTTTGGAGCCTGAGGCTTTGGAGCGATGATAACATCACTTTTTTTCTTTTCACTGCAAGATGTGAAGCCTGTGACAAGACATGCAGCCAAAAGTAAAGGAAATATTCTATTCATCATTACATTTTTATAGATTATGTGGCAAAATTAAGAAAAAATTATCAATTGACAAAAAAAACAGAATAAAAAAAGCACCCTCTTTCACAAGAGAGTGCTTCTTAATCTTTTTACTAACTAAAAACCTATTGTTCTCACACGATATTATAAAAGTTCAGTTTATGAATTCTAATCGTTTATATAGACACTTTGAAAGCAGAAAGGTTTAATACGAAATTGATTTTTCTTCGTATTTAACATATTTCAACACAAAAAACAATCTTTCAAAGTGGTATTTAAAAGAAGAAAAAGTACCCATTATAAAAGATTATCAATTAAAAAGAAACAAAAGAAAAAAAATAATTTGGTTTTTCGAACATTTTGATGTAACTTTGCATTCAAAACAAGACAATTCGTATGAAAAAGTTATTTTTTTTATTATTAATTGCTATCATATACACCTTTTCCTCTTGCTCAGAAAAGAAAACAGAGGAAAAGAAGACTATCATTGATACTATTCCTATGATGGTAATGCAGATACAAAAATGCAACAGACTTTACACGACAGAAATACATGTCCATAAAATAGTAACTCATGACGACCAACTGAAATTGAAAGGCTCTATATTCAAAAAAGATTTCAATATCAATGTACCAGGTTCCAACAGAAAAGTTGCAATTCCGATGGATGCTACATTAAAAGCATACATAGATTTCAATGATTTTGGGGCACAGAACATCAGCAGAAAGAATGAAAAAATAGAGATTACATTGCCAGACCCCAAAATAATGCTCACAAGCAGCAAAATAGATCATGAAGGAGTCAAGCAGTTTGTTTCTCTCACCCGACGTAACTTTAGCGATGCTGAACTCAGTCTATATGAACAGCAGGGCCGGGAAGGAATCATCAAGGACATTCCCAATATGGAAGTCATTGAAACAGCAAGACAAAATGCTGCCAACATTCTAATTCCTATGCTCATAGAAATGGGATTCAAAGAAGAAAATATAAAGATAACTTTTAGAAAGAAATTTTCTTTGGACGATCTCAAGACTATCTTGGACAATTCGACTATCGAAAAGAAAACGAACTAAAGAAACAGATTTAAAGGCCTGCTTTTAGTCATTATCGAGGATACTAATTAGGTAAAGTTTACCTGATAGAATAAAGATTATAAAAATGAAGAGAATAGAAATCATCATTATATTAGTACTTGTCATTATAATAGGTGGAAGTCTATATTGGTTGGCAAGAGATACTCATGTGGAAGGAGAAAACGTGGGGCAGACACAACTGTCTCCTACACAAATCCGCACTATAGAGAACATCGGGCAATGGGAATTTCTATCAATCAGTGACGAAGAACTCATTGATACAACAAGGCATGGCTTCTTCGGTGACGATAAGTTAGTACGTATCTATTATGGTACACTTCGGCTTGGCATTGATATGAAAGAAGTAAAGGAAGGTTGGATAGAAACAGAGAAAGATACGATTGTCTGTACACTACCTCCAATCAAATTACTGGATCATAATTTTATTGACGAAGCAAAAACCCAGTCTTTTTTTGAAACCGGTGACTGGACAGGAAAAGACAGACAAAAACTTTATGAGCGAGCTTACAATGCAATGAGAATACGATGCTTATCAAATACAAACATATCAACTGCAGAAGAAAATGCTCAGATTCAATTCTACAAGATGCTCAAGGCTATGGGATTTACAAATGTAAAAGTTAGATTTGAAGAAGAACATAAGAAATAAGTGTTAGGACAAATAGTCACTTTCCAAAACTTCAATTATAAAAACTGAACTTTCGCATATCAGGAAGTTAAAGGAGTTAAGGAAGTTAAGGAGTTAAGACGTATGTCTTGCAGCTTAATAACTACGCCAAAAAGACTATTGTCTTAACTCCTCAGCGACCGTAGGGAGCGATAACTCCTTTAACTTCATTAACTTCTGAACTTGCGAAACTTGAATAAAAATATAATCACGTAATAATAATAAGGTAAATTAAGAGAGACTTATGGATGCAATCAACGATTTTTTCTTAGCTTTCAGTTCATTCCTTTGGGGATGGCCTATGATTATCCTTCTGTTAGGAACCCATATATTCCTGACTGTCCGATTACGTTTTCCGCAACGTAAGATATTGAAAGCTATCAAGCTTTCCTTCAAGAAGGATAAGAACGCAACAGGAGACGTATCACAGTTTGGTGCCCTGGCTACAGCGCTTGCTGCAACTATCGGAACAGGTAATATCATCGGTGTTGCCACGGCCATTGCGCTGGGTGGTCCGGGTGCTGTACTATGGTGCTGGTTTACAGGTGTATTTGGTATATCCACAAAATATGCAGAAGGATTACTTGCAGTAAAATATCGAGTAAAAACGAGACGAGGACGCATGCTGGGTGGACCTATGTATGCATTAGAGAAAGGATTGGGCTGGAAATGGCTAGCCATTCTTTTTGCAATCTTTGCTGCATTGGCTTCTTTTGGAATAGGAAGTACCGTACAGGCTAATGCTATATCTTCTCTGGTAGAAAACCAATATGGAATATCACCATACATTACGGGAGCCATCGTTACTATTCTTGGTGCAGCCGTAATTCTCGGTGGTGTAAAGACAATCTCAAAAGTATGCGGTATGTTAGTCCCTTTCATGGCACTCTTCTATGTCATCGGATGCATATACATCCTCTTTGTCAACCATGCCTATCTGTTGCCTGCCCTCAAGGTTATTCTGGAGTCAGCCTTTACTACCAAAGCTGCAGGAGGCGGCTTTGCGGGTAGCACATTGATGATGGCTGCACGTTATGGTATCGCACGTGGTCTTTTTTCTAATGAGTCTGGTTTGGGATCTGCCCCTATAGTCGCAGCTGCTGCTCAAACCCGCAATCCTGTACGCCAGGCATTGGTATCTTCAACCGGTACTTTCTGGGACACTGTCATCATCTGTGCGTTAACAGGATTAGTCATTACCTCCAGTATCATTGCCTATCCAGATATAGACTACCATAATGGCGCAGCACTTACCAAAGCCGCATTCAGTAAAATCCCTTATATCGGTGCCCCTCTTTTAACTTTCGGACTGGCGACTTTTGCTTTCAGTACGACATTAGGATGGAGCTATTACGGAGAGCGTTGCGTGGAATATCTTAAGGGCAAAAAGTGGATGTTATGCTATCGAATGCTATACATCGCAAGTATCTTTGCAGGAAGTGTTATCAGCCTCGGTCTCGTGTGGAACATAGCAGACTGCATGAATGCACTCATGGCCATTCCAAACCTGGTATCCCTGCTATGCCTCAGCGGAATTATCGTACACGAAACCAGAAAGTATCTCTGGAGAGACAGACTTGATAGAGATATGGAAGAAAACGAGATAGAGGAACTGGAAGAAATCGAAAAAATTCAACCACAAATGGAAGAAGAACATCCAAAGAAATAAAGTTCTTGCATCCATATAAACAAAATTGTCCTGACTACATCACGCAGCCAGGACAATTCTTTTTACTAAATCAACAAAAACTAATAAAATTTTATTCAACCTAAACCTAAAAACTTACTTTCTACCGAGAAACTGAATACCTACAGAAATTCAGCTATAACCTATACTTTACCTATATGAAAAACCTAAAACCTTTTTCTGATTGCAAAGGTACGGCAAAAAGTAATAAGTTGGATGCATTTATATTAGTTTTTTGCACTTTTACTTGAGCAAACGTTTGCACAACTCTTTGCACTATAGTCGTTAACATGACGAATATCACGCCAAAGACATTATGCAAAAAATATCAGCTATCAGTCATGCTTATACTGTAAATGCCTCATCGGATGTCCCCCCCATGTAGAATCATTTACATAAACAAAGCCAAGACGCTGATAGAGAGCCTCAGCTTTAGGATTACCTTTATCGACAAGCAAACCGACTGTTGGTATTCCAAGTTCTGCCCCACGCTCAATAGTAGCCTGAAGCAACTGAGAAGCAATGCCCTTTCCACGGAAATTACTGGAGACGGCGAGACTGTCAATATAGAACTCACCATCCTCTGTCTCATCAGTCATGCCAGTATAATCAATTCCGAAAGCTTCCAATGCTGCTTCATAGAATCGGCGACGGAGCTGATGGAGTTTACCACCATCATAAGCAACACAGATACCAGCCAATATGCCACCAGAGGTATAGGCAGCCAAGACATTACGATAACTATATTGGCTATCTTCCATCTCGACCAAACGGGTCATCATGCGATGAAAGTCAACCAATGTATGCTTAGGTCCAGCAAAGTTTTGACAACACTCTGCATTCATCGCCTCCATGATAAGCGATGCTATATGAGAAGCCATGTCAGGCGTAGCATTTTCTATTTTTATCTTCATAATGCTTGCAAAGATAAACAAAATAACCAAGACTAACGAATTTTGTCTTGGTTATTTTTTTAAAGATATTGTGAAAAACAAAAAAATCGGTTTTGTTAGCGTTTAACAACCTCTATTTCAGTACTTCCTGGTTTATATAAATAACCTGTACAAAGAGGAGCATCCACCTTAAAAGCTTTCCATGTAAGCTTAGACCAGTCTATTTGACTCGTACTCTGCGCTATAGGAACTTGCGGTATCAGACTACCATCCCTCACTAAAATAATACAAGGAACAGGCTTACTTACATTAGGCAGACCAAATTTCTCTGAATATGCAGCAACTTCTTCTGCGGTAGGAATTGCGATATTCTGATACCCACCTTCATAAACTTTTCCATTCTGATAATCTATCCACTTTCCCGCAGGAAGATATACAGAACGCTGATGCCCTCTCTCTAAAAGCGGAGCAACCAGGATTTGGGAGCCAAACATATATTCGTCCTCAACAAGCCACGCTCCAGCATCATGAGGAAACTCTACGAAAAGCGCTCTAACCATAGGCAGTCCTTTGTCAGAACACTCCTTGGCCTGTGTAAACACATACGGCATCAGTTGATATTTCATTTCTGCACATGTGCGGAATGCATCAGTAAAATCCTTGCTAATCAGCCAAGGTTCTGTAGGAGGTGCACCATGTGCACGAGTATGTGAACTCAAAAATCCAAATGGCAACCAGCGGCGATAAAGATCATCAGGACTCTGAGTAACAAATCCGCCCATATCATGACTCCAGAAAGAGAAACCACTCAAACCAAAGCTCAAGCCACCCCTAAGATCGCCTAACATACCAACACTTCCCACTTCGTTAGTGGCAGCATCACCACCCCAATGCAAAGGGTATCTCTGACTTCCTGCCCATGCACTGCGGGCCCAAATAACACCCTCCTGCTCTTCAGAATTAGATTTTACGGCTTCCCAAAGTGCCTGATTATATCTCAACGGATAAAGATTATGTTCATAAAAACCAGTTTTACCGCTTGCATAAAGTCCGTCATAAGGAGCAGCCTCTCCAAAATCACACTTGATTACACTTACACCTTGTTTTATAAGACGAGCAATCTTATCTTGATACCAAGAGATTGTTTTAGGATTACTCAGATCAAGCACGGCATCCTCATAATTCAAGGTACCATTCGCATTACGGACTGCCATCCCTTCATCCACTAATTCATGGAAATAACGGTTTTTAGGAGTAAAATATGGTAACTGCCAAAGACAAGTATGGAACCCCTCTTTTTTCAAGGCTTTCAACATACCCACTGGATCTTTAAAACGATCTTTAGAAAACTCATAGTCACACTGCCAGTCTACTCCAAACCAACCTGTATCAAAATGAATCACATCAGCCGGTATATGGTTGTTTCTTAACTGATGAGCGATTTCCAAACCTTCTTTCTGAGAGAAATAAGAAATGCGGCTCATCCAAGTACCGAAAGTCCAAAGCGGCAACATGGGTGATTTACCTGTCACGTGCGTATATTGGTCCAGAATATCTTTAGGTTCGCCAAAGAATATAAAGAAATCCATGACCTCATCGCCCATGAACAAACGCTGTGCACCGATATAACTTGCTCCGAAATCCGCTGTTGTAGGAGCAGACGTATGCATAAAAAATCCATATCCCCTATTAGAGAAATAAAACGGAACCGGCTTATACATACCATCAGTTTCCGGTCCTTGAGGATCTACGACAGAGATATTTACCTTCTGCCCCACCTTGTTGAGGGAAGTAAAACTTTCACCACATCCATAGATTCGCTCACCTGGAGAAAGCAAAAAAACAGGATTGATACTACGAGAATTATCGCTTCCACGCTTAATAAAATTGAACGGTAGAAGTTTTACTTGCGTACTGTCATTATCAACAATATGACGGGTTTGAGTAAGTATCTTTCCTTGTGCATCTCGTAAGATCAAGCGGAATGGGTATTTCTGTATCTCCAGTTCACCACTTTCATTCTTATATACGATACTTTTTGCCGATGCAGAAGTATTCCAACTTCCTTTGCCAATACGATTGTTACTATTGCCTGCATTTCCAGCAATAAAATCAGGTGCAAACATTGGATCTTCAGCATCGTTCATTTTCGGTTCTATCGGTGAAGTAAAAATAGTAACCCGTAAGGAACGATTACTTATTTTCTGTATTTTGATTTTCAAGTTGGGATCGTTATCATACTGAGTATCCGGAAAATCAAGCATCTGCATACGAACTGGCCAGTAACCATTCAGATTAAAAGCTTGACGGGGAGCCAGACGATAACGCTTCCAGTTCAGCAATCCTTCGCCTTTATTCGTATCAAATCCTGCAATACTATCAGCGAGGAAATAGGTATTTGCCAAATCACAGAAGTCGCCCGACATATCGGGAGCCTGACATTGCAGGTACTCTATGCCATTATTAGTTTTCAATTGCGCCTGACTCGTTATAACAGAAGCCAAAGCGCATAGGGTTAAAATTGATTTTTTCATGATTTCAATATAATTATTAAAAGTAATCAGAGGAAAATCCCCCTGATTACTAAAAATTTAGAATTAGAATATTTCTTTCCGATTGAGAATTTCAATATAATTACTTTCTCATTTAGAAATTCAATATCGCTTCTTTCAGATCAGGCGCCTGTGCTTTAAGTGTACCTTTTCCTTTCAGAACTACGATGCATTTACCAAAGAATGCCTTACGCTTCGGATCGGTAAAACGCTCCAAAGAGGTTTGACATCCATTATCTGTTCCAAGAATGTGGGCATCAGATGAGAAGAAAATCTGATTTTCAGCACGAGGACAAAGATTGCCATCCTTATCCACGACATTTACTTCTACGAAAGTTGTTGGCTCTGAAGAACCATATACAAGATTGCCTTGATAGGTATTTTTCAAAACAATATGATCAGGAGCTCCAGCAGTCTGAATAGATTGAACAGCTACCTGCTTTCCATTCTTTCTTGCGACGACCTTCACTTCTCCCGGTTCAAATTTTACTCGCCACACCACATGATATTCCGTAGATTTCTCATATTCCTTGCCTACATTATCAGCCTTAAAAATCCGTTTTTTACGAATACCCTGACTCTTTCCATTCACAAAGAGTTCTACCTCGTCAGCATGGTTGTAATAACACCACATATCAATCGTCTGACCCGGAATCCAATTCCAGTGTGGGAAAAGATGGAGAACATTCTTCTGCGTCCACTCACTCTGATACATATAATAGCTATCCTTAGGAAGACCCGCTAAATCGATAATTCCAAAATAGCTACTGCGAGCAGGATAAGCATACGGAGTCGGTTCGCCAATATAATCAAAACCCGTCCAGATAAACTGTCCTCCTACGAAATCGTTATGCTTCACAACATCCCAGGTCTCCTCGTGGGTACTACTCCAGGAAGCATGCATATTATCATAAGCAGAACATTTATAAGAAGGATCACTATATGGTAACCACCATGCTTTAGGAGCAGTATAGATACTATCACTTGGCATCATGTAATAACCGCGTGTCTGCAATGCTGATACACTTTCTGAAAGGATGAACGGTTTGTTAGGGAAATTCTTCGGCACATCCTTGACCCACTGGTGATGATAATTGAATCCGATGACGTCGATGGCACCACTCTTAAAGAGATGATTCTTCGGATCAGGCTCATTACAACCAGCAGTTACAGGACGACAGCCCCATGGATCATGCTCCTTAACAATGCTGGCAAGATGCTGGGTAAGAAGCGAATTGACACTCAGTTCATCACTATGTGCCAGAGAAGAAGCATCATGACCGGCATTCAGAATCAGGTTGGCCTGTTCCAGAGTAAGCGTATCAGCAGCTGCATCCGACCATTGTTCCAACACCTCGTTGCCTATACTCCACATGATAATGCTCGGATGGTTACGGTCACGCTTTACCAAATCGGAGAGATCGCGTTGATGCCATTCATCAAAAAAACGTGCATAATCGCCATTTGATTTCTTACGACGCCACATATCGAAGCTCTCATCCATCACGAGAATACCCATCGAATCACACATATTCAAGAGTTCAGGAGCAGGAGGATTATGACTACTTCTGATGGCATTTACCCCCATATCCCTGAGAATAGTGAGTTTACGATGCATAGCATCCTCATTCAGGGCCGCTCCCAGACATCCGAAATCATGATGCTCGCAGACACCATTGATCTTGATATTTTTTCCATTCAGGAAGAAACCTTTCTTGGCATCAAACCTCACATCCCGGAAGCCAGTAGTAGTTGTAACCTCATCGACTACCTTTCCATTAGCCACTAATTCACTTTTCAAGGTATAAAGGTATCCCTTTCCAATATCCCAGCGATGCGGATTCTTAACCTTGAGTTTCTGTTCCTGACTCCCCTGGCTTCTTGCCACCACTCTTCCATCGGCATCGTAAATGGTATTTCTTACAGAAATCTTTAACTTTTGATCAGTAGTCAGAAAATCCACCTTTACCTTTACATCACCTTTCGGAGTGGTAGAAACATATTGTCCCCACTGAGGAATATATGCCGCTTTCATAGTCTTGGTAATCCAAACATGGCGATAGATACCGCACCCAGAATACCAGCGGCTGTTCGGTTGGTCGCTGTTATCTACCTTCACGGCAATTACGTTATCGCCCTCCTTATTAATATAAGGTGTAAGATCGTATTCAAAAGTGCTATATCCATAAGGACGTGTACCGAGTTTATGTCCATTGATGAAGACGGTGGAGTTCATATATACACCATCAAAGGTGATGGTAAAGCGGTCGTACTTTTCATGAGAATTCAGAGAGAAATGCTTGCGATACCATCCAATACCTCCCGGAAGAGCTCCACCACTGGCACCCGAAGGATTTGATGGAGAGAAGTCACCCTCTATCGCCCAATCGTGAGGTAGATTTAAACTTCGCCAATGCCCATCAGAATACGCAGTTTTCTGCATACCGGAACTATCGGCTAAAATGAAAAGCCAATCTTTATCAAAAGACTGATGTTCGCGGGCACTCATCTGAAGAGCGAAAAGTCCACTCATCAAAGCTAAGCTAAATATTTTTTTCTTATTCATTCTTATCAACAAAAAATCCCACAGATTGCACGGATTTTCACAGATTTATCTTCTCTGGGATAACAACAAAAGTTCTGTGGAATCTGTGGAATCTGCGGGAGATTAGATTATTTCAATTTAACAGTAACAGTCTGTCCTGCATACTTTACCATCTTTCCCTTAGGCGCCTTATCGAGGCTTATGCCCTGATTTTTTTGAGCCTGAACCAGGACTATATTGAAGCGACGCTTCTGAAGCATACCATCGAAACTACCCTTGCGGGCACCCACAGTGAGGGTCTTCTGTGCATCATTATACTGGAAATCAATAGTAGCGTACTTACCCTTCTCGTAGTTGTAATTGGTTCCTTCATCTTCATAAAGCGTATAAGAACCATCCTTGCCGGCATATACATAGAGGTCGATAAGTTCCGGTTTCTTCTGGTCACTCCATTCCATCTCAGGACCTATTGGAAGTATTGCACCTTCTGGTACGAATACAGGAATCTTCTCGTATGGAGCCTCAGCCACAATAGTCTGACCTCCTGCATAGTATTTACCTGTATAGAAATCATACCATCCCTTCTGCTTAGGCAGATATACATTACGGGAATACTTCTGATACTCACCCACTGGACAAGCCATCAAAGCTGATCCGAACATCCATTGATCTTTGATATCATAGATTTTATCATCGCCATTGAAATCCATAACCAATCCACGCATCATGGTATAGTCTTTGAAATGAACCATACCGGCCATACTATAAAGATATGGCATGAGACGATAACGGAGTTTGTCGTAATAAACGATACTCTTGTAAGCAGGATGGTCTGCCGGTGCAATATTCCACACCTCACGAGTAGGCCACTGACCATGAGCACGATATAAAGGAACGAAGCAACCAAACTCATTCCAACGAGCCTGCAACTCTCTCCACTCCTTCAGATCAGCATTTTCTTTACCCGTCTTGTCAAACTCCTGCTGAGCAGCCACATAGCGGTTTTCTACACAGAAACCACCCTGATCCATACCCCAGAAAGGAAGACCCGCCATAGAATAATTCAAGCCAGCAGTCATCTGAGCACGCATATCCTCCCAACGGGTAGCGATATCACCCGACCAGGTAGCAGTACTGTAACGCTGTTCTCCTGCAAATCCAGAACGAGTCAGAAGGAAGACGCGCTGATTAGGATTTACGCTGCGCTGACCATGATAGATGGCATCGGCATTCACGATACTATAAGCATTGAAATATTCTGTAGATGTACCGAGTGCCGTAGGACCAGAAAGAGCCTTGCGATACCACATCGGAGTACAGTCACGAACGTTTGGCTCAGAAGCATCCATCCACCAAGCGTCAATTCCAAACTTATACTTAGAGTAAAGTTTTTCGTCCATCTGTCGCCAGAACATCTTTCGGGCACCAGCATCATAAGCATCATAGAAAGAACCGCGGAAGCCGAGCCAGTCGTGAATATCATCCTTGATGGCCTGATGATACATCCAGCCCTTGGCATCCAATTCCTTATAATTCTTTACGGTATCATAGAACTTAGGCCAGACAGAAATCATGAAGCGACCATTCATCGCATGCACGCTATCGAGCATAGCCTGCGGATTAGGGTAACGGCTCTTCTCAAATTCATGGCTACCCCAAGAATCGAGTGGCCAGTAGTTCCAGTCCTGTACGATATTATCTACAGGAATATGCAGGTCGCGGAACTTCTTCAGATTGCTCTCGATATCCTCACTGCTCTGATAGCGCTCACGGCTCTGCCAGAAACCAAGTGCCCACTTAGGATACACAGAAGCCTTACCAGTAAGAGTGCGATAACCAGAAATTACCTCATCGAGATTCTCGCCAGCAATGAAGTAGTAATCCATATCAGGAGACATCTCGCTCCAGATGCTCAATTGCTTCTTCTCCTCCTCAGAACGAGGAGCAGCTACACGAAGGCCACAGTAGGATACATCACCATCCGGCTGCCATTCTATGCGAATAGGAGTCTTCACACCTTTCTGAATAGCTGTTTCAAATTTGAAGGAATTAGGATTCCAAGCAGTACGCCAACGCTCAGGGACAACCAACTTGCCGTCGATATAGATTTTCATATAGCCAGCGTAGTAGAGGATAAACTGATAGAAGCTATTGGTAGGTGCCTCTACGTAACCCTCGTAAACGACCTTGGAACCATTCAAAGCAAATCCCTTAGGCAGATTCTGAATACCTCCCTTATCTGTCTGATTACATATTTCAGAAGCCTCAGGCATAGCATATTCAAAATAGATACTGTCTTCACCACGAACAATTTTCTGTCCATTCTTATCTACGTATGTACCTGTAAGTTGTCCTTCCTTTCCATCCTTGTCATAGAGTTTAAAGGCACGGTTCAACTGGAGATAATCGTCAGGATTACCCCATCGGCAGTATGAATAAGAATCCCAGAGGATACCATAGTTTTTATTAGAGATAACGAAAGGAACACTTACCTTAGTATTATATTGGAAGAGGTCTTCGTTCTTTCCCTTCATATTCAGTTCTTCACTCTGATGCTGGCCAAGTCCATAGAAAGCCTCGTTGTCTGGACTTTCGAAGAGGGCATGCCATGACCATCCATGCTTTTGCTCCTCAGGAACCTTAGCGATATTAACCCCGATTTCACGATCAGGTACCGTGAAAGGCTTAAAAGTCTTACCACCCTGAGCCACCTCATTGAGGAGTACATTTCCCTTGAGATCATAGAAAGTAATCTGACCAGTAGCCTCGTTCAATACGGCACGCATGGCTGCAGTTGTGATAATCAGATGATCTCCCTGCTCCTCTACCTTATAATTGGTCTTACTCGTCTGAGGCACAATAATAAGACTCTGCTTATTACGGAAAGATTGCTCCGCAGTAGCTTGTACGCGGATAATTCTATCACTTACTATCTGTAAGCGAATCTGATTAGGACCGAAATTCTGATGCTGTTTCAACTGGACTGTCAGGAAATTGGCATTCTGCAAATATCCTGCTGCTGAAAGAGAGCCTGCACTCATCATCAGAGCAGCTGAAATCAAAAATGTCTTTGTTATATTCATTGTTTAAAGTATATATGATTGCTATTTATAAATTTTAAAATATATGATTCCTTTATTATAGTCTATATGTTCCTTAATTATAGACCACATATTCCTTAATTATAGACAGTATAATTGCCCAAAATATACAGAACTGCTGCAAAATTAAAATATAAAAATGAATAATCAACAATATTTTGTTTCCAAAATAAGCACAAAATGTTAACCGAAAGTTATTTGTACGAAAGTGACAGAACCAGGAAAACAAAACATACACACAAAAACAACAAAACTACACCTAATTAATAAAGACTACCATTGATACTGCATCTAACTGCATGAGATAAGAAAAAAAATGAATCGGTCTGCTACTATATGTGATAAGAAAAAGCACTAACCGGTCTGCTACTATATAAGATAAGAAAAGGGTACCCTGATACAGCGTTTTACTGCATGAGAGTACCCTTTGTGGGATTCTGGAATGTAATTATCCAAATATCTTTTTCTTATATTGAGAAGGAGTCATTCCATATTCATCCTGAAAATACTTAGAGAAGTATCTTGGATTATTGAAACCTACCTTATAAGCAATCTCGCTGACGGTATAATCACCGGTACGCAACAGTTCTTCTGCCCAATGGATTCTCTTGGCACGCAGATACTCGGAAGGAGTAGTACCCGTAAGAGATACCATGCGCTTGTAGAGTTGCACACGAGAGATGCACAGATGAGAACTCATAGATTCCACACCCGTATCCGGATCACCCATATTATCGCGGATATAGATATCCACATTTCTCAAGAATTTCTTGCCGCCCTCTGTCATCACATATTCCTGCACAACCGGAGCACCTTCTTCTGCCTGAGCAGTTGGGGTACCGTTGCCCTGCTGATTACCAGGCTGATAAATATCAGAGTTCATTGAATCAACTGCAGACAAAGATCCATCTGAAGCAAAAGTACCCATAGACATGCCATGACCATGGAAGGTACCCTCATCAGAAGAACCAGAAGACAAGGCATCATGCCCAGTTGCAAATGTAGCAGAAAGAGGCTGAGCGTTGCTAAAATTGGCATTTTTTCTCTTTGCCCATTTCATGAGATTTCTGATACGCAGATTGAGCAAGTCTATATCGAAAGGCTTTGTTATATACTCATCTGCACCATTTTCCAATCCCTCTTTCTTGTGTTCAGAAGCCAGTCGGGCTGTCAGCACAACAAATGGGATATCAGCGGTCAACTCATTTCCCTTTGCCAACTTACAGAGTTCGTTGCCATCCATCTCCGGCATCATGACATCACTCAGAATAATGTCAGGCAAAGGTTGGGTCTGCAGTTTTTCCCACGCTTCCTTACCATTTACGGCTTCCTCTACCACATAATTCTCAGAAAGAACTTCGCTCATAAACTCACGGAAGTCATCACTATCATCCACCAACAGAACCTTTGGTTTTAGAGATACAACGGTCTCTTCTGACGGAACTGTTGAGGAGCTGTCTAATGGAACGTTGGAAGAACCAACTGATGCGACAGATGAGGAACCTACTGATGCGACAGGTGAAGAACCACCTGATGCGACAGATGAGGAACCATCGGATGGAACTGTTGTAGTTCCATTAGTTTGAATTGAAGATTCTGCAGAAGAGGCAACTGAGGATTCAGAAGAAGAACCAAGAGTTGCAGATGTAGCAGATGCAACCAAGGCAGAAGATGCAGAAGATGCGGCAACTACCGGATTTACTTGTCCATCCTGCGACTTTCCGATAGAACTATCCTGTCTCAGCGGAATATTGACAGTAAAGACAGTTCCGCCACCAGGATTGTCTGCTACAGTTACATTTCCGCCATGCAGGTCGGCAAACGCCTTGACCAGGTTGAGTCCAATGCCACTTCCGCCGTAAGGCTGCATTTCCGTACCGTTCACCTGATAGAAGCGGTCAAAGATATGGCGCTTATCCTCATCACTGATGCCTTTGCCTGTATCAGCTACCTGAATCTGGAGAACATCTTTGGCAGAGCCATTGATCACCAGTTCCTTCACTACAGACAGACTGACCGTTACACTACCATGATCTGGCGTAAACTTATATGCATTGCTCAACAGATTGTTGACGATTTTACCCAACTTATCTACATCAAACTCCATGAGCAACTGAGATACAGATGAAGTGAAATTCAATCTTATTTTATTGTTTGCCAACAACTGGAATGAGCGGCAAATGTTCTCCACATAAGATACCACTTCCACCAGCGTCAGGGTTAGCTTGCCCTCACTCTGTTCGATTTTTCTAAAGTCGAGTATCTGGTTTACCAATTGCAGAAGCCTATCAGCATTGCGATGAATCATCTCCAGTTTATGTCTCTTGACTTCATCCTCCTCTTTCTTGATCATATTGAGGAGTGGAGAGATAATCAGGGTAAGCGGCGTACGGAGTTCGTGACTCACATTGGTAAAGAAGTTGAGTTTCAACTCATTGAGTTCTCTATCCTTTCTGATATTCTCCTCCATTTTTTCTTTTTCAAAAATTATTTTCTGCTTTTCGATAGTTCTCTTACGATAGAAATAGAAGAGTAAGAAAGCAAGACATACATACAGCAAATACGCCCATATTGAGAGATAGAAAGGAGGATTTACATCAATGATCATCTCGCTGACATCATCGCCTACCGTTCCATCCCCGTTCACAACCTTCACCTGCAAGGTATAGGTATCTGGTGAGAGATTGGTAAAAGTAACTTCCGGCCTACCCAGCGGAGTCATCATCCATTTATCTGTGACTCCCTTCATGCGATACATAAATCGGTTGCGTGAAGGCACAGTTACGTCTGTAGAAGCCAGTTGGATGGTAAAGGCATTTTCCTTATAGCTGAGATTGAGTTTTCGGCACTCATCCAAAGCCTTGTCAAAAACCACTCTTCCCTCATATTCCTCGCCAGCGGCCAGCGGGTGGTCGAAGAGAACCAGACCGCTGAAGAGTGCTTTTACATGCTTCTGAGGCTTACGTTCCATCTGAGTATCAATGATATTGATGCCATCCTGACCACCCACTATCAATTTACCTTCTTGGGTCAAGAAGGCAGCACGATAATTGAAATGTCCGTTTTGCAATCCGTCCATATAATTATAGCTGGTCATGTTTACTTCCCATTTTCCACGATTATCCTTGGATAATTTTACATGACTCACGATAAATTCAGATACTAGCCAGATAGTATGCGCTTTGTCTTCTACAACGGCACAGCCCACGGCACCCTGGGTACCATTCTGATCGTTGAGGATTTCCATCTGCCCAGTCTTTGGATCATACATGGTGACACCGGCTGGTGTAGCCATCCAGAAGAGACCGCGACTGTCGCAAATGGCATGGTTGATTCCCGGACTCGGGAACGATCTTCCTCCCTTGGCTGTCAGATAGTTGGTCATCTTATAGGTATCCACATTCATCACCGTCACGTTCTGCGAATGCCCTATGAGTACATCCCCATTGGCCATAGGCGCAAGCGAATTGATATAATTGGAAGGTATCTTAGAATTTTCGATTTTGAAAGTCTTAAAAGTTTCCTTCTGGGTATCCATTATCTGAAATCCACCGCCCAGAGTACCAATCATCAGGCGATGGTGCTTGTCTTCAGCCAATGCCCAGACACTTTGCAGTGCAAGTCCATTCTTTGACATCTGATAAGCCTTCCATTGTCCGTTGCGATAACAGGTCATGCCGCCATTGAAGGTACCGAAGTACATAGAACCGTCGCTCATCGTTATACTGCTCACTACGACATCCGATTTCAATCCAGTCTGAGCCTTTCCATAAAGAATTTGCTCACCTGTATTTGGATTGTAGCAGATGATGCCTGCATCATTGGTTCCGCACCAGTAATTGCCCAACTTATCCTGCGTGATGGTGCAGACATCACCCAGATAGATGGTTGAAAACTTGGTAGAAGAAGGCGAATAATAAGCAACACCATTCTTGTTGGTACCAATCCATACAGCATCGTTCCTGTCGATGATAACTTTTTGCAAGGAGTTGTCAGGAATGCTTCCAGTCATTCCCTCTCTCTTTACATATTGCTTACATTTCTTTCTCTCCAGGTCGAGAACAAACAAGCCATCATGATCCGTAGCAATCCATAGTCTATTTTTTCTGTCATAGGCAATATCCCTAATCAGGATTTTATTGTCTGTAGGCATACTGATGCCGAGCGATTTGATAAAAGTGCCCATCCCGTCATACCATTTTTTGCGAAGGGAGGAATAGATATATACGAAATCATTGGAGAGTACCCAGTAGTTATTATGACAGTCGATAAAGGTATAAACAGTTTCATCCTTGATATGACAGGTTTGGGTAAGATGACGGTTCACCCAGAGCACCTTACCTTTCAATCCATCTACCCGACAAAGCGTTCCGTTTCTGAAAGAAAAGACTGCAGTACCCTGCTGTTCCGTGACACAAGACACTTCCTTCTGATCTTTCACTCCCAACTGCGCAAAGCTGAAGAATTTATGCTTCATCGTCTTTGTATCGAGGAAGAATACACCCTTACCATACATCACGAACCACATATTCTTATTAGCCTCTATGAATACTTTTTGGGGATATCCTTCAATACCGATTTTCTTGAGCCATTTTTCAGGATTGCGATCGAATTTCTCGTTGGAATATTGATAGATACAGTATCCTACCGCAGTATGTATCCATAGATTACCAAGGACATCCTGCTGGATTTCATCTACAGAATTATTGGCCAATGAACTCACATCCAAGTTGTTGTAGAAGAAATTCTTGAATCGGAAACCATCGTAGCGATCCAGCCCCGACTGGGTTCCAAACCAGACATATCCCTGCTTGTCCTGCAGGATAGTATTCACTTGTCCGTTGCTGAGTCCATCTCGATTGGATAGAAGGTTGAATTCCATCTCCAAGTGGTTAGCAGCCATAGTAAGCGGTACCCATATTATCCAGCAGATAAGGGTAGAGATTAGTTTGTTTTTTATTATCATCTTTCTTTTCATTTAGGTATATATTGAAATAAGCATTGCCAAATAGCAGGCTATCTTCTAATAGTAAGCTATTCGCAAATATGAAATTAATCAACATCTGATAAAATTCTGTAAGTAAAACTTTCGGTTTAGGTATTCAGAAAAATGTACAGAGTTTCATTAAATATCATTATTTCCAGCAGCAGGAGAATATCATATCTTTCATCGTTAGAGAGTTATAATCCACTCTCCTTCCACTGGATATCATTCGCTTATAGCGATTCCTGTTTTTCAGAACTTTCTCTGATTTTCAGGATCATCGGTACCACCTCTTTATATATCTTCTCATCTCCATTGATACTTCTCATCAGGAGTTCGCATGCCTTAGTTCCCTGCTCGTGAGCCTTGTCCATGATGGCTGTAAGGCGTGGAGTAACGAAGGCAGCCGAGTCTCCATCCGTAAAGCCGATGATGGCAACATCCTGCGGAATGCGAAGCCCTTTGGCCTTGATGGCGTCAAAGGCTGCATAGGTGACGATATCGTTGAAAGCTAAGATGGCATCCGGCCGATTGTCGCTTTCCAGGAGTTTCAGAGTTGCGTTGCGGGCCACATCGAAATCAATTTTGTCACAGACAACCAGGTTTCTGTCTATCGGAATATGATTATCTCTGAGAGCCTCCAGATAGCCGTGCTTGCGGCGGCGCACCATATCGAGATGGTTAGGACCACCGATGAATGCGATACGTTTCGAACCGGTTTCGATGAGGTGCTGCGTGGCTTCCTGCGCTGCCACATCTCCATTTCCTACCACCTGAGAGAACTTGTCTTCCAAACAGCAACGGGCGAAGAATACAAGCGGTATGGACATCTTATGAAGTTGTTCGAAATGAGAATAGTCTATGGTATCCTGCGCCAGACAGGCAATAATGCCTTCCACGTGCATATTGAGGAAGTTGTCGAGTGCCATTACCTCTCGCTCATAATCTTCATGACTGTTGGCACTGATAACGGAATAACCGTGTTTGGTTGCATAATCTTCTATACCATCGAGAACGGCAGCATAGTAGTGGGTCACCAGATTAGGTACGATGACACCTATCACGCGCGGTGCTTCCTTGCGGAGGCTCTGCGCAAACGGGTTAGGTCTATAATTGAGTTCCTTGGCCAGATTCTTAACCTTTTTGGTCATCTCCTCGCCCACTTCGTGGCTATTGCGCAAAGCCCGTGAAACGGTAGCAATGCTGACACCAAGCTGGGCTGCCAAATCCTTCAAAGAGGTTCTACGTTGTTTCATTTAGTTACTGATTTGTAGACAAATAAGAGTTCATTTAATTACACCTCACAAGCATCTTTGTTTAGTAAAAACCTTATCAAACCAGTGAGTACACTTTTTCCTCTGCAAAGATAGTATTTTTTCTTTAAAGGCGCAAACGTTTACGTGTGTTTTTTTCACATATTTAGAAAGATTATCACTAAAAATGTACTAATTTTGCAAATGAAAGTAATGAATAGTTGATAATAAGTTAGTTAGAAACAGGTAAGGCTTAAATTTGTCGAGAGGACAAGTTTAAGCCTATTTTTTTTCAGAATTCTCTCTTCAGATTTCTCTCTTATTTTGGATTTACTCTGAATTCCTTGAAGAATCTTTTTTGATCCTCTTTCGAGAACTTATCCTCTTATTTCTTGGAAAGAACTTCCGAGGAACCTCTTGAGAAGTCCTCTTGAGAATCCCTTGAAGAGAGCTGCGAGAAACTTTCTAGGAGGCCCCGTGAGGTTCCCCTTGAGAATTATCTTTAGTTTCTTTCTCCGAACTCTTTTTCAGAATAATCTACTATTTTCAGAAAAACTTTCTCCAAAAATCAGATATAGTATTCTGCAGTATCCACGAGTCCTGCCCTCAGCGCATACTTGGTAGCCTCATGAACATTGTTCACATTCAGTTTGCGGAAGATATTCTTGCGATGAGTGTTCACGGTATGGAAACTTGAGAATCGCTTGTCTGCTATTTCCTTGGTCGTCATGCCGAGAGCGATGTCTTTCAGTATCTCCGTCTCCGTCTTCGTCAGGTTAACCTTCTCCTCTACCTCATGCTTAGGAGCCAGAAGTACTTCCATCATGCGCTGACAGATGAACCGGTTGCCATGCACGCAGAACTTGATGGCTTCCTTAATTTCTGAAAGCGGACACTCCTTCAGCAGAATACTGAACTGCATGCTACTGGCTATCAATACCCTTACCAGCTCGGCACTCAGATCTTCGCTAAAGAGCAGCCAGCGTGTGTGAGTGAATCGCTGCTGGAGTATCAGCAGTTCATCGGCATCATTGATATCGAATGAGGTGTAGTCTAAGACCACTACTGTATCGTCGTTCTCCTTCAGCGCCAGCATCAGTTCAGCCTTGTCATCCGTATATTTCCATTCCAGTCCTTCCATCCCCTGCAGCACGTATATCATGCCTGCACGGGTGATGTCCTGTCTGTCTGCTAATAAAATTCTCATAGTTATATTCTCTCCTATTTTTTTATGTTGTTATTCTCCTTATATATTCTGTTTGCGCACTGTTGCCATCGCACCCCGATTGATTTAGAGGATGGTGATACCGGTTCGATATTCAACTGATATTTATTCAGTTTTTATACCATTGATATATCTCTATAATGCAAAACGACCCATAGGCAACTTTGAGGAGTCGCCTATGGGTTATTTTTCTCGTATATCAGAACGACATCATGAAGCCGAAACGGATACCCCACTTGTCGATGTTGTTGCTATTAAGATAGGTGAGTCGTCTCACATACTCTACAGAGAAGAACTTGAAGATGTTGTGCACACCTGCCACGCACTCCCAGTAAGGTGTATCATTCATCACATGAGAGTTCTTAGGGAACTTAAACAGCCTTCCGTCTCCCTGGTTCTTCTCCAGATATGGATTGTTCTTGTCGGTAAGATGGCCCCACACGCCCTTGATGGCAAACCACTCGCGCCACTTGAGTTTCTTGATGAGCGGAATGCGGTTGAGCAGCTTGCCGTTCATATCCCAAGAGAGTGCCCAGAACACCTGGCGGTCGTTGAGGAATTCCCAGTCTTTCATCAAACTGATTGTTGTCTCCTGCTCAAAGTAAGAGAGGTTGATAGGAGGCAGGATGAGCATTGGGAACGGCACCTTGTTCCACTGTGCCTGTCCGATGGCATGGAAGTCGAGATAACCCCAACTGCCGAGCCATTGGCGCTTGTAGATGCTCAACTTGGTGATGTTGCTGTGATACTGACCGCCCATGAAGCCCCTGAAGCCCATCGTATGCGAGAGTCCGATTTCCGGACTGTCGAGATTGATAGGCAGTCGCTGCTGCTTGGTATTCACATAGGTAACACCCGGATTATAGTTGATGCCCACGTTGAGGTCGGTCATGCGAATCTTCTTCACCTCGGTACCGTCCAGATGATAGTAGTGGAGATTGCCCACCGTGCGGTTGCTCTGGAAGCGGAGACTCGTATTGAATCGAAAGCCCCAGTCGGTCTCGTAGGTGAATGCCAACTTCTGGCGGTGGTAGAGGAACATCTCGTCCTGAGTGGCTGCACGGAAGGTCATGAAGAAGTTGTCCTTATTGTGCAGCAGGTTCTCGTCTGAAGGAGAAGTCACATCGCGGGCCACCTCGAAAGTAAGGTTGCGCATCGGGAATTCAAACGGACTGTTCTTCTTCTTGTTGAGCGAATAAGTGAAGATATTGCCCGTGTACCAGTCGTTGCTCTTGGTACCGTAGGCTGCATATCCGTCCCAGAAGAAATGCGGATTGAGGGCAGCCATGGTTCTACCGGCCAGTCGCAGTCGGATACCATCCACGAAGTTCTTGGAGATATAGGTGTTCACCGGTCCGAGATCGAACTTGCTCTTCTTGCCGTCCGTACCGCCTCCTATCTCCACGTAGTTCTCCATCAGAGCCTTCACGAAGAAGATGATATACTTGAATCCCTTCGAGTTTTCCATGCGGTGGATAAAGCTGTCCATCGACGATTCACTCTTTGTGAGATCTACCTGCCTGTATTTGTTCCAGTAGGCCTCGTCGCGGTTCATGGCATCCATATCGTGCCTTACCTTGGCCTTACCCTTGAAGAGTATCTTCGGCAGTTCATCGAAGGCATAGTCGGTAAGTCGGGTGTTCCTCACCACGAGCAGGTCTTGCAGCACACTGTTCACGTGCAGTTCGGCTATCATATCGTCTTTCGAGAGCACCCATTCGCCGTTGTCGAGCCTGGTGTATTCCTGCTCTATCTTCATATTCTTCACATAGTTCACGTCGGTATTGTGAGGCATGTAGAGATTGCATTTCTTCACGTGCAGCGAACTGTCTGCGAGAACGTACAGCTCTCCACGGAAACCGAAGTCCTGCGAATTGGCAGGTATAAACTGGAGATGATAGCAGAGGTCTCGCTCTACATACACCGTGTCTTCTATATAATAATGATAGAAGGAGATGCCCGTTCTGCCGATAGGCGAAGGGAACGGATACTGCAGCAGGCGCACGTAGTCGTCGTAGATATCCACATCGGTGAAGGCATCCTTGAGGGCTGTGTTGAGTATCTCGCCTGTCTGGATCACCTGTCCGATACCATTGCTCTGCTGGCCCTTGATGATGTCTTTCTCTGTCTTCGGATCCTTGCGATAGATGTGCTGCGAAACCGTCTCGTCGATGCTCACCGGAAGGGTAAGCTTGCCATTGTAGGGAGAGGTCTCCACCTGATCCAGAAGGTACTGTCGCTTGCTGAAGAACTTGCCTTCCAACTGTTCCTTCTTCAGGTCGTTGAGGGCAAGCGTTATCTTCTGATACTTGTCATATTGATAGTAATCATGATTGCCGAGATCGGTCTTTTTCTTGGCAGCTATCACTCGCCTCATCAGCTCCACGGCAGGGTTGTCCTTACGACTGTATTTGCCTCGCTTGGTCTTCACCACCACCTCGTTGAGCTTATGGCTGTCGTCCTTCAGCTTTACTTCTATGAAATCCATTTTCTCGTTTACGCTGATGGTCTGCGACTTGTAGCTCAGGGCAGATACAGTGAGCACCCAGCCTGGATGTTTCTCAATGGAGAACTTACCCTGACTGTCGCTGGACACGGCTATCTTATGCCCGCGATATTGCACGCTGGCATAGGAAACGGCAAATCCATCCTCATCTATGACTCGTCCTGTTATCTTTTGTTGGGCCATCAGCTGGAGTGTAGAAACCAGCAGCAGCGCAACTACAAAATACAATTTTCTAAAACCCTTCATACCTTATTAATATATAGGAGGACAAAACTGCGATGCCCTACCCTTAAAAAACTTTTGACTACTAACTGCTTTTTTCGTCAACTTTCTATTTCTGGCTGCAAAGTTAAGAATATTCTTCTGAAAATCCGCGAAAACTATTTAGTAATTTAAGTTTTTTATAAGATTTAAATGCTTTGCCGCCTATTTTTTCAGATTTATATCAAAAATAAAACTGAAATTACTGAAATTGACATCGCTGAAGGATATCAAAGAGCAGATAATCAAAATTAAAACTGAAATTACTGAAATTGACATCGCTGAAAGACATCAAAGAGCAGATAATCAAAATTAAAACTGACATTACTGATATTGACATCGCTGAAAGACATCAAAGAGCAGATAATCAAAATTAAAACTGACATTACTGAAATAGACATCGCTGAAAGACAACAAGAGCAGATAATCAAAATTAAAACTGACATTACTGATATTGACATCGCTGAATCTAAAATTCAACTTATAAGTCTGCAACTGAACCCAAGAGAGAAAGAAGGAACCAACCGAACCCAAGAGGGAGAAGGAACCTACTAAACTCAAGAGAGAGAGAAGGAACCTACTGAACCCAAGAAAGGGAGAAGGAACCTACCGAACCCAAGAGAGGGAGAAGGAACCTACTGAACTCAAGAGAGAGAGAAGGAACCTACTAAACTCAAGAGAGGGAGAGCCGTCAGAAGCCCCCTCAAGCAGTGTATTACAGCAGATAAGCCTCCATATCAGAGAGTTTCGTCAGAATCCCGTCAGGCACACTCTCATCGTATTCCTTCTTTTCCCATTGCAATCCCTTGATCCACAATGTATGGCAACCCAGCTGACGTGCCGGAAGGATATCCTTGCTGAAGGTATCTCCCACCACCAGCACCTGCGAAGCCGGCAAATCCAAAGCACAGACACCCAGGGCGAAGATAGCAGGATTTGGCTTGCGAACACCCACTACCGCCGACTCTATGACGCGACTGAAATAACCGTCGATGCCCGCATCCTTCAACACCTGATTGATATTGCCATAGAAATTGGACACAAGAACCATCGGATAACCCGCCTGCTTCAGATGCTCCAGCACCTGTTTGTTTTCAGCCAAAAGCTGCTGGGTCTCACTATTGATATAGGCTGCCAGCGATGCAGAGATTTCTGCTATCTCCGACTCACTCAACTCAAGCCTTTCAGCAAGAGCCTGCTGCTTCAGGGCATCATCCTTACCGGTTTCCAACAAAGGCGCACCAGCGAGGAAAGACAACTGGAAATGTATCTTCAAGCGGAGGATATCCTCGAAGTGGTCCTCAGCCTTCACCAGTGGATGCACTGCCAGCACACGCTCACCATACACGTAAGCATCGCGGAAAGAAGACTTGCCGATGGATACACCCGGCTCCACCTCCTCATCAGCATTCACGCCAATACCGAAGTGCTCGTAGCCTTTCCACAACACCTCCGACCAGTGGTCGCCCCTGGTATCGAGCGTACCGCCATAGTCGAAAATAATTCCCTTTACATCCAGTTTCTTATTCATCATTTTTCCGTTTCAAATCCTTATTTCCTATCTTGATAAGCAGGATGCCGACAGCTATCCAGAACAACTCTCGCAGGCGGGTTATCAGACCCGTATAGACGCCTAATGCACCCGTAAGATGCAGACCGTCCACCGCCAGAGCCAGACCACCCTCTCGCGCTCCCAACTGCATCGGAGAGAAGAAGATGAGATTGCTGAAGAGCGAAGAGAATGCCAATATCAGAATACTGTCGAGAATGCTCACATCCGCAGCGAAAGCCTTCAGGATGAGATAGATTTCCACACTCTGAAGCACGCGTGCTGCCACCTCGGAAAACAACGAGAGATAGAACGTGCGCTTGTGCTGACCGTGGAGCATCGCTATCTGGTCGTCTATCTGCTCCAGCGTTTCCTTCTTAGATTCCGCAAAGCCTCTCGCCCATTTCTTCACCAGCGGGATATGCGTAAGGATTCGGATGCCCTTCTGAGCCATGCCCGTGCGATAACCGCGAGAGAAGAAGTAGATGCCCAGCAGACAGAAAGCGCCTATCAGCACCAGCATGATGCCCATCGGAACGCCTACCGGATACATCGCCACGAAGAGGAATATCGACAAGAACCAGAACCAGAAATGCGAGAAGATGTGCATCATCACATAGAGGATAACCGACGAGGTGGCCTTGCTCACCCCCGTATAAGGCTTCAGCTCCATGATGCGGTAAGGCTCGCCGCCCATCAGTCCGCAGGGCGTAGTATAGTTGAGTGCAAAACCGCTCACGGTCAGTTTGTACACACGCCAGAAGGAAAGCCCCTTCACCTTGCCCTCGTCATTGATGATGAGATACCAAGAGAGCGTGTTCACCATATACACCACCAGCCACAGGGCGAGTATCAGCGGAAAGTAGATGCCCGCCTGCTTCAGATAGCGCCAGATGTCGGTATAGTCCATATCCATCGTACAGAGCATGATGACGATGGCGATGATACCGAAGGCCATGAAGATATTTCTGAACCGATTATTCATAAGAAGCTATTTTAACTAAAATCTCACAACAGAGCTTTTCGTGGCGATAATGCATATAGAAATATACGGCTGTGAAGACCACAATCTCCACACAGAAGTATATCCAAGGCATACCCACTAAGATGCTCGCAAAGAGCGTAAAGCTGCGCCAGTTGAAAGTCAGGAAGTTGGCATACTTCATCAGCGGCAGACTGCCCTTGCGGAAATCGGCACGCAGCTCATCCGGCAACTGGTTAGGATACTTGTGGCGAATGATTTTCTTGAGTTTCTGAAACCATGGCGTCTCCTTCTCCTGTGCCAGCGTATAGTTCTTGTAGAAAAACTGGAAGAACTTCTGCAGCGGCTCCCTTTTCCACTTCATCTGCTTGTAGATAGCCACCTGCTTGATGGCATCATCCATCTCGCTCCCCTCCTTGCCCTTCAGGAAGAAGAGGTGTATCTGGCGATAGTAGTCGGCCAGTCGGCACTGGCGGGAGTGGCAGAGCAGACCGCTCACGACAGCCAGTCCCCATATCCAGAAGCCCCACTCTGGCATCAGACGGATGCAGATGCAGACATAGATGGAGATGAACCACAGGTCGCCGGCAGCACCATCGAGGATACGTCCCAGCGCACTTTTCTGATTGGTGAGTCGCGCCAGCTGTCCATCACAACTGTCGTACATATTCGCCCATACGAGCAGCAGAATGCCCACGATATTGATTTTCAAATCGTTGAAACCGAAGCAGATACCCGCTCCCACACCCAGGAAGATGGAGAGGATGGTTACTACATTCGGCGTAACGTGCAGCATTCTGAAAAATCTCGCCCACTGATAGCCTATCGGGCGATAGAAATAAATGTCAATGTGCTCCTCGGTGTCAGCAGACTTCAGAGAAGCTTGATATTCCTGATTTGCCATTTCTTTTTGAATTACTATACCTATTTATATATGATCACTATACCTATTTATATATTATAAAGGATTTTCTTTCTATATTTACTGGATTCTCGAAAGAGATAAACTCAGGGATTCCCGAAAGAGATTATCTCAAGGATTCTCGAAAGAGATAATCTCTGAGACCTTCGCAAGAAACAACCTCTGAGACCTTCGCAAGAAACAATCTCAGGGACTTCTGAAAGAGATTATCTCAAGGACCTACGAAAGAGATTATCTCAGGGATTCCCTTTTTAATTCTGCTTTCCCAAAATCTGCAACATCTTAATAAACGGATGCTTTTCGAATTCCATGCAGAGACGCTTGGCTATATAATAAGCAGCAGTATCTCGGCAAGGAGCGAAGCTTGGCCAGTCGTTGAAGTCGATAATTCTGAAACTGCCATCCTCGGCTATGATGCAGTCGCCGCCGTAGATAGGAGTCTTGAGCACCGTGGCAGCCCTGTCGGCAGTCTTTTTCAAATCCTCCACCACGAATGGAATTCCCTGCGCATCACCGTTGATTACTTCAAGACCGAACTTGCTGCGATGACCGCACTTTGACGGATAGAACCAGTAGAAGAAATCAGTGCCTTCCACGCCATAGAACTTCACGAGGTCGCCCTTCAGATGCTCATTGAGAACCACCTGAGGAATGCTTCTCTTCTCGAAGTTCTTCAATACCTTCTCAGCTTCCTCACGGGTCTCCACATAGCAGGTATCCTCCTTTTGCTGCGCACAGTCATTACCACGCTTCAGCCAGCATGGATAGATATCCCAGTCGCCCAGACCATCATAAGATTCCACTATCTTGCTCTTCGGCATAGGGATACCGTCCTCCATCAGCAGGATGGTCATCTCCGATCTTATGCAGTTCATCACACTCACCGGAGTGTTCAGTCCCGGAAGGTCATAAAACATAACCTCCTCCAACTCCAGTAGTGCACTGCTGCTACGGGCCATACTGAAATAGCCAGCCATATTGCTCTTAAACCAGACCTGATTCATAAACTCAGAATACTCTTCAGACTTTGTAAAGTTATGAATTTGCTCTTCAAAAGAATGCTCACGGAATGGATAGACTGTCGCCCCGAGAGCCTCCAGTTGCTTACTCACAGCCTCAAAGATGGCAGCGTCGCTATTTTCACAGTTGGGCGAGTAACAGCTATCGCGCATGATGCCATTGATTATCTTGCCTTCTAAAGGCAGCAGGAACTTTCTTGCCTTGGCGATATCCCCCTTATGATCCACATCGAGAATCTTGTCGATAGGATAAGCCTCCAGGCGCAGACCTTCAGCCACGAGCTGGCGCTGGAAGTTGCGCATTCGGCTCATGCCCTGCTCCATACAATGATCGAGCACATCGAGGGCCTTGTCGCCCAGACAGTAGATGCCTCCCGAAATCAGATGATCGTCGCCCTCGCACTGGTCGTGAAAACCGGTGATGAGCGGCTTGCGTCGGTATCCCTGCTGGTCTATGAGGCTCTCCCCCTCCGCACCGGTCAGCTCCTTCACGCCTACCCAGAGCGGCTTCTCGTCATCCACGTAAGGAGTCACCGCCATGCAGCCGTCGATATCTTTGACGCGCTCAAAATGGCGGATATATTTCTTGAATTCCTCTTCACGGAAAATCGTATCAACAGTAGTCAGGCAGAAGCGTTCACCCCTGAGATAAGGCGACAGGGCATGAAGGCTATGCATAGAGCTTGGGGTAGTTTTCACAATGATTTTGAGCGGCACAGGCAGATCCAGCGACTTCAGATAACGGTGCACGCTGGTACTCTGTTCGTTGATGATGACCACGATTTCTGATGCTCCACAATCCACGAAGATACGCATCAGGCGCTCTATCATCGGCTGGCCACATACAGAAACTAAGGGCTTTGGCTCCTCCACGCCTTCCTGCGCAAGGCGGCTGCCCTCACCGGCAGCAATAATTGCAAATTTCATATTATATTGTTGTTTAATATATTTTTTATTCAAGTTTCGCAAGTTCAGAAGTTAATGAAGTTAAAGGAGTTATCGCTCCCTACGGTCGCTGAGGAGTTAACTCCTTAAACTTCCTGATATGCGAAAGTTCAGTAGAATGTATATAAAGGAACGTATCAGTACTCCTGTATTTTGAACATACTTTGGATACAAAACAACATTCATAGAGACGCAGACACCCTTCTATGATACAAACTAATATTTTTAACGGATGCAAAGGTACAATAAATTTCTGATACGACAAACACTTGTCCGCAAGAATAAAACCTAAATAGCTAAATTATTTTTCATTTCAGATAATTTAAACTTACTTTCTTGGCTCTTACGACAAAACTTCTTACCTTTGCAGCATGAAGAGAGAGAGAGACAACTACACTTTCCTGACTCATGCACCCGTTCATAGAGTCATTTTCACGATGGCAATCCCTACAATCATCAGTATGCTGTCGACGAGCATGTACAACCTCGCCGACACCTATTTCGTGGGCACTATCAATACGCAAAGCGTAGCTGCCGTAGGCATCTCCTTCTCGGTGATGGCCATCATTCAGGCAGTAGGCTTCTTCTTCGGTCACGGCTCAGGCAATTATATTTCCCGCCAGTTGGGAGCCAAGGAGCACCGGAAAGCAGAGCAGATGGCCTCTACGGGCTTTATACTGAGCTTCTTTGCCGGGCTTCTCATCGCCATCCTGGGACAGATTTTCATCACTCCGCTCGCCATCTTCCTGGGTTCCACACCCACCATCCTGCCCTATACAGAGCGCTACTTAGGCATCGTCATGCTCGGCGCTCCCTTCATGACAATGTCGCTCACACTGAACAATCAGATGCGCTTTCAGGGCAACACAATGTCGGCGATGAAGGGCATCCTGTCGGGAGTTTTGCTCAATCTGGTACTCGCTCCGCTGCTCATCATCTACTTCTGTATGGGCATTACCGGAGCCGCCATTGCCACCCTCATCAGCCAGACTTTCGGTTGCCTGATGCTCTTTCTGATGAGTAGAAGGGGGCAGAATATCAGAATCCGCCTGAAAGACTTTACTCCTAATAAACAACTTGCGAAGGAAATCATTTTTGGCGGTACTCCTTCCCTTTCGCGACAGGGATTAGGCAGTATATCCACCATCCTGCTCAACGTGGCAGCCGGAGCCTACGGAGATGCTGCCATTGCTGGCATGAGCATCGTTACGCGCATCTCTTTTTTCACTTATGCTATCGTTATCGGACTGGGACAGGGCTTCCAGCCGCTCTGCGGTTTCTGCTATGGCGCCCATCTGTACCAGCGAGTGAAGGAAGCCTTCTATTTCTGTATCAAATGCGGTACAGTATTTCTCTCGGTATGTGCGCTGATAGGCTTTGTTTTCTCCGAGTCCATCATCGGCCTGTTCCGTAGCGATCCAGACGTAATCCATGTAGGAGCTGCAGCTCTGCAATGGCAGGTGCTCAGCTTTCCGCTTGTATCAACCATTGTACTCACCAATATGCTGATGCAGACCATCCGCAAACCTATCCGTGCCAATCTTGTGGCAGCAGCCAGAAGCGGACTTTTCTTCATTCCGCTCATCTTTATATTGCCTCATTTCTTTGGTCTGCTGGGCGTGGAAATGTGTCAGGCTTGGGCAGATGCATGCAGCTTTACCATGGCCATTCCTATCGCCTGGAGTGCTTTCAGGGATATGAACAGATTAAAGAAAACAGGAGAGATTCCGGTGGAATAACTCAAAAACTGGTGAAGAACAAACTACAGAAACAATCAAAGAAAACTGACAAATCTAAAAATTCTTCACATAAAGACAAGTATTATAGCCTTACCAAAAGACCGCATATTATTGCAATTATGCAAAAATAATACATAATACAAAGCATAATTATACACTTACAATTTAAAACTAAGGTACAAAAACAAGAATTCTCTGAAGTAAATCAAAGCACTATAGGAGGCAATTCTACTCGTCAAGAGAGACAATCGTATGCGCCATGAGAGACACCTCTATACCTCACAAGAGCCTACTCTATGACTTCCGCAGCGTAACTCTATATTTTCTTCGACGTAACTCTATATTTCCTTATTTTACTATATAAGCAGGGGGATTATTCTCTTCTAACAAGCACAAAAAACTCTAATAAGCGAATATTAAGAAGAAGCTTTTTCGAACAGAAAAGTAAGGACATTGAAACCAACAAGAAAAGTCTCATTCAGCGATGTCAATTTCAGTTTATTCAGTTTTTTTTTGTGCCATTAGCAAACTTGAATAGATGGTATATTATATATTATATATAAATATAATATATAATATAAATAATTTACTTACTATCTATAAGTACTAAAAAGCAATGTCATTTTAAAAACTGACATTACTGAAATTGACATCGCTATGTTTTCTCTGAGAGATTATCCACTCTGATTGTACAAAATATTTATATTAAAAGATCTTTAGACCATCTATCCAAGCAATAGTTTTAATCTATTCCGGGAAGTTGCTTTCTCTATCCGAGCAGGCTGCTTTCTCTTTTCGAGCAGACTACTTTCTCTTTTCGAGCAGACTATATTCACTCTCCAACATACCAAATCCCTCAAGAAAAGACTCAAGAACAAGCAAAAGCCCACAACCTTCCTACAAGCAAGCTCACAACTATCCAACAAGCAAAGCTCACAACCTTCCAACAAGCAAAAGCCCACAGCCTTCAACAAACAAAGCTCACAACCTTCCTACAAGCAAAGTCCACAGCCATCCTACAAGCAAAGTCCACAGCCATCCTACAAGCAAAAGCCCACAGCCACACCACATCCCTAATGCTCAAAAAACACTCAGAAAACAAGCAAATCCTGCAAAATATCCCCAATATTCTACCCTTTAACATATTTTTAAAGTCAGTTTTGAAAAAAAATCGCTTATCTCGGCTTTTTGATTTGGAGATTTCAATCTTTTATTGTAATTTTGCAACGAATTTATTGACACACTGAATAACAATGAGTAAAGATACATTAACTCATCAGCTGACTGAGACCATCGAGGAACTTTCATGCCCAGAGTCACTGAAAGGTCTGTTTCATCAGCATCGAGACGGAAATCCACTCCCTTCGGGCAAGGCGCTCGAAGAAATCATCAGTCTGTCTCGCTCCATCCTTTTCCCGGGATATTTCGGCAACTCATCCGTCAATATCTCCACCATCAAGTATCACATCGGAGTAAGAGTTGAAAAACTCTATGAAAAGCTAAGCGAACAGATTCTTGCCGGTCTCTGTTTTGCCAACGACTGCGAGCACGAAACCCCTGCTGAGCTGCAGCACCAGAGGGCTAAAGCCGGAGTCATCGCCGCCAAAGCCATCATGGAATTTCCGAGACTCAGAAAGATACTCGCCACAGACATAGAAGCTGCCTACGAGGGCGATCCGGCGGCTGTGAGCCAGGGAGAGATCATCTCCTGCTACCCAGTAATCAAGGCCATCACCAACTACCGACTGGCGCACGAGCTCTACAAGCTGGGCGTACCGCTGATACCGAGAATGATGACCGAGCTGGCCCACTCAGAAACGGGCATCGACATCCACCCGGAAGCCACCATCGGCAAGCACTTCACCATCGACCACGGTACGGGTGTAGTGATAGGAGCCACCTGCATCATCGGAGACAATGTGAAGCTCTATCAGGGCGTAACCCTCGGAGCCAAGAGCTTCCCGCTCGACAAGAACGGCAACCCTATCAAGGGAATACCTCGCCACCCTATCCTGCAAGACGACGTCATCGTATATGCCAATGCCACTATCTTGGGCAGAATCACTATCGGCAAGGGATGCGTAGTGGGAGCCAACGTATGGGTGACCAAGGATATGCAGCCGAAAACAAAAAAGTATAAGAAAGAAAAACAAAGTTTATTAGATATAGAATTCAATAATGGAACAGGAATTTGAACTCATTGCCAAGACCTTTATGGGTCTGGAACCAGTCTTGGCTGAGGAGCTCACCCAGCTGGGTGCCAACAATGTACAAATAGGTCGCCGCATGGTATCTTTCACTGGCGACAAGGAGATGATGTATCGTGCCAACTTCCAGTTGCACACTGCCATCCGTATTCTCAAGCCTATCAAGCACTTCAAGGCTCGTAGCGCTGAGGAAGTTTACGACGAGGTGCAGAAAATCAAGTGGGACGACATCCTCGATGTAAAGAAGACTTTCTCGGTAGATTCTGTAGTCTATTCAGAGGAGTTCCGCAACTCCCGATTCGTAACCTATAAGGTAAAGGATGCCATCGTGGATTGGTTCCGTGAGAAGATGGGCACACGTCCTAACATCAGCGTTTCCAACCCAGACATCCGTCTCAATATCCACATCGCTGAAGACAAGGCCACACTGAGCCTCGACTCAAGTGGCGAGAGCCTCCACCGCCGCGGATACCGCCAGGAGCAGGTAGAAGCACCGCTCAACGAGGTGCTCGCAGCAGGCATGATCCTGATGACCGGCTGGAAGGGCGAGTGCGATTTCATCGACCCAATGTGCGGTTCCGGCACCATCGCCATCGAGGCTGCCCTGATAGCCCGCAACATCTCTCCAGGTGTATTCCGCAAGGAATTCGCATTCGAGAAGTGGAATGATTTCGACAAGGATCTCTTCGATGCCATCTACAACGACGACTCACAGGAGCGCGAGTTCGAGCACCACATCTACGGCTACGACGTGGATATGAAGGCCGTGAACACTGCCAACCTCAACGTGCGTGCAGCAGGTCTCACCAAGGATATCACCATCCAGCACCAGGACTTCAAGGACTTCCAGCAGCCTGCCGAGAAGAGCATCATCGTGATGAATCCTCCATACGGAGAGCGCATCTCTACCCCTAACCTCCTCAACACCTATAAGATGATAGGCGAGCGATTCAAGAAGGCTTTTGCCGGCAACGAGGCTTGGGTGCTGAGCTACCGCGAGGAATGTTTCGAGCAGATAGGATTGAAGCCTTCTATCAAGATTCCGGTATTCAACGGCAGTCTGGAATGCGAATTCAGAAAGTACGTAATGTTCGACGGCAAGATGAAGGACTTCCGCTCTGAGGGCGGCGTAGTGAAGACTGATGCCGAGAAGAAAGAGATGGCTCAGAAGCACAGATTCAAGAAGGAACGCGAATTCAAGAAGCGCATCACTGAGGAGACTGAGAACGAGGAAGACGACATCCGTTCATTCAAGTTCCATACCCACCGACTCGAGGACTTCGAGAAGCGCCGCGAGGAAATTCGCCGTGGAGGCAGACCTCGCATCAGCGACAGCCGCAGAGGCGATGATGACGACGACAAGCGCGGAGGCCGTGGATTCAAAGGCGACCGTAAAGGCGGCAAGGACTTCGGAGGAAAGAGCTTCGGCGGAAAGCGCGGCGGATTCAAAGGCGACCGCAAGGGCGGCAGAGATTTCAAGCGCGGAGGAAAGCGTGACTTCTCCAACTACGACGAGGATTAAGGAAGAACAAGTTAAGACCTCATGCAGCGAAATAAGGTGTCACGTACCAACCATCTGATTATCAGCGGGTTATCCTACATGACACAATATTATGCTGCATGATGAGAGAATGTGACAAAAATATTTTCAAAAAAGTATGATTCTAAAGAATTCAATTTATAAATTAACTTTCGCCGCTATGATTTCAATGATGGCTATGAATGCCGGCGAGGCTTCGGCACAGGGCGAGGCTTCAAAGACTCATACAGAGACATTCCCAGTAGTGGCTGCCCAGAAGGGAGACAAGGCCTTCACACTGGAAGACCTGAACTTCGGAGGCAACAACTACCGCAACATGGTAGCGAAAAACCGCTGGTGCACCTGGTGGGGCGATGAACTCGTAAGACAGGACATCGACGCCTGCTATCTCGTCAACAAGGCGACGGGCAAGGAGACCAAGCTCTTCAGCATCGACCAGATCAACCAGTGGATAGCACCTACCAAGGATATCAAGGTAAGAGCTCTTTACAATGCACAGTTCCCGTTCGCAGGCAAAAGCATCGTAATGGTGAGCAACGGCAGCAAGCTGTTCACCATCGACTTCAAGAAGCACAAGCTCATCAGCGAAATGGAATATGCTGAAGGCGAAAGCCTGCTGGAAGCCAATGCCCAGCAGAATGCATTTGCCTATCTCAAGGGCAGCAACCTGTACGTGCGCACCTTCGACGTGGCCAACTACAATGCCATGACCAAGGACAAGAAATTGCACGATTTCCAGATTTCTACCGACGGAAGCCGCGAAATCGTATATGGACAGAGCGTTCACCGCGATGAATTCGGCATTTCAAAGGGCACATTCTGGAGCCCGAACGGAGAGAAGTTAGCATTCTACCGCATGGATCAGAGCATGGTGACCGACTATCCGCAGGTGGACATTCCGGAAATCGGATTCGACCATCCGGAGACTCAGAGCTGCATCGCCACTCCGGCACCAGACAAATATCCGATGGCAGGAGAGACCTCACACAAGGTGACCGTAGGCGTATTCGACTGCCTCACCGGAAAGACCATCTATCTGAAAGCCGGCGACCCTACAGATCGCTACTTCACCAATATCGCATGGAGCCCAGACGGCAAGACCATCTATATGTTTGAGTTGAACCGCGACCAGAACGACTGCCGCCTGACTGCCTACAGCGCAGAGACGGGTGAGAAGACTGGCGAACTGTACCGCGAGACCGACGAGAAATACGTAGAGCCATGCCACCCTATCCAGTTCCTGCCTTGGGACAGCAGCAGCTTCATCATGCAGAGCCGCAAGGATGGCTACAACCACCTCTACCTCTGTGAAGTGAAGAACGAAGAACGAAGAGTGAAGAATTCAAAGGCAGAATCTTCATCCGAAAAACAAGAGAATTCTTCATTCTTCACTCTTCACTCTTCACTTAAAATCCGTCAGTTGACAAGCGGCAAGTGGGAAGTGATGGACGTGCTCGGCTTCAATGCCAAGACCAAGAGCATCATCATCGCCAGCAACGAGTGCTCACCTATCCAGCGCAACATCTTCAGCGTGAATACCAAGACCGGCAAGCGAAAGATGATAGACGACTGCGGCAAGGGATGGCACAACGCTACGCTGAGCCAGAACGGAGAGTATATCTACGACAACTACTCCACACCGACCCTGCCTCGCAAGATAGCTATCGTAAATACTGCCAACGGCAAGCGCACGGCTTACTTCACAGCCGAAAACCCTTGGAAGGGATACAACGTGCCAGAGTACAGTTGCGGTTCCATCAAGGCCAACGACGGCGAGACAGACCTCTACTACCGCATGGTGAAGCCAGTGAACTTCGATCCTAACAAGAAGTATCCTACTATAATATATGTATATGGTGGTCCTCACGCCCACAATGTGGATGCCCGCTGGAACTACTCCAGCCGCGGATGGGAGACCTACATGGCAGAGAAGGGATACCTGCTCTTCATCCTCGACAACAGAGGCAGCGAGAACCGTGGAAAGGCTTTCGAGCAGGCTACATTCCGCCAGCTGGGACAGGTGGAGATGCAAGACCAGATGCAGGGCGTGGAATATCTGAAGACCCTGCCATACGTGGATGCCGACAGAATCGGAGTACACGGATGGAGCTTCGGCGGATTCATGACCATCTCGCTGATGACCCACTATCCTGACGTATTCAAGGTAGGCGTGGCAGGTGGCCCAGTCATCGACTGGCACTGGTACGAGGTAATGTATGGCGAGCGCTATATGGATACTCCTCAGACCAACCCTGAGGGCTACAAGAAGACCTCTCTGCTCTATCAGGCCAAGAATCTGAAAGGCAAGTTGCAGATCATCCAGGGCCTCAACGACGTAACAGTGGTGCCTCAGCATTGTCTCACCTTCCTGAAGGCCTGCATCGCAGCCGGCACTCAGCCAGACTTCTTCGTCTATCCTGGTGAGCCTCACAATATGCGCGGTCATCAGAGCACTCACCTGCATGAGCGCATCAGCCAGTACTTCTTCGACTATCTGAAGTAAGATTAAAAAGAAAAGGTATATTAGGCCATAGATACTAGGCTTAATATACCTTTTCTTTTACGATTTAATCATAGCATCCAGTATGACTACAAAAACACAAGATACAACATAAGCAATAATAGTAGACAGTTTTATACCACCATTTTTTATCCCACCTCTCATATACAAATATAATTGCTCAAAAGGTGTAAACAAACAATATGCTATGAATAACTCTGCCATTGTTTTAACAAATAGATTCGGAAAAGAATATTCATATTTTGCTGAAAGAATCATAAATGCCATAGCAAAAGAACATAAGCATAAGAAAATGGTAACACACACGTCCTTCAACGTATGTCTTTTTTCTTTTAAAATAAGACCAATCAAAGAAAATGGGCGTGATAAAACACCCATAATCAGTAAAAGCACAAAACTATCTAGTATTTTTTGAAAATCCATAATTATCAATATCCATAAATACACAAAGTATAACTAATGGCAAAAATATAAACACCTGCTCCAGTTGCACCTGTCAAAGCTAATTTTAAACAAATTTTAGCTGCTGTTTTAACACCATATTTTATTGCCGTACCAGCAAAAAGAGCACCATCTATCCCTAACGCATCGGCAATACAATTCAAATAACGGTTCTTAAAAAGAACCCGTGTCTGTGGCTCAACATAATCATCATGAATCATAGCTGAGAATATCATAGCAGCAATCGCCATTTTACCAGTCTCAATACTATCACCCATTATTTCACGAATATCATTTTCGGAAACACCAGCTGTCTTGATCAAATCTACTCCCTCTACATCAAGTTTCTCCAATTGTGCATTAGCTACAGAAAGACTTGTTGAATCCAAATTTACAATCTGGTTCACACTTCCATCTTCATTAGTTCTTGTATGAACATTTCCCTTCAACAATGGTGATACTTGCTGAGAAAAAAAAGACAAATGGGTTTGAAAATTTTGAGATGCAACTATAACATTGCTGGAATCCGAGAATTCATGTGTTTCACCTAAAACATCACTATCTACATTTTCTGCAGTACAAGATACAAAAAGTGTCAACAAACTCCCATAAAAATTACAAATTGTTTCATCATTAATAATTTTAATTATATTACTTTATATTGTTATATGATTACTTATATCAGCAAAAGTACAAAAAAAATAAGTACATACCAACTATTCTGTTTTTTTTTAAGAATATTAAACATATAAAAATACTAACTATTTTTTAGAGTAAATCTTTGCATAATTCACAAAAAAAATGTAATTTTGCAACATAATTCTTAATTGATGAACAAATGAAAATTTTATTGTTAGGAGGCGGTGGCCGTGAGCACGCCTTAGCATGGAAAATCGCTCAGAGCGAGAAAGTGGAGAAACTCTTTATCGCTCCAGGTAATGCCGGTACACAGAATGTCGGCGAGAACGTAGATATCAAGGCTGACGACTTCGAAGCTCTCAAAAACTTCGCAGTAGAAAATGCAGTCGATATGGTAATCGTTGGTCCGGAAGACCCATTGGTAAAGGGTGTTTACGACGACTTCAAGAACGATCCTCGCACCCACAACATCCCAGTGATCGGACCATCCAAGGCAGGTGCCGTACTGGAAGGCAGCAAGGACTTCGCCAAGCAGTTTATGAAGCGCCACAACATCCCGACAGCCCAATACGAAACCTTCGACGGCGAGCACGTAGAGGAAGGCTTGAAGTTCCTGGAGACCCTGAAGGCTCCTTACGTACTGAAGGCCGACGGTCTGTGCGCAGGCAAGGGCGTACTCATCCTCCCTACCCTCGAAGAGGCCAAGAAGGAGTTCAAGGAGATGCTCGGAGGTATGTTCGGCAATGCTTCTGCCCGCGTGGTAATCGAGGAATTCCTGAGCGGTATCGAGTGCTCAGTATTCGTACTTACCGATGGCAAGAACTACAAGATTCTGCCAGAAGCTAAGGACTACAAGCGCATCGGCGAGCACGATACCGGTCTGAACACAGGCGGTATGGGCAGCGTAACCCCAGTTCCTTTCGCTACCAAGGAGTGGATGCAGAAGGTGGAAGACCGCATCATCCGTCCTACCGTAGAGGGTCTGGCAGAGGAGAATATCGACTATAAGGGCTTCATCTTCTTCGGTCTGATCAATGTAGAGGGCGAGCCAATGGTCATCGAGTACAACTGCCGTATGGGCGACCCTGAGACCGAGAGCGTAATGCTCCGACTGAAGAGCGACATCGTGGACCTCTTTGAGGGAGTAGCAGAAGGCAACCTCGACCAGAGAGCCATCGAGTTTGACGAGCGTGCAGCAGTCTGCGTGATGCTCGTGAGCGGCGGCTATCCTGAGGCATACAAGAAGGGATACCCTATCAAAGGCATCGACCAGGTAGAAGGCTCTGTAGTATTCCATTCCGGTACAGCCATGAAAGACGGCCAGGTGGTAACCAACGGCGGTCGAGTAATCTGCGTAAGCAGCTATGGCAAGGACAAGGAGGAGGCTTTGAAGAAGAGCTTCGCAGAGGCTCAGAAGATTCAGTTCACCGACAAGTACTTCCGCTCTGATATCGGTCAGGACCTTTAGTTTTTAATGTGAAATTAGAAATTTTAACAATTTAGCACTTAGCATTTGACATTTAACATTGATATAGATGTTAAGAAAGAAAAGATTACAAAACAAGATAGCGGCAAGCCGCTTCTCATTACCTGTCACTGCAACCCTTGCCGCTCTGGTTTGGGTTGCAGTAGGCTTTATAATGGATAACATCTGGGCACAGTTCGCCTTTACCATCATCTCAACCCTGCTCATGGTAGAGTTGAACAATCGCAATTCACTCATGCGCACCTATAGCCGCATGGTATCTTGCAGTTTTCTGGTGCTCATCACCATGGCCAGCCTGCCCAATCCATCGATGAAAGCCAGCATCGTGACCATGTGCTTCATCGCCTTCACGCTGATTATCTGGAACAGTTATCAGGACCGGCATGCAGCGGGATGGGCTTTCTATGCCTATTTTTGCATCGGTCTGGCTTCTCTGGTGTTCATACAGGTCATCTACTATCTGCCGATACTCTGGCTCTGCATGATATTCTTCTCCAACTGTTTCAGTGCCCGCACATTCTTAGCTTCGCTGATAGGAGTTATAGCTCCCTACTGGTTTGTATCCGGCTATTTCGCCTATACTGACAATCTTCAGGCACTTTCCGACCACTTTACGGCTATCATCGATTATCAGGAACTGTTCGATTACTCTCAGATCACCCTTCATCAGCTCATCAATTACGGTTTTATCGTCATTCTGGGTCTTCTCGGAACCATTCATTTCATCCATTCAAGCTATGCCGACAAGATACGCACACGCATGATCTACGATTCATTCATCACGCTGAGCATTGTGACTTGGGTATTCATGATACTTCAGCCCCAGCACGAGAACGAACTTTGCGGCATCATGATAGCCAACACGGCTCCACTCATCGCCCATTTTATCACCTTTACCAAAGGAAAGATTACCAATATTGCTTTCATCGCCATTATCTTGATCACGATGTTTATCACACTGTTCAACATCTTCGTGCCGCCTGTAGCATTGCTGCAATAAAGCAGAAAAGGATGAGCAAAAGATAAAAGAGCGATGTCAATTTCAGTAATGTCAGTTTTTAATGAGCATAATTGATAAAAGAGCGATGTCAATTTCAGTAATGTCAGTTTTTGATGAGCATAATTGATAAAAGAGCGATGTCAATTTCAGTAATGTCAGTTTTAAAAAGTAAATAAAGTGCATTTGATTATAGAATTATTAGTAGAATGGGGATATTGGGGAATGCTCTTGGCAGCATTTCTGGCAGGCAGTTTCTTTCCATTCAGCAGCGAGGCTGTAATGGCAGGCCTACAGGCAGCCGGACTCGAGCCCGTGCCACTCATCATCTACGGAAGCATCGGAAACGTACTCGGCTCTATGTTCAACTATGGATTCGGAAGGATGGGAAAGATGGAATGGATAGAAAAATATCTCCACGTGAAGAAAGAAAGTCTCGACAAAGCGGAGCGATTCATGGCAGGCCGCGGAGCATGGATGGGATTCTTCGCCTTTCTGCCGCTATTGGGAAGCGCCATCACGATCGTACTCGGACTCACAAGAGCCAACCTCCCCATCTCTATCTTCAGCATAACTATCGGAAAAGTATTGAGATATGTGCTGCTTGTATATGGGCTGAGCTTTATCTTCTGAATAAAACGCTTCTGAGCAGAAGACAAATGATCAATAAAAGAAAAATAAAGCAAAAGCGAATTATAAGACAAGAGCTAAAAGTTCTAAAAAGAGGAAAGGAGCGAAAGTCCAATCGAAAGAAAAGACTGAAAGTCTAATCGAGTATAAGGAACGAAAGTCCAACCAAAGAAATGACAGAAAGTCTTATTAAAAAAACTTTACAACATTAAAATTAAACAATAAGAGAAGATAAAATGAAAAGATTCCTACACCTTATTATATTAAGCAGCTGCATGATAACAGGATGCATCTGCATGCTGGCAAGCTGCAAGAATGGCAATAGCTACAACAATGGAAAGGATGGCTTAGATCCAAACAAGCCTACCGTAACTGTAACTATAGAACCATTCAGATATTTCGTGGAACAAATAGCTGGCAACGATGTGAATGTCAACGTGATGGTGCCTGCCGGAAGCAGTCCTGAGACTTACGAGCCTACCCCACAACAAATGGTTGACCTCTCACAGAGCGGATTCTATTTTAAAGTAGGACAGATAGGATTTGAAAAAACTTGGATGAAGAAACTCCAACAGAATGCACCCGACATGAAAGTGATAGACACATCCGCAGGTATCAGAATGCTCAAAACGCAGAGCGGAAATATAGATCCACACACCTGGATGAGCATCAAAAGTGCTGATATCATCACTTCCAACATCGCCAAAGCCCTGATGGAAAAATATCCAAAGAAGGCTGAGGAATACAAGAAAAGGTTGAGGGATTTCAGAAAGAACAAATTGGATAAACTGCAGAACGAGATAGACAAGTATCAGTCCTCCATCAAGGGAGAGAAACAGAAAAGTTTCGTTATCTACCATCCTACCCTAACCTACTTCGCCAAGGAAAACGGACTGAAGCAGTATGCGATAGAAGAAGAAGGAAGGGAACCAAGCATTACGCAGTTGAAAGAACTCATACAGCGTGCCAAGAGCGAAGATATCAACCTCATCTTCGTACAAAAAGAATTCTCAAACCGAAATATCCAGGTATTTATTGATGCAACCCATTCGAAAGCCGTGGAAATCAATCCGCTAAGCTACGACTGGGAGGGACAGATGCTCCTGATCACAAAAGAAATAGCCCAATCGGGAAAGAAATAAGTGCTATTGTTAAAAAGGAAAATATGTCAAAACCAATCATTCAAATCGAACATGTATCTGCAGAATACGACGGAAAACAGGTGCTCAAGGATATCAATCTGACCGTCTATCAGGACGATTATCTTGGCATCATCGGTCCCAATGGCGGTGGCAAGACCACACTTATGCGCCTCATTTTGGGACTGAAGAAGCCAACCGAGGGAAGTATTCATTTCTGCAGCGAGGGGAAAGAAATATCAATGGGATATCTCCCACAATACAACGACTTAGACAAGCAATTTCCTATCTCTGTATATGAGGTAGTTCTCTCAGGACTGAGCAAGAGCCTCTTTGCCAGATATACCAAGCAACACCATCAGCAAGTGGCAGAAACCTTGGAAAGAATGCAGATATCCGACTTAAAAGACAGGCACATAGGAGCTTTGAGCGGCGGACAACTCCAGCGCGTACTTCTGGCACGTGCCATCGTTTCCAAGCCAGATGTCGTCATTCTCGACGAGCCGAATACCTACATCGACCGCAGATTTCAAAAGCAGATGTACGAAATGCTGGAACAGATCAACAAGGAATGCGCCATCATCATCGTAAGTCACGACATAGCGGAGGTTCTCAATAATGTAAAACACGTGGCCTGCGTAAACCACAACCTGCACTATCATGACACGACAGATATGCCAAAAGAAAAACTGGAGGAACATTTCCTGAAGGTTTAGAAAGAATACCAATGATGCTCATTACTCTTTGCTACATGCATTGTAGCATTGAGAGATTGAAAATCTTAACAGGAGTAGTACAAAAACGAAAGTTGATTCTCGAGTATCTATCTTTCTACGAATAAAATAGAAGAAATGCTTAAATAGAAAGAAGAACCGCTAATAATAGAAATAAAAGTTAGCAAAATTTAGGAGCAAAGGCTGGTAAAGGACAGAAAATGTATAATATAATCTAAAAAACGCAACTCGCCAACAATTATATCTTTTCTTTTTATTACCTTTGCAAAGTTATATAGAAATATAGTTATATAGAAATATAAAACATTAAAGTTTATAAACCATAATGAAACAGTACAGATTAGTGGACAATATCTTTGGATGGGTCGCATTTGTCATTGCAGCCTTCGTATATTGTTCCACAATTGAACCGACAGCCAGTTTTTGGGACTGTCCTGAGTTTATCACTACTGCTTACAAGCAAGAAATCGGTCACCCTCCTGGGGCACCTTTCTTCATGCTTTTAGGCAATTTCTTCACACATTTCGCCAGCGATGCCACACAGGTAGCCAAGATGGTGAACACGATGAGCGCACTCCTGAGTGCCGTTTGTATCCTGTTCCTCTTCTGGACTATCACACATCTGGCACGTAAACTCATCATCAGCGACTGGAAAGAGATGACCACCAGCAAACTGATTGCCATCGAAGCCTCAGGTATGGTGGGCGCACTCATCTACACCTTCAGCGATACCTTCTGGTTTTCTGCAGTAGAGGGTGAGGTCTATGCGTTCTCATCTGCATTCACAGCTGTAGTATTCTGGCTGATACTGAAGTGGGAAGACCATGCCGACGAACCTCACAGCGATCGCTGGCTTGTACTCATCGCCTATATGACAGGTCTGAGTATCGGTGTGCACCTGCTCAACCTGCTCTGTATCCCGGCCATCGTACTCGTATATTATTATAAAAAGGTGCCACATGCCAATCTCAAGGGTTCGCTGCTCGCACTGATTCTCTCTTTTGCAGTAGTTGTAGCAGTACTCTATGGCGTAGTACCTGGTATCATCACTGTAGGCGGCTGGTTTGAGCTGTTCTTCGTCAACGTACTCGGTTGCCCATTCAATACAGGAGAAATCGTTTATATCATCTGCCTCGTGGCTGCCGTTATCTGGGGCATCTACGAAACATACAATGCAACAGACAAGAACGTAAAGCGACAGAACATCGCCTTCATTCTGGGCTTCGGCATGCTCGGCATCCCATTCTACGGATACGGATGGAGCGCCGTAATCTGCGGTGTGATAGTAATGGCTATCCTCTGGTTTGTACTGGGATACAAGCGCAAGCAAGAAGTAGCAACAGGCGTAGACGAGACAACGGGCATCACTAAGAAAAAGATGCAACTATTGCCTCTCGTTTCTGCACGCATCAAGAACACCGCTCTGCTCTGCATGCTGATGCTGATGATCGGCTATTCCAGCTATGCACTCATCGTAATCCGTTCTTCTGCCAACCCTCCTATGGATCAGAACTCTCCTGAGGATATCTTTACCTTAGGTAGCTACCTGAGCCGCGACCAGTATGGCGATCGTCCACTGTTCTACGGACAGGCATACACATCACAGGTGGCCCTCACGGTGGACGGCAACATGTGCAAACCTGAGATGAAGGAAGGCGCACCAGTATATCAGCGCAAGGAAAAAGCAACTGCAGACGAGAAGGACTCATACTTCATCGTAAGCCATAAGAATAAATACCAGTACGCTCAGAATATGTTCTTCCCTCGTATGTATGACGCAGCACATGCACAGGCTTACGAGGACTGGATGGGTGGCGTAGATGGCACAGAAGTGCCTTACGACAGATGCGGAGAAAACATCATGGTGAAGGTACCTTCACAGGTGGACAACATCCGCTTCTTCCTCTCCTACCAGTGCAACTTTATGTACTGGCGTTACTTCATGTGGAACTTCGCTGGTCGCCAGAACGACATCCAGGGCAACGGAGAACCTGAGCACGGAAACTGGATAACCGGTTTCTCATTCATCGACGACTCGCTCTACGGTGATCAGAGTAAACTTCCGGATGACCTGAAGAACAACAAGGGGCACAACGTATTCTACTGCATGCCTCTGATACTCGGTCTCATCGGCCTCTTCTGGCAAGCATGGTACACACGCAAGCGCAAGGTAATCAAGAACGGTAAGGAAGTAGAGGAAATCCTTCCTATCGGTATCCAGCAGTTCTGGGTAGTGTTCTTCCTGTTCTTCATGACTGGTCTTGCCATCGTCATCTACCTGAACCAGACCCCAATGCAGCCACGTGAGCGCGACTACGCATACGCAGGTTCATTCTACGCATACGCCATCTGGTGTGGTCTGGGTGTACTCGCCATCATCGACCTCCTGAAAAAGAAGGCGAAGTTGAGTGGTACCGCCATCTCTGCCATCGTAGCCGTCATCACACTACTCGTGCCAATACAAATGGCTTCCCAGACATGGGATGACCACGACCGCAGCAACCGCTATACCTGCCGCGATTTCGGACAGAACTATCTGATGTCACTTCAGGAGAAGGGAAATCCTATCATCTTTACAAACGGAGATAACGATACCTTCCCACTCTGGTACAACCAGGAAGTAGAAGGCGTAGGTACAGATGCTCGCGTTTGTAACCTGAGCTACTTGCAGACCGACTGGTACATCGACCAGATGAAGCGCCCTGCCTACAACTCTCCATCAGTGCCAATCACATGGCCAAGACTTGATTTCTGTTCAGGAACCAATGAGTACGTAACCGTAGAACCAGGAGCAAAGCAGCAGATTCTCGAATTCTATAAGCAGGATCCAGAAGCAGCCAAGAAACAGTTTGGCGATGAACCGTTCGAACTGAAGAATGTGCTGAAATATTGGGTAAGAAGCAAGAATCCAGACCTGCACATTATTCCAACAGATACCCTCTACGTGACTATCGACAAGGAGGCTGTAAAGAAGAGTGGCATGATGATGGCTTCTGATACAATACCAGACAAGATGGTTATCTCTCTCGCAGGAAAGACCGCACTCTACAAGGGCGACCTGATGATGCTGGAAATGATAGCTCAATGCAACTGGGTACGCCCTATCTACGTAGCACTGACTGTAGGTGAGGAAAACTACATGAATCTGGGTGACAACTTCGTACAGGAGGGTCTCGTAAACCGTATTACTCCTTTCACCACCAACAAACCAGGTGCAAAGAATTTTGATACCGAGAAGGCTTATCATAACATCATGACCCGTTTCAAGTTCGGCAATCTGAAACAGAAAGGACTCTACATCGACGAGACAACTATGCGTATGTGCTATACACACCGTCGCCTGCTCGCCCAGACAGCCCTCCAGTTGCTTTCAGAGCATAAGAACAAGAAGGCTATCGACATTCTGAAGAAAGCTGATGTTGAGATACCAGACTATAATGTGCCAATCGATTACATGAGTGGTGGTCTTGATATGGCTCGTGGATGGATTCTCGCTGGGCAGAAGCAAAAGGCAGCTGAATACGTAGGCAAGGTTTGGAAAACTGCCAGCCAGTATCTAAGCTACTATCTGTCACTCGATGCCAACCGTTTCGCTCAAGCACAGAACGACTGCATCCGTCAGATCATGATTATGCAGAGCACCTGCGAGGTAGCAAGCATGGTAGATCAGAAGACTGCCAAGAAGTATGAAGACCAACTCAACAAGCTCTATACTTTGTATCACGGCAGAGGAGGTCAGATGCCAAATGCAGGAAATTAAGAGAAACTTTTACAAGGAGAAACTTTCTAATAAAGAAAGCCTTTAGGAAAATTCAACTGGGATTTTCATGGGAATCCTAAACAAGGTTTCCCCATAAAGAGAGTTATTAAAAGAATTCTCTTGGCAAGATTCCTGAAAATTTCCAGTAAATGTATCTCTATATATAGAATAACATGATAGGGCGGCTTGAAAACTGCCCTATCATGTTATACAGATAATTATAAAGGCCCTGTTCCAAAAACTGCAGGCATCAATCAAGTATTTTAACTCTATAAATTTACTAAAAGGCTCTAAACTCACAAGTAATAGAGCCTATTAGTTTTAAAAGACTCTAATTAAGAGGTTTCTCAAGGGAAAAGAGTCTATAAGCAAAAGGCTCCCATCAAGAGGATTTCTTTAGGGCATAGAGCCAATAAGTTTTATCAATTCATAAAAATAGGAATCAAATGTTCATAGAGCAACCAGCAAAATGGCTCCGATGGCTTTATCCGAAGGCAATCTGGAGAATGGACAAAAAAGAACATTCCGTTTATCTGACCTTTGACGATGGTCCGATACCAGAATCCACACCCATCATTCTCGAAATTTTGAGGAAATACAATGTGAAAGCAACTTTTTTCATGGTAGGAGAAAACGTACTGCGCCATCACGATTTGTACAACCAGATAGTAGAAGAAGGACACCAGGTGGGAAATCACACATTCAATCACATCGGAGCTTTCAAACACCGTGTCATCTCCTATGTGCTGAATACCAACAAAGCAAACGAATTGATTCACGCCCACTTGTTCAGACCTCCACATGGATGGATGAGACCAAGCGAATACTGGTGGCTGCACCGCACCTACAAGGTAATCATGTGGGATCTGGTGACACGAGACTATTCTAAATGGCTCACTGCTGAAGATGTGGTAAACAACGTGAAAAGATATGCCAGAAACGGCAGCATTATCACCTTCCACGACTCATTGAAAAGTATAGAAAAACTGAAAACAGCCTTGCCTCAATCCATCGAATGGCTAAGAGAACAAGGCTATGAATTTAAGACTTTTGAATAAGAAACAATGAAAAGAATAAATAGTTACAAGGCCGTAGCTTCTTTTGTGAGGGCTTTCTTCGAGGCGTACGCACGCGGTATCATCGACGCAACCGTAGGTGGAGATGACTTCAAGAAAAAGAATGATCCGAAAGAAATCAAACAGCTGATGCTCGACCACTATGGAGAGGTTAATCAATATTTCTTCGATGTTATGTTCTCTACACTTGTTCGTCTCAACTATAAGACAGCAGAGGAAGCTAACGAACGTATGAAGAAAAATTTCGAAGGAATGAAGGCAGCCGATCCCACCTTTGAGCCAAGCATGCTCGACTACCTACGTATCGCCTGCAAGAGTCCACAACTATACAAAGCAATGGAAAGTGAATATAAGCGCAATTTTACCTGGCTCTTACAAGGTAAATTCACTACTCTCGAAGAGCATGTGCGCGACTACACCCATGGCATCCTCATCAGCCTTGCTGACGAACCTATGGCCATCCATCTGTTGGTACGCATCATCGTAAAGGCATATGCTGCAGGATTGAAATGCGGTAGCAAGGAAGGCGAACAACATCAACTCCACATGCCTACCCTGCATGGAATGCTTCTCAACAATGTGAACATTCTGCTCAATGAAACTCCGCTCACAAGCAGTACGGAAGACCCAGTAGCACTCTTCAAGGAAGCCTGCAAGAATGAAGAGGAGAACATCAACGTTCTCTTCAATACTTTGAACGATACAATGAAAGAACTGGCTTCTGAATAAAAAACTTATTTCACAACAGCTGATATGCATGTGCACATCAGCTGAAAGACAATCGCCCAACAGCTATTGTGCATGCGCACATCAACCGTTGGGTGATTAACTATATAATATATCTTGAGAAAGTAAATACTATATTTCAATAAAGTAAATTATATTATCATTCTACTCCAGTTTCAGACAACATTTGCTGTTATCTGTCTGTAAAAGTTGCAACGAAATCAACAGCATTGTCACTTGAAGTCTCAGAAGAAGCCATCAAATCGTCATCAGAACACGAGGTTAAAACGCTACAGAATGCAGTTAAAGAAGCAAGTACTGCAAACAAGACAAATTTAAATTTCTTTTTCATAATCACTTTAATTTTAAATTACTATTATTTAGGGTCTGCTGAATTAATTTCGAGTCATAGACAGAGGGTAGCAGACGTAGGCCCTCATAGTGACGATAATGATGAAAAACCGCCAGATTTCGGTCAGGACAAGACAAAGTTCCCTCAGGAACTTCATCACGTTTTTGACGAAGTAGCACATTCCCGTCCAGCATCGTGCTG